>Ga0056132_1000205_pt1 | contig 13259 bp, 5 predicted proteins | sample WorMetLIZISLAND2_3_FD_71119 | JGI IMG/M metagenome (GOLD analysis project Ga0056132, IMG submission 71119) | Marine gutless worms symbiont microbial communities from Max Planck institute for Marine Microbiology, Germany - Olavius clavatus LIZARD... ...
TCAATGTAGTTCAGATGTTACTGTTGAAGTGTAAATGTCAACAATGGCTCATCACTTGGCATAGCGCTGTCACGTGACCGAAAACCACAACACGTAATGGCGACGAACTGTTTGTATATAGAACCAGTACGCAAATATATAATCGAGTATATTTCGGTAAGTATATGAGTCCGTCAAATAATTCTAACATAAACGTTTATCGGAATACCTAGTCTACACATAGAAATGACGTTTATGTACATATCGGGTGTCGTAGTAGTTGTAAAGTATTACCGGGCCAGAAGAATTTTTTTTTAATTTGTGTGTCTCTAATTGCATATTTTGGTGCATTCTGCGGGCCATTTCGACTGCTACATTGCTTAATTCAACAGGGCAAAGGGCGACTTCTGGCACCTTGGGGGCATGGCCCCCTTAGCCCCTAAATCCGCCAGTAGCGTGAATGCAGTAACTACCCATAGGCCCAGATGCACTGGACACAGACGCACCATACGCATATGGTGACAGGACATTTCGCCACTTTGAAAGTTCGCCCCTGGACATTTTGCCCCCAGTCCTGGTCGTTTTGCCCTTTGGACGATTGGCCATCTGGACGGTTCATGGCAGTAAAATACGGACCTGCGGCATAGGGGTAAACTGTGAACCAAGCTTGCAGACCTGTTGCACGTTTTACCCCATGCTGGCATCCAGAACGCAGACAATGATCGTTAGCCGACTGACTAATTAGGCTGACTGAGCGGATGACGGCGACACACAGTGGGCAGTGGGGGATCCATTGGGGATGAGTGGATGCATCCCCCATCAGCACATAGGCCTATAAGTTCACCAAGCCTGAACGGTGGATATGTTATACTTAAAATCTCACAGCTCTATTTGTTAAAAATATAAGGTATTTAAGCCATGAAACTCGATTTATTAAAAAATTTCACCTCAAAGTGCACCAAAATGACCTGAGAAATATCTAAGGCAGTCTTTTTTATTTCTACAATTTTTTGTGGACTGAAATCTGGACTAGAAGTCTGCCTTGTTCAGAAAAGGCAGCTTATGTTCGATATTTGTCTTTGACATTCTTAACATTCACAAAACTGTTGAATTTCCATTTGTTTGTTTGACTGCCGCAGCACATGTGATTTTAACTGGCACATTACAAATGTACTAACTAAATGATTTGTGCGCAGCATTTGTGCATTCCAGTTGTGGTACAGTACAGGAAGTCTTTCCTGTCCTATGCAACAATGACAACATGATGGTCCATGGCTCGTGAATCACAAGACAGATTACCATTTCTTCTTTATCGCTGTAGTGAATGTGGCTTTGCCGTCTAAATAAATGCAGCCTATGATTGTTGTAAAAGCACTAGTTGATAAATTTTTTATACACACAACCGTTCTACAGTAAATTTGACAAGAGAGACTTGGAGAGTCAGTGTTGGTGACATCTCAGCTTTGATTATCAAATCCAGTTTGTGTAAGCATGATGGTCTCTGTGTTTCAGGTCTGCTTGTCGATCTTCAGCCAAATTCATCAGCTCAAGAAGACAATGGTGTGTATTGTAGAGCACCTTGCTTCAGTTTAAGTTACTTCTCAGTTGTTGATCTGATACAGTTTTTACACTGCAAATGACAGCATGTTATCTTTGTGAGCATATGCTGTAAGCTTCAGATTTTAAAGACTTTGTGAAATTATTACAGCAGTTTTGAATTGCATTATTAGTTAAAATAAATACAAGTTTTTATAGAATCATCGTTTTTAGTAATGTGTTAGTTGCCGTAAATACTAATTATATTAATGGAGGATATTGATGTAAATGGATTCGTTAGTTTTAGTTGGTTTCCATGACTTTATGAAACAAAGAGCTAGAGAACATGCTTTACAGTTTTTCATACCATTTTTTGAAGAAATCATTGTACAGTAGCATGCTACAGTTTAAGTTACAGCTAGCTGAAATGTGTATCCTTTGCAGTGTTTTCTGCTGTAGACTTTACATTGGCAACACCGAGGAAATGCTACATGGAAGCATTTGATGGAGTTGGCAACGGCGACTTTAGTCAGTCACTTGTTAGACATAAAGCAGTAACTGCACAGAAGCATGAGCCGTTAAGATGGAATGCTTCTGTTACAGATGATGCAGGTCAGTTAGTGTCATACTCATTGTTACGGTAAGCTCGGTGCATATGTGATGAAATAAATGTATTTGTAGTTCAGTTACTGCTGATTGATGTAAATTGTTTACTTGGTAGACCTCTAACAGACAGAGCTAGTGCAGGCTGAGAGAGTGTGGTTAATCAGAAAATTCAGATTATTGATTACCTGACTAAATGTCTTAAGAAGTGACAAAATCTGCTTAGTTCGATTATGTTTATGTAGTAGCTTGGATTTTCCAGTGTTTTTCTAGGTTGATGTACATCATCATCATCATCATCATCATTGTTCGGCTTGCACTTGCCTTGCTGCCAATAACCTTCAGAGTCGTCTGTCCAGTGTCAGCTCGGTGGCATCTTCCATGCTGAGGTTGTGATATGTGGTCATCCAGGAAGTGTCAGGACGTCCTGCCGGCCTTTTCCAGGGTGCAACAAGAAATGTATCTCCTAAATTTGCTTGCCATTTTCTGAGAACTGCGTGGAAATTTAACGCAAAATTTCACACATTTATTACTTGTTCATACCTGCTTGAAAGGGCCAAGCAGCATTTGATAATTCTCTTGCTGTTGCAAAGTTAGATTTTTTTGTCAGACAACATCGGGATTTTGCATATACAAAAACTTAGTACTGCAATGAGTAGGTTAGGCCCGATCTCTTTTAAAAGTGGATTTTTTGGAAGGAAGACCTATCAAGGTGGATGCCCTATTGCCCTTCGTATGACTAGACCAACAGTGCCATATCACAGAAGGTGAAGTACATAACTAATTATTATTTTGCAGTTCTTTGCTCTAAATGTATTGTCCTCGCCACCTCACCAGTATTTAGATTTTAGACACTGCTGTCAACACCTGTAACGTTCTAGCGTTATTGTGCTTTATGGTAGTAGCTGTAATTATGTGATGACTCTGATTAGTTTCTGTATGAATGATGTAGAATTGCTGGTGCCGAAGCTGTTAGACGATGAGGAGTTTGATTTTGATTTGCCGATCTCTCCTGTGCCGAGTGAACAGTATGTAGATGTATTCACTTCCGATAGTATTTATTGTGTGTCATTGTGAACTGTTTGTCAACATTTTAATATACTCAGTTGGATTTATAGACATGTAGGTTCACACTCAGAAATATCTGCTATCCAAAAATAGGAACAGCAGTTTTAACTCTTAGAAATAGTGAGCAAGACATTCTTACGAGTAAGTCCCACAGTTTCCGTGAGCTGCAGAATTTTGAGCTTACTTTGTCCTTGGATGCAGAATTTTCATACTTTCTGAGGAATTATGTAGAACTTGACTTCTGACTGCTGACTTTACATTGCAGACAATACAGAACGATACACATTTTAAAGTATATATCAGATTTCAGTCTTATCACATCATCAGTTTTGTCATGCTTTGTAAAGATAAATTATTTAAAAAACGGCAATTTTATTTTTATTTCACTTAAAGTAACTTAGCACACAACCGGGCTCAAATAACTGAGCAGCGGACAGCTCATTTTACTCATGAATGCGAGGCTGCAGTCATGTGCAGTATTTGGACAATGGAACAAACTTGTCTGGGGAATTCAGCAAAATTTTCAGCTGAAAACCATAGGCTGTACTTGTAAAGACACTTACCTATGTACAGTGTATACTAATCATTGCTATGCCGGTGATTGGACAGTGAACTGACAGTGGCATAATGGTTGTTGTTTGTAGCAGTTGAGGGTGTTTAAACTTTAAATGAAGTTTGTGTTATTATGGTTTTAAAGAATTGTGCTTTCATTTTTAGTGAGAATGAGTTCAATGCCTCACCAGAAGATGATGAAATATTCTTTGGACCAATTGGTCATACTGAGAAGTGTGTTGCTGTTGCCGTTAATGAAGTGGTACAAGAAAGTGACAGACTGCGTCCACTAAGTCCACTGTCAGCAGCTCAGATGGCGGAGTTGTGTCGTGAGGCTTTTACAGTTGCCTATCAAATTGCACACGCTGACAGTTCACAGCTTCCGTTTTTACGTGCTGGATCATCCAGTAATGGTGAAAAGTCAAGTGTTAACTCAGTTGAAGAGTTGACATCAAATGTTAATGAAACCAGTAGGGGACCTTGTTTGAAGAAAACATTGTCCAGTCCCACTGGTGATTTAGCACTAGGCAGTTCTACAAGCAGAGGAAAATGGTGTGGACAAGACACTGACAAGACGTTATCCAGTAACTCGTTTGAATGTTTACTGTCATCTCCGGGTTCTGCTGTTCCAGTTGTTGAAGACATGACATTGTATGCTGCTGAAGCCGATGGAGGGCCATCCTTAGATGAAATGTTATCCACAAGCACAGCTAATGATGTAACAACAGGTAGTACTGAAGTCGGAGGAGAATTGTGTGAACAAGATGATGACACGACGTTATTGAATAACACCTTCGAATGTTTACCGTCATCTCTTGGATCTGCTGCTCCTGTTATTGAAGGCTTGACATTATTTGCTGCTGAAGCTGATAAAGAGCCACCTTCAGATGAACAATCACTTGGTGGCACAGCTGATGATCTGACAACAGGTGTTGCTGAAGTTGGAGGAGAATTGTGCAGTCAAGACACTGACAATACGTTATTGAATGACACCGTCGAATGTTTATCATCATCTCTTGGATCTGCTGCTCCTGTTATTGAAGGCTTGACATTATTTGCTGCTGAAGCCGATAGAGGGCCATCATTAGATGAACAGTTGACCAATAGCTCAGCTGATAATCTAACAGTAGGTAGTACTGAAAGCAGAAGATCGTCATGTGGGAAAGACAGTGACAAGACATTTGAAGGTTTACTGTCATCTCTCGGCTCAGCTTTACCAGTCATTGAACCGGGCTCTTTAACACATGATGAATACGGCGTTGTTAAGTTCACCGCTGCTGCTGCTGCTGCAGACGGTGCTAATGCTACTGATGCCAGTACGAAATGTCATACTGGAATTCCAACATCAAGTGGTTTAAGACGAGCATTTTCAGCAAAAACATCTGCCACTCGTGCATCGGGCATTCCACTGAAAAGCTTAGCAGTAAGACGTGTTAAAATTAGATGTATATATTAACATATTTTTCGCAAACCAAAGTTGATAATATGTATAATTAGACATTAGACTTCACTTCAATGGTTTGTTGCTATTGGTTGGGCAACAAGAAAGGAATTAGTAGGCCAGTTTGACGGTGTGGAATTATCAGAAAAGTATTTATATATTTTCTTTTGCTTGATGTTTTCTGTCAAGCATTGTTTCAAAAATGTACCTCTAGAGCACCTGCTGCCTGATTTATGCTGCAGTTAAACTGAGCAAATTAATCAGTTTATTTTAGCTTATTATTAAGCATGACAGCATTTTGAAATTAAACACGTTATGCTACAGTAAGTTTGTGTGTATTTTGCTGCAGTTGAAGAAGCCGTCACAGAACATTGCCCAGTGTTCAGTGATGAACGTTAAACATGCTTCACTTGGTATCATTGCTGTTGTTTGTTAGCACTTAAGAATCAATGCAGGATCATTTAAATTGATATTACATGTAATTCTGAAGTTGTATCAAGTTTATAGTTATTTGCTGATCTTGTGATGGTCTCCATTACACATGAAACAACTGTACAGCTATTTGTAACGATATAAAAATACATATAAATAAATAAATATATCATACACTAACTGAGTGCAGCATATTTAGCAAATGTAGACTTTTGGTTTGCACTATACTTCTTTGGGATTTTTTCATGTATGGCTTTATGATGTGCAACTTTATACATCAGATGCAGTGAACACATAATAGTGTATACTTCTGCTTAATTTACATACACCCTTACACACACGCCATTTAATGGCCATTTTCCGGTTAAACCTGGGTTAGCCAGTTGCCCCCTTAATCTCAGTCTCCCATCATCCTTATGCTGAGAATCCTCGCTGGACAGGACAAAACTCTTTGCACTTACAGGTAGGTACTTGGCTGTATCTGGATTATCTGGTCCACTTACGTGAATCATCATCCCAGGGGTTTTGAAGCAGAAGCTTTTACAGGACAGATGCCCTTCCTGTCACCCAACTAACAGCATTAAAGCAGTGAATGCTACATTTATCTGAATCATTTTAAGTATGTAGTTTTAATACCACTTTTTCTTTGATAATATGAGGGTAAGTACTGCTTTATCTTGCCAGAATAAATGTGACATTTTCTATTTTTTAGAAATTGTTAAGTCATTTTGTGTTTAGTGTTTTCCGATAATGCAGAAATCTGCCAGTACGCTGTGTGAAGCATTGATGCTGTGCTGTGTTTAGTGCATTCAACAGTCGCTGATTCTGAAAGAAGTCCGTTTGTCAAACGACGGTGCACGATGAGTTCTGCTGATTCCATTGAATCACTTGATACTGCCAGCGTTGCATCAGACACGAGTGACAGCTCCACTGTCAACCCATCGACAGGCAAACGAGTATTGCCACAGCCGAAACTTAAGGTTAGGACATTTGACTTTCAGTCACAAATGTGACAAAATACTATAAGTACTGTAGAAGCGGAACCAAGATGGCCATGGGCCAACTGTGCTTACTGCAATTCTACATACTGGTAATGGATAAGACGAAACAGTAAAAGTTCAGTTTCAGAACTAGGCACATATAGGCCAGTGACATATTGTGGGCCCTTTGGACAATTATGTGCATCCTTGTCGTGTGTTAAGGAACAGGTACACAGGTAAAGAATGTCCCATACTCAATACAGGCATTGTGGTTGTAGCTGACTGTGGGCCCCATTCACAGACAGTGTCTTAAGAGACAAGATACAAGTTTCAATATCTCTAAATTAGTCTTATGATTTGTGTTAAATGAATTGACAGAATTTGTCTTACATGCTGTTAAATATTTGTTGTAAGATTTCCATTGTTTGCTAATGTAAACACTGCATGATTAATTGATTTCACTGCTTAAATTTGCCACATGTGAAGTTGATGTTTATGAAGTTGTTCTAGTCCTCTGTCCTGTGATGAATTTTAGTGTTTTAAGACATCAGAACAGTGTTATAAGGTTATACACTGTATTTCACATAAAAGTCATAAAGTCATAAAAGTTCTATGAATTAACTAATTTAGTCTAATTATCATAACATTGTCATGTTAAAACCATTTCAAAATGGTTTATGAATTGGGATCATGGTCTTTGGGCAAGCAGCCATACCAGTCAGCAAAAACCCGCCACTAGGTTGCCAGTACTTACTGCCAGACCGATGCTTACCTTTACAATGATAGGTCATCTCTGTACTTAGATTAGTACCAAATTATAATGTTGGGAGACGAGAACAACTTCGCCGGACTTGTTACTTGACTAGTATGAACAGGAGTCGACCTCCAGATACTATAACCTTTATATCCAGTGAAGACAGTAAACTAGTATGAACAGGAGTCGACCTCCAGATACTATAACCTTTATATCCAATGAAGACAGTAAACTGAACCTGAGTATTGAATATGTTATTACTTTAGAGTAATTGTCAAGACACTGTGGCCATAATAAGTTTGCAATGTAGATTAATATCATGATGCATTATACTGTAGTGTTATCTGTTAATTGTGTATGTCATCATTGTAGTGTCTGGCTGTTCGTTCCAAGCTACCATCTCATGCTGGAAAATGTGAAAGTGTGACTTCAGGATTGTCAGAATCATCAGCTGTTGGTGGAAGTAATGTTGCTGACGTCACTTCAGATTTGAAGAACCCTCCAACAATGCTGCCATCATCACTGCCACAGCCGTCCTCTGTGCGGCGTAAAACTAGCTTGTCCCGTCTGCCGACTCCTGGCACATATATGGCTGGCAAGACCAGCCTGCATAGTAAGCTGCCGTCAGATGCACCTGGAGATCATGGAGATGGACCAGTGAAGACAGTGCTGCAGCCGGCCACTGCCAAGTTTGCTTCGGCAATAGCATCAGCAGTGGACAAACGCAAAACTGTGACAGCCATACGTAGTCTTGGTAAACGTAATAGTGCCGCCAAGTCAATTCCACTTAAAGCTGTGATGCCCACTGTGCCAGGCCATGCTGATGGTATGCTTGAAATTCACTGCACATATTGCATCATTTGTATCATTTCCCGTTTCATCAAGAATTAAACATCAGCATTAGGTCGTAATGCTAAATCACATTGTATTGACTTAAAATTTCTAGTTAGCATAGCAAAATCTTGGAGATTTTTGGATCAAGAACTCATTTTTCAGTATTGACATTCAATTTTGAAAGCTGCATTTGTAGCACATAAAATGTAGGTACACTGGGGTCGTGAGTTGGGACATTTCTGGAAATTTATTCTTTTCTTTACGGAAAGTTAAAAATGTCCTGTCACTACACTGTAAGACCAATATTAGCCATTCTTCAACATATCATTAGTTTTATAGGCTGCAGAATTGGTTAAAAAATGGTTATATTTATCGTTATTGCAGTGATTATAGATTATTGTATCATCGTTACTTGCCTGCTCAGTGCTCCATGTGCACATTCCCATTGATCCATAGTGAGCTAAGGATCTCGCTAATCTTTCTGGAAATTTCCTCCTAATATTAAATTCCGGAAAGGTACACCATATCCATTACTGCTTGTTTATGGCTATTGCTACTTGTGGCTAATTAAAGTGTTGTTGGTGACAAGTAAGCACCCGCCGTGAAGACATCACATAACTCGGAGTACTTTTAAGGAGCTGAAATGTCCTACTCATCCACTGCATTACATGTTACCACCTCTCAAGGTTTCCACATCTCAGATGACATTAAGGCCGACTTACCCCTTTTCAGCTCCATAGTGTAAGACAAGATATGGTCGAGATTTTATTCCGTATTGCATAGCCAAGGCCTGCTTGTTTTATGTATTGTTATTCTATGTCTTGAATGTTTTCACTGTTATGTAATTATTATTGATTGTTTGTTAACTTTGATATCTTGTACTTTTCAACCGATGGTTGCATTAATAAATTACTTACTTACTTACTTAACAGTACTGTTGTAATATCAAAGCTAGTGGCAACATTTGCACTGTGATCACCAATCTTAGTTTGCTAATGTTTGAGCGGATATAATTATTTTTCAAGAGATTTGTGAGTGACATTAACGTCAAATATTTTTACAAAACAAGCCTTATTAAACGACTGATCGGTCTGTGAGTGCTAAAATAAAAACTAGTAAACTAATGTACAGAAGACATTGAACATATTGATATTTTTTAGTGTGTTTGTTGCTGTATGAACACAGGACCGTTGAAACCATTACAGTTGACAGCACCAAGGTACAATTTTTCCACTGCAGAAGTGATTGATTCATGTGATAACAGGTAGGTAATACATTTGATTTTGTTTAACAAGCTTTCTTTTGTGCAGTTAGACCAGAAAGCCTTTGAGAATTGCCTCAACAACCAACAGAGTCAAGCACTGGAGAAAAATGACAGACATTTAATGCTATTCAGTGATCCTGCCACTACGATTCAGAGCTTTTTCTAGTAGTTTTTGGCATATGTCATCTAGGTACTATTAATTGCATATTTGAATTTAGGTCTAGACTATTTGTTGTTGTTATAGTTGATTTTTAATACTATTCTCACTTGAATTCAGATGTCTGTGTTCTGTGCAGCCATGGCAGTGCTGTACCATCCTGCACCATCAACAGTGCACAGAAACGCCAACTTCGTGGTACATCTCCATTGCGTCTGTCAGTGAACACATCTGCTGGTTGTAATAGAGGGTGAACCCCTTCAAGTTCTGTTTATTATTGACCACAGTACTGCTGCTGAGTTATTTAGTGATAGCTGTATTGTGGTATAGAATGGAGTTTGAAGACCTATAGATTGAGTCAGCCTTTCACATCATGCACACTGCACAGTGCTGATAACTTTTCACAGTTCAAGTGTATTACCAGGGACAGATCCAGGAATGGGACCAGGCAGCCCCCCATTGACCAAAAGTAGGTGCTGGTCATGGTTGTGAGAAGCAGTCTACCTCGGACACGGGGCGAGCTATCACTTAAATCCTTAATTTTTAGCCCCTCTTTTGTATGAAAGTGGACTACGGGCTTTCAGGACTCTGCCCCAGCACCGTGCGGGGGCTCCGCCCTCAGACCCCCATTATAAGCTTGCCCTCGCCATGGTCTACCCGTCTTTGGCAAATCCTGTATTCACCCCTGAGTATTATCTGTCTGCTTAGTTTTTACTGAATCACTATATCGGTATTACTTATTACTTAATTCCTTTAAAAACCTGCTTAAGCATTCCCCAACAGGGTCTGTGGATTAGCTCTGCAGAAGTAAGCCAGTTAAATGAAAACTGAATGCATCATCTCTTAATGATGATGGTGATTATTGATGAACTGATGATGGCTACATACAACTTTTATAGTTACTGCAGTTGTTGACTTACTGCTTTTTACTTTTAGCACCAAAAACTGGGATTGAAGAATATATTGCCAAAATTTGTTTTTTCCCATTGGTCCCATGCATGGCTTGCAGGGCAGACAGTATGTCATGAGGAGCAATTGCTAAATTCAACTTATTATGGTGGATGTTGTGTTTAAAAAGTTCTTCACGTTCATAATGTGTGCACTGTTGTCAGGAATCCCGGTGGTAAAGTAGTCCTTGCTGCATCAGGTTATGAAAGACATGTGGACATGGTGATTTTGCCATTATTCCTCTTTTGTCTTTTGTTTTTTTATTCATCTTTTGTTTTATATTAAACTCGTGAATTAGAACAGTCATTGTAGTATTTTATGTCTATAGTGCTTTGACACTGTTGGCTGGGCTGCAGGAAGGGCATCCGGCCCGTAAAAACTTTACTGCTTCAAAACCTCTTGGGATGGTGGTTATAATGTAAGTAGATCACTGGGGTGGAGCCCAAAGTACCCTGTGGATACGAAGAGTGCCTGTCCTGTGAGGATGCTCAGGATAAGGATAACTGGAGACTGAGAATCACAGAGCAACTGGCTAACCCGGGTTGACCTGGAAAATGACCATTGGAGTGGCTATGTGTGTGTGATTGTAGTATTTTACTGTGTATTTTTTGTTTTATGGAGACCTCGACACAAGTCATAGAGTATATCATTGTTTGTGATTGTCAGATGTCAAAAACATTTATAGCTGGAGCTGTAGGTTGACAGTTCACATTGGAGGTACTGGTGGCAGAAGAAGTGTTAGATGGTGTCATATGCAGCAGATAACAGTTCAGAGTCTTCTCTAAGCTGATGATTGATAGTGTTCTGTTGTTTTGTTGGTCACGGTTACAGGAGGTGCGTCCAGTTTGACCTAAATCAATGTATGCAAAAAAGTAAGCTAGTTGATTCAAAAACTTTTGTAGTTGTGTTTGTGTGACTGTGTGTGACATTTGGAATTATTATATTTTTGCCATCTGCTGTGTTGTTTGTAGGCAACTAGTGACAAAGAGAATATGCAAAGCGTGAATTGATGACTTTGCAACACAAGTCATTAGTTCATTACATTGTAAAAATGAAGTGTTCTGAAGAACTCAAAACTTTGGATTTTATCATCTGTCTTATTGACAAGTGGCATATATTTTGATTGTAAACTACTGATAACTAAATTATAGAGTTTTTAAGTAATAATTTTGTGAATGTGCCATGTGTTTTTGTTTAATGTTTAACTGTAATGTTTAATAATAAAAATGTGCAAACACTATTGGCTGCAGACATATTTGGAGCTACATCACAATTCTACAGTTCACTAAGAAATCTGTAGAGAACAAAGATGTGTACAATACAAGTAGTTTGCTTAACCACGAAAGAACAGCACTTGTTCACTCTGCCACCAACTGCATATGATTATGCCTGCACTGAATAGATTTACTTGGGGCAGTGATTTTCAGCATGTGACAGCATGTATGCTATTGCCTGTCTGTCTGTACGTTCGTCTGTCTGTCACACGGATGGATCAGTCAAAAACGGTTGAAGTTAGGGTCATGGGACTTTCACCACATAGTAGCCAAATCCCTCTAGTTTTTGCGGTATAAGTTTAATCCACAAATTCTGATGGGTTCCCCCTGAGCGGGGGCATCAAACGACGGTGGTGTGGGGAAAACGAGCTATTTTCTAGCTTTGTGCATTGACATCTCAAAAAGGGTACGATATACGACCAAGTTATAATTTAGGAAGTTTCTACCGATATGTAAACAAAATGCTTAGAAGATATATGCTTTGATTGGCACCAAGATCGATAACCTTGGATGGATAACCTTGAACTGCTATAAGTTCAAATTTTGTCGGAATTTTGCGCTTGACGGTGTAACTGTGAAGAATGCGAGGGGTGATTTAATGAGTTGTGTCCTATAAATGAAGGCTGTCGCACGCTTATCTTTTGGTTAGCTAGGTTTTCTTGTTTACACAATTTATATAGTCTACAAATATGTAGACGACCAGAGTCCAGCAACACTCATTTCAGTGTTGACACGTGACTGTACATACTTGCACACATCGTGAATCGATGTCTAGACTATATGATAGTTGTCCACAAACTTTTCAGCCAAAGGCCACTAACATGTGTCATCAAATTTCTACTGCAGGCTAACAAGTGTCAGTAAGCTTGTGAGGTGATATGATGCAAGGCAAGTATTCTGATCTCTTCCAAGTCACAGGCCAGACATTGTGAGCCGTTAGTCCACTAGATTACTGTTTACAGTATTTACTGATATAGTTCATCATCAAACAGCAGTGAAAACTTGGCAGTTTTGAAATTTCACAAAGAATATAAAAAATTTGAGGTCGTGAATAACTGAAACTGAGAAACTATTACAGATGACTTGTGAAGTTTGGCAGAAAAGTGCAGTCAGTAGATACTGGTAAGTTATAGTAAGACCACTGTCTACTGTGGAATACACGAGCATAGCGAGTGTGTTCCACAGTAGACAGTGGTCTTACTAACTTAATTCATGACCGTTGCAAACTGTCTGGTTGTTGACGGTTGGTTGTATGTGTCCACTCAAGCGTGAAGAAGCTAATTGTGAATGCAAGAGGTGACACCTAGTGAATATTGCTAAAACTTACATGACGTGGCTTCGTTGGTTTAAGTTATAATTGTTAAATGCTATGCCAAGTACTTGGTTACAAATTATTGTGCATTACAAAATTTGACTGCTGGGAAGGTTATTATTATT
>Ga0056132_1000206_pt1 | contig 13245 bp, 5 predicted proteins | sample WorMetLIZISLAND2_3_FD_71119 | JGI IMG/M metagenome (GOLD analysis project Ga0056132, IMG submission 71119) | Marine gutless worms symbiont microbial communities from Max Planck institute for Marine Microbiology, Germany - Olavius clavatus LIZARD... ...
ACTGCATATGATTTTATTTTATTTTATTTCACCCGTGACAATTTGTAATGCACCTGCGTTCTTTTAGTAGTGGGGGCACTACCAAAATTTTTAACTTGTAACTTGTGACTTGTAACCCAGAGCATTCTCCACCAGCGCCTTACTTAGCACTGCCTTGCACCTTATGAACCTGTTAACATCATGTCTTCTGAGTCGTTGTCCACACTCCACCAGCAACTGAAAACCCATCTCTTTTTGAAGTCATTTCCCAGATATTTCCTGGATATTAGCTAATCTTCTCCAGCGATCAGAGCAGCATTTTAGGCCGCTATTAAAATCGACACTGATTGATTGATCAATGACCACTGAAGATCTCAAAACCATATTCTGTGAGCATCAAGACAGTGAACTATTAGATCAGCCTGCCATCCCTCCGGGGTCGGTTAAATGAGTAGTAATCCATTAATTGATGGGTTACGAAGGTGGAGACCTACTGCTGACTGGCGTTGTCTGGTCGACAGTGGGGTTCCTGCCCAGGCCTGTGTGCGCAGGCTGTGGGCGGTGGCCTGGCCTGGCCTGGGTGGTCCGGCAGCTCCCTGGCAGTTCCCGTCAGTGACATGACAGCCATTAGAGGTGGCTGGTGCCATGAGATGCGCTTACCTTTTACTTGTACTCAGTAGCCCCAAATATCTTTCTCACAAAAGTAAGCAGCAACAGTTTAGTTTTACCTGTTCTCGGTCGTCGACAACGTCAGACACATAGTCATCAGGGTCCAGTATACCTCCATCCGACGTCAGCAAGCGCACTGCAGACCTCATTGCTGTCCAGTTCTCGCTATCACCTGCCTGAGACACAAATAATACCAATCCTGCAATTCGTTAACAAGAGAAGCAGGGTACAATACAACTTTTAGTTCTAATCATTAACCATACTCTGGCGCTATGTAATTGCTAGATTTGACTGATCAACTGAAATAACAGGCATTAACAGCTCTCTAGAAATGTGTACTAATAACTGTTTTTGATCAAAATATATAAGACTTGCACTGTCTCCTGCAAATAACAACAGAGAGGAGCTCTGCCAGGAGCCGGAGATGCGCAACGGCGAGCCTTTGTATAAGCGGAATTAAATCAAAGACAGTGAGCCCAAGCGGCAGTTAATGGCGCTGATAATTGCGGAACGTGTTGGCTGCATGATTCATTGCCTCGCCTGCACAGATACCTTAAGTCTTTGTCCAGCGTGACTGACTGAGGCGCATCTCAGTCTGTCTCGCCACCATTTCTTTGCTCGCCACACACCTGCTGCAGCGGCTGGGGACTCGCCAGCCGCTGCAGCAGGTGTCTTCAGTCACAACAGGAAGCTGGTGGAGCTGGTCAATGCAAGCGGCAGCAATCAGTCCTACCTACTATACACATGTAGCCAGCCAGTAATGATGACAGCAACGCATTCTGCTCATCTGCAGCCAAGCCAGAACTGGATAAATTTCTAGCTCAACTGCTTCCGCCAATGGGATACGCTTCTCTGGTGGTGTGATAATGAAGCTAAATTTCACGTGTGGAGTAATGCTGAACAACGTCAGGTGTCTGCACCAGCTACCCGTATTCCAACTAAGCACCGGATTAGCTCAGCTCAGACAAGATATCATGCCCGTTAGCCAAAAACGCGGAGTGCTTGCGTTTCTTCAGGTGAATTTAAAGTGTTAAATTTCTGAGATTAATTACAGGCTACTCAGGTTAGTTTTCAATAAGCTTATATTTTCTATAGTAAATCTCAGTATTTCTGAAACAGGAGCAAATACATTAGTATTACTTAATGGGTAAGGACCAGATTTGTACATGATCACTTCGGGACACGAGACAGACATCTCGATACATAATGATACTTGTAGGGAGGACGATTTTGATACAGTCCGTGACTTATTTCGATAAATAAAACAAGATCAGCAATGAAGAGAAAACTCTGCATCAGCTATGCATTCCGTGGTAGCCCCATTAAATTGCCAAGCAAGGTTGTTCAAGGTCATCTATTACGGGATTAATGAAATACGATATATTTTTTCGCATTATTTCTGTAAGTTCCAAACACACAGTTAACAACAGCACTGAAAATCGCCGTTTTGACCAACCCACTGTTGTCTGACTTGCCCTCTCCAGAGACTGCGTGCAAATATATCCATACAAAACTCTACTGCTACAAGGATGCCCAGGATACAATACATTTTGCCACTGACAGTATGGGATTATCTTCATTCATATTTGTGGGTCTAGGTATGACACACATATAGTGCAATAACGTGCAATTAAGGTCATGCTAGATCTGATTGTTTGATTGAGGTCACTGATTGTGGTACCAATCGAAAGTCTGTATGCGACTTATATGAGCAACCAATAGTAACACTGGTCCTATCTTGAACCATTTTGGACATACTGTGACCTCAAGGCTAAAAATGGCAACCTTCTAGACCCTCGCCTCATCGAAATCCCCTGTAAAATAAACAACTTGTAGTCACACATTGATGCAGTCGTCACCTGAATAAGTGGACATGTCACAAGTAACTAGCTATCATAAACTGGGGTGACTTTGACCCACTCTAATTTTAAGTTATATTCTATATTCGACAGTGACGGGAAAATTACGAGGTCTCCTGGGACGCTGAACTGTCCAGAATTCCAAACCCTGGCTCAAAGTCAACCCATTAGTCAAAGTCACTCACACTGTTTTACGGTAGTGTAAAAGTGAGCTGAAGCAGTCACAAAAGTAGGCCAGAAACGTGCCACCCAGTGACTATGTAACACCTGGATGAGTAAATCCATTGAAATAATTATCGATACTGTTCGTACCTGTAATGTGCACTATTTTATTTTGCTCTAGACAGTTTTAATACACAACATAAACAAATTAGGCAGGGCGTAGCATGGGTTATTGGCACGCGGGGCGGACTGCAATTTTTCCACCCCTAGAAGTTGTGAGATGCCTAATCACCCTCATTTTTGCCGTCCCCTCCTGACTGCTGCCCTTCCACTCCTCTCGCTCTGCCACTGTGTATCGTCAGGTCCCAAGTAAGACCATACATCATGATTTTACCCAGACACTGGCAAACAGTCCCACATTTCAACAGTGAAGGGAAAATTATATGAGGTCTCCTGGGATGCTGAACTGTCCAGAATTCGAAACCCTGTCTCAATTTTATCAGACTTTGAATGTAATGTGAAATCACATGTATTGATCCTGCATTTATAAACAGCACACAAGAAAGCCTAGATGACACACGACAGTGGTGCATACCGTTTGCGAGCTATTGATGCGTAAAACTGGAAAATAGGTTGTTTTTTAGTTCAAGGTCATCCCAGGACATCGATCTTGATGCCAATTTAAAGTGCATATGCAACTTCCTATTAGTCATTACTAGTAACTTTGGACGTATCTAGTACCGTTTTGAAGATACTGAGGCATAAAGGTAGAAAATGGCTCGTTTTCCCCACCACAACACCCTTGGTTGATGCTCCCACTCAGGGGAAACCCATTGGAATTTCTGGATGAAACATATCCTGTAAAAGCTAGAGGAATTGGGCTACCATACGGTGAAAACTGCATGATCCTAACTTCAACCATATTGACTGATCCACCGTGTGACACACGGACAGACACTGTCAGACAGACGGACGATAGCATATATCATATATGCTGTCGTGTGCTAAAAATAGATAAAATTCAATTCCGGCTGCTGTCTGCCTCGGACCTCACTCGGGGAGTTTAATACGTTCCCAAGCCCCCCTAGTCGACTGGGGAGAGGGATATCCCCTTCCCATATCCATCCCCTTGACGCCTTTTATCAAGGTACAAGGTTGTCTCGATCTCAGTGCCGAAGCGCCCCAGACAGTGTCCCTATTTTCAGTTATAGTCTTAGTCTTAGTCTCGAATCATCACCTTTGGTAGTGCCTTCTGATAGCGTTCGACGGCATCATCTACCAGGTCTCGGACTCGGCAGCGACCTGTACCACACGGGACTACCACCCGTACTTCGTCGAAACACACCGTCACTTTCATCAGCGGTACTGTTTGCTTCCGACGTCCAACTTGTTTTCAGTTCTGCCCGAGCGCTGTCCACACCGCACACGCAAATTAAAACTCGTACGTCCTTTGGACGTCTCGCAAAAATGTTCCTCCTCGCGCAGCTGCGACGCATGAGACATGAGACGCAATCACGTCGATCGCATTCAAGCAGTCATCTAGTCAAGCACGCTGCCACCGTACCGTACACAACAGGTACGTCAACGTCGACCATTCACTGCTCCCTGTATGCTGTACGGCGACTGTAAAACATAATCACTTTAGAAAACGTTTAAGTAAACTTTCTTACGCTCGACCACGCAAACGCAACCCACTAGGCCTATTCGCCACACTTGCCACACTCAGCGACTCGATCTGTCAATCACTCAGCCCGCTCGCTCGCCAGTCGCCACCCACTACGCGATACTATGTGCCCTTTGACCCCGAGCGTAGAAGGTGGTACTACACTTTGCCGTCTGTTTTCAGTTTGGTCAACCGCCAGTTTACAAAGTTGTCTCAGCCGTTTTCTTCGACTCGTTTTTTTTGCGGTGCGTTTTGTGGCTAAACGATACATCATCCTACAGCAAAAGTGTCTGAACCGACAAATAGGAACATGCCTGCTAGGAAGACGCTGGTACTACTTTCAGCCCTGCATACCAACCTTGACAGCCAGAATGGAAAGTGTCACAGACAGAGAGACGGACAGACAGTCGACAGGATTACGCTAATAGCCAATCATACTGCGTATAGCACGTACGATCAGCAAATAAAACTGAAGCAAAAATTAGTTTCATTTTAGACCACCGCCGTGGAAGTTGTTTTCTTACCGCGCTAGCGGCGCTAGCGCGGTATTGAGATTGCATGTCGTCCGTCCGTCCGTGACGTTGGTGTATCAGGATCACATAAGTTGGCAATCTTGGAAACTACTGCATGTACAATTAGCCCAACATCTTCGCTCTTCGTAGTCCAAAGGCCATCCACCTGCTCCCAGGGGAACATGGGGAAACTTTGGGGAGACTATAGGTGGCATGGCGAAAAGTGGCGTGCTGGAGCACAAAAGCGGCAATATCTCTGAAACGCGTGAAGATAGATAAGTTACTATGGGCTATAGGAACTCACCAACGCTCTTTCGAACGGGACCATCCCCGACCCCCAACGGACTCTCCTTCCCCAAGACTGGGGGTTCGCAAGTCACAACCCCATCAACCTAAAACTGTAATCGCTATTATCTCGGGAACGGGCAAAGCTACAGACATCAAATTTGGCCGGTATATTCACACGGTCCATTCGAACAAAAGACCATGAAAAATTTGGGAGAAAAGGGAGCGTGGGCGTATCCAGGGACTGCCCAAATTTTTTGAGTACACCCTATTATCTCAGGAACGGATAAAGCTACAGACTTCAGGTTTGGCCGGTAAATTCATAGGGTCCATCCGAACAAAAGCCCATTAAAAATTTTGGGAAAAAAGAAGCGTAGGCGTATCCAGGGACTTCCCAAATTTTTTGAGTACCCCCTATTATGTCACTAACGAGTAAAGCTACGAACTTCAAATATTGTACGCACGTTTTCTTAGTATCGATCGGAACAAAAGCCCATTACAAACTTCGGGAAAAGTAGCTGTCGGCATAGTCAGGGACTCTCAAAATTTTTCATGGCACCCATGTAATTGGCGCATCGCGCGGTCATCTTTGCGATAGCTCAGCTTTCTTGTTTTATTTCTGTTTTGGTGCCTCGCACATACGAAAGAAGCTGTCGGTTTCAGCCCGTTACTGGCGGGTACAAAAGCAATAATACCCCAAGCACATTAAAATAATAGTTAACATAACAAAAAGTATAACAAAATGCCGAAATCAGGTGCCTGACTCACTATAGTAATATCTTCTCACTGACACATTTTCCACCTAACAACAGACTTTGCACAGAAAAATAGCCTCTAAGTGAAACATGTCAAATGTTCCCACTTTCAAAGCATGTGTAGTAACAGAATTTGAAAAATACACAGCAGAGCTCTTCAATATATATGCTGCAACACTAAAAACAAAATATTACTACGCATACTTATTTATATATACTTAACTGCAACAACAGTTAACAAAATGACTGCTTTTCATAATGGTAGTAGTAGTTAATTTTAAAAGCATTTAATGTGCAAATTTTTTTACAAAACGGAAAATTATGTCACATTAGATAAACAAGTACGACAAACAAGAACAAATGTAGCATGGACCAGGAACTGTACTGCATAGAGCCAATGATGTCACACACACTCTGTGGGCTATCGGGCAGCATGCAGCAGCAGGTGCTGGGCGGACGTCATGGCCGCTATTTAGAAAGTCAGACATCATAGAAGAAATCTGAGCCTGTCAATCAATGCATATTTACTTAAGATCAATTCTGCAAAATTTCAATCCGATTTGAAATGACAGAACCTTAGGCTTTTTTGAAGAGTGTCGCTCCAACAAGAGCAACCAGACGAGTAGCGATATGGGATCAGTTCCTGATCCAAAAATAACAGAAATCACAGCTTACAACCATAAGCTTACAACCTTATATTCTAGGGATATCAATATCCATTTATGTACACATTTAATAAAATAGTTTATTCTTACAATAAGCAAGCACTTTGAGAAGCATGCAGTACAATCACGAAGCATTGCATACACTAAATATCAACATCATTAAACATGAACATAATAGACATCTTCATTAGTGTTAACGAGAAAAAATGATTAATGAGACACTGGTAATGAAATCTTCACAACGGCACGAAACATCAACTGACTAACGAGTTAAACAACACGATGGTCAGTAACAAACAAAGATCATCAGTTATCCACAGTTAAAACTACATCTGAGATGTAAACAGTGCCAGAGAACAAAGTCAGTGAAATTAACATAAAAGTTTGTGAAATCATGGTCAGATCTACAAATATTGTCTTTTAAGGCCAGCAACAACAAAAAACGCAACTATTAGATATATAAAATTACTAAAACTAAAATCACTTGTACAACTCTTATTTAACGGGCCGATTCTTCAGCAGTTTTGTCATGCCAGTGCTAGTACACCACAAAAACTTTAAGAATTGTTGCAGCAGAAATTTATAGGCTGCACGCCCTTCCCGTTGCCCAAACAACATTGGTAAAGCATTGAGCAGCATGTTACACTTGTTAACTATACAACATTAATCACAGAAATATAAAAAATAGAAATAATCAATATAATAGGAGTATATCAGTTACTGAAATACTGCATCACTCCTTCCTTGGCTACAGGATACAAAGAGAAGTGACCATATTGGAAACAATAACTGATTATCACAGGTTTTGGCAAAATGGTTATAAGAATAGAATCACTCTAGCTTGCATTATCTAAACAGATCATAGCATATGTCACTCATCAGTGACTGTCCGCACCTCTGATTCAGTGAACTGACACACACTGTGCACGTTACAAAATTGTATGTATGTGTGTACAGGGTGTGGCTTTAAAAATGACCCAACACCCAAATTGTGATTACTCAGTAACACTGGAAATTTTTTGCGCCAAATTTTGTATGCCGTTTAGCAGAGTTCTGTCCATTAAGGTGCTGTTTTTGTCCGAAATTACTTTACATATATCAAATTGGCATAATGTTAAACTGTAAGTTCGAATTTTGCAATTACACATCGTTATTTGTTATGTGATGTTACATTCCGAACAATTATTGCCAAATTTATTGAAAAAAATGAAAACTGAGCTCAAGTAAAACTGACATGTAAACGTATTCATGTGCATGGACTGTCACTGGATCGTAAACGAAGCTCAAAACTGGTAGTGGTAGGCCTAAAACAGTGCGAACAGCTGAGAACATTGAACGTGTCGCAAACGACTAACAGCATGCTTAACATTAAGCATGCGTCAGCTGTTCGTGCCGTTTTCAGCCTAACACTAACGTTTTGTGCTTTGTTGCCGATCACACACACCAATACATTTATGTATCAATTTTCAGAGCTCAACATCCATGTTTTTCCAGTAAATGTGAAAATAATTGTTCGAAATGTAACATCAAGTAATAATAATGATGTGCATTTGCAAATTCGAACTTAAAGTTTGGCGTTACACCAGTTTCATAGACGTAAAGTAATTTCAGGCAAAAATAGCCCATCAATGATGAGAACACTGCTAAACAAGCGTACAAAATTTGGTGCAGAAATTTTCAGGCATTACTGAGTAATCACAGTTTAGGAGTTGGGTCATTTTTAAATCCGCACCCTGTATGTATATGTATGCAAGCTAAGAAAATCACAGTGATGACACTTAGCCAATGTCCACTGCAAATCAGCACAATGTCTTTACGCAGATCACAGCAACAAGCATTTTCCTCTACCCTTCCATGATACTGAGTGACGTTTATCTTCAAGGCCACATAAACTCTACATTAACTGACAGAATTACAGTTCTACAGGCATATGTTTAACAATGGTGTATTAACTAACATAGTAAAAATACACAGGTTGGGGAAATGAGGTATATCAACAGAAGTACACTTCAGTGACTGTTTGGGCTAAGTGAATTTTAACAACATCTACACTAAATACTATTTGACAACAGTGCTACAGCCAAAATGCGCACTTACAGGCTGTGAAATCATGTAAAAACATTAAAATGGCACAAAATTTTACTAACAGTAACGCTGACTAATGTTCCCAATACCGGTACTGAACTGCTCGTTCTCATTCGACCCAAAGTTCATCATTCAAAATACAGAAATACGGCCACGAGGAACGTCAGCCAGATCATCTTCCAGTGTTAGCAGCAGCTGCAAATGATCAGCATATACCAGACATATACCTGCTATTACTGTCAATACAAAAGTCAACCAAATCCAATAACAGAACAAGCAGTAAAACAGAACAAAATGTGTTTTAAAAACATGAAATGTTCCATTTCACAATACCAGAACCAGAAGCACTATTATCATAACAGAACAAGCAGTAAAACAGAACAAAATGTGTTTTAAAAACATGAAATGTTCCATTTCACAATACCAGAACCAGAAGTACTATTATCATTAAACATCATCAGCATCATCAATGTGTTTTGGTAAGTAACTACTTGCAGTTGTGGCAAAGCAAACAAGCTGTGTTGTATTTGATCACTTTTCTCGTCTCTGTTGACGAGCATAGACGAATATACACAGCACTAGGCGGCATTCATATCGACATAGGTATAAGTCTGAGTATTCATGTGTGCGTTATAACTCATATTTATGTGAACAGCTGGTATTGGAATACGTGCAAATTCGAGTTATGTATGAGTGAGTACAATTTGCACTTCCTACAAGTTGTTTCCGTGTGGGTGATGTTTTTAGGCAACCCGTACTAGTAACCATATAGTGTTATTTATACAGCACATACGTACAATACTAGTGGCGATAGTGGAGTAAACTTTTGCAAGAAATTCAAGGTATTCACAATTTTCACATTTTTAATGGCGACTGAATTACAAGTGTTTGTACTTGTACGAGTGACCGTGAATGTTCCACTTGAATGAGCTTCACTGGTACGAATAACCTGTACTGGAAAAGTCCTGGTGCACGTATTAATGCGAAAGCAGCCTTATACTACACTGAAATGTACAGAAATTCAAGTGCAAATTGTTAATCTTCTTATTAAATGTATCACAAGACGCACCATGAAGCTGAAGAAAAGGCCAACAGATGAAAGAAAATGCCAGATGTCGTGACTGTCATAGAAATTCAGAAGCAGACACTCCTCATTATTCTCTCGAGACATCGCTGGTGAAACCTGTAAACAACACTCGTGCAGAGCTGGTAATGGTAGGGAAAATTATGTTAGTTAACCAATAATTAATTGTGAATTTCAGATGGTGTACTTCACAAAATTCCATGTAAAGCATCAACTTTCAATGAATCAATGAATCTCAAATGTTAGTGAATTCAGAAATCAATTACGACTAAATAAAATCTAAGAGAAACCAGTTAAGTGTATAATTAATTCACTGTGAACCAACCTGCCACGAGGTAAGTCGTTCAAAGAAGAAGTACAGCGCGAATCCCCAGACTACAGTACCAGATATTATATAAAACAGCGGCTGTTTTAGAATCTTCTCACCGGATCGAAGCTACACAATCAACCAAAGCTCCCAGCTAAGTACGACTGTCAAAATGAAATTTTAATACTCAACTATTCCATATTGCCCCAATCAGCTACACTAAACATTTACACAGTAGTCCACATTGGTAAGCTACTACTCATTTCCAATCCTAACACCAGCAGAAAGCTGACTTGGCCTGAGTACACGGTAGTTAGCAACTTGCTTGCTTAAGGTCATGTGCAAGGTTAACAGTCAAACTGCCATTTTTGACTGCAGTTGCATTTAGGTGACTTTACTTGAGGACATGTGCCAACTGGTGGACCTACAGCCACTTTGGTGTATTGTGTAGCTGCAAGCCCAAAACTGTGGTAAAGCATCTGTAAAAATTGCTTAACAATAATAACATTAGTACAGCAGTGCTCGACACAGTTGGCTGGGTATCAGGAAAAGCAATAAATACCATTCCGGCAATCTCTATAGCTTTCCCTGGCAATTGGCTAACCTAGGTAAACCCAAAAAGGCCGTCAAAACTGTCACGTGCATGTGTGCACAACAGCAGCAGCCGTCACAAGTGAATCTGTAGTTGCTAAGTGGATATTACTGACAGGGTATGCATTGGATGGATGAGCACAGATGACATTTAAAAACAACATTTAATTTTAACACCTTGGTGATAACAATCATGCTGACAGAACTGCAATGCATTGCAATCGACAGAAGAAACAGAATTCTACTACATAGAACACCTTCATGATGATGTAGAAGCAAAAATACATCAACAAGTTGATCAGCACAATTCCAAGCAAGTATGATGCAAAGTCTTTCGGCACTATCACCAACCCATATGCAGCACTGCAAAACAAAATGTCACTGTTACAAAATCTACTTTAAATTAGCAGTTATCATTGACACCTATAGTCCACTTAATATGCTCAATGTACACATTTTTATGACCGTCCTCATTCTCAATTAATTTACATTATTTCAAGAAATCCAAACTGGCTCATGCTCTTATCGAAGCTCATAACTTCATAGACAGATGCATACTCAACCAGCATACATGGCAGACTTCTATGCCAACAATAATAATTCATAGACAATTAGACGTAGACATAATCAGACTTAAGAGTCAATAATCACAACAGAATCACACACCAGCAGTCACTAGGTGGGCAGCACTGGTAGTCTGTATTGGTAACCTCTATCAGAAAAGCAGTAAACATCATACAGCATGTGTCGACAGGAGGCTTCTGTAGAATGAATATAGCTTACTAAATCTAGGAGAAAATGTGCAAGTGGTTGTATGAATGCCAACAATACTTACCTAGTGTATCGGAGATACTGTTCAGATAAAAGTCAAATACATCAAATGTGATAAAAAGTCAATTGCTATACTAATTACATTAACGAAACACAATTTTGCAGCCGTATGTTAGTCATGCGGTTTTCAGCAAAATGTTCAGAAAGAAATCATTTACATGACAAAGATCAGTGTATGAAAATGGCAATTAAATATTCTTTGTTTTGCAGCTGGCAAGTGAACTACTTGAAAACAAAACTAACAGCAAAATAAAGGAAGTTCACACCAAGCCTGCTTTCCAGAATTAAGAGAAAATCAGTAATCATTCTGTGGATCCTCAATAGTTAAGCTGGTGATGTCACTGCTGACACACAGCTACTTGCGGCCAATTAGCAAAGAATATTTACCGGTACCAACTAGACACATACCTTTTATTGATTGGTTAACAGCAGTCTCTGTTGTGCAATTTCATGTAAATGGTTGAAAATTAATTATATGGCAAACTTTGTGCAATTTTTCTGGAACACCACGTACTCACTACGCACATAACCTCGGGTGCTCTGACACTGTTGGTTGCGGTAGCACACCTGTAATAAGTTCCCAAAACTTCACTTTTGGGGTCTCAGCCTGAACAAAACTGGAGTAACTCTTGAATAATTTGGTCATTGGCCAGTTAAACAAAAATTGATACTGAAAGTAACTTACTATGCAAAGTTAATGACATTTCCAATCACCAACAACACCAATCGATCCTAATACAACAGACAGTGACACAGACATGATTCGTTTAGCTTACATTCATTTGATCATGTACCATTCCACAGCATTACTGTCCCACTCAAACCACATCCACATTACAGCAATTTACAGGTGGCGAGAAGTGCTCTTATAGCACTGTCTGGACTCTGGAGCTAGACTCCATTGCAAAATCCAGGTCCATTTAGCTATTACAACACAGCTCTGATGAATGGACAGAACCCACAACTGGCATGGTTCATGTTTACATGCAATACTTTGCATGGAAAAATTACAGTGATGCTGGAACAATACAAATGCTTCTTTTGTTACCAGTAAATGCTACAAAATACATCAAAACACATTGGATACAGAGGATAACAGCAATGACAGAGAAGTTGACGATATCTGCATAGAAATATTCTGTCTACAATGAACTACAGTTCCAGTTCCAGTTCAGCCGATGATCGCCCCTGTGTGCTTAGGGCATTTGCTGAGGTGTTTCCGGACCAACTTACAGAGATCTACGGCGTCACACAGCTGGGGCATTTGAAGCAGCCAAGATTGCCAGCTTGTGCCACAAATGACAAACAAGCACCGTTCAACTCCTGAATGTTTTGTGGTAGTGACACATCGTGGTAGTGACACATCGTGGCTGGCAAAGCAACAGACATAACAATGAACTACATGCACCATTGACAATAACAAGCAAAACCAGTTTGCACTAACCGTGAATACAGGCCGAGAAAATGGAAACGTCCGTTGTCGAACGGCATCACAGAATTCTCGACAGGCTTTAAAAACTGCAAAACAGAAGAAACCCACTGCATGCCCATGATTGTTTTAGTTTCACATGCTTAGTGCAAACCATTTACATCAAGTACAAATGTACCATTCAAACTCGAGTTATCCTCTGAGCAATTTATTTTGTGGAACTAGAACATATTAAAAACATGCTACTTTCACTCGCTGGGCCATGTGTCCGTTGTCGTCTGCTATGCACCAACCAACTGTACTCCAACAGCCATCAAGGAACAGTTCTATGCAGATCTCGAGGCAGCATACTCTAGATGTGGCAAGAAT
>Ga0056132_1000207_pt1 | contig 13228 bp, 10 predicted proteins | sample WorMetLIZISLAND2_3_FD_71119 | JGI IMG/M metagenome (GOLD analysis project Ga0056132, IMG submission 71119) | Marine gutless worms symbiont microbial communities from Max Planck institute for Marine Microbiology, Germany - Olavius clavatus LIZARD... ...
CTGGTATCTCGAAGCATATAACGTTACATCACCTATAGTTTACCGTATACTCTCGTGGTGTAGTGGATAAGTGGTCGTACACTACATCACGAGCAGCCGGGTTCGAATCCCGGCACAACTTGCCATCTAAGTTAGACCTCTGTGTGTTACAAGACGTTAACGCATTCTAGACTCCATTGTAGAGATAGGGAGAAAAACTAGGTCATGAATTAATCTAGGTTAAGGCAGTCCTCTTACGTAAAGTTACTGTCATTATCGTGGTACCCACGAATCACGATGTGATTTAATAATTAATACGTCAATACAAGTATGATACCAATTACCTAGCTTCAGTCCAATCAACCATATTATAAAAATACAAACTCCAGCAATCTGTTTCCTCAGAGTTGAGTTTCATGTAGGTCTATCGCCACCACTGCAGTGGCGGCGGCGTCTGTGAATGGGGCATAGACGCGTCGTTGGCAGTGCAGGTCAGATAGACTGACTACTGATCTGATTATATGCTAACAGCTCTAGTGTACTAGCATTGTGCTGGTGAGTTGTGTCTCTATACAAAATATTCAACACAAAATTTATAAGCTAGCTGTGGGTGTTAAACGAAGAGTGATTTTTGAACTTAGAATTATATATTCGAATTCAGATGACACAGAAAGCGTAACAATCAATGAAATAAAATTCAATGCTGGGACATACACAAGCTGATGTACTATCTTGCTTACTTGAAACACTGTGCTAACTTTACTCAGGTGTATGCCAATCTTACAAATGTAATAACAGCTATGAAAATTCACGACAGTACTACATCAATGCATTCAATGAACACTGCCAGCTGCATCAAGCAGAGACCAGTCATGATTGTGAAGATTGGGCGATACAGTCATTTGAGTTTTCCGTCTCAGCTAGACACAAAACAGGTCATTTCGGAGACGTCTTTCTAGCAATCACATGAACTGGTACTGACCAAGAAAAAAAAACAAATCAAATATAGTAACCCTATCTACATTACTGACAGATGCAAGAAAGCTTAAAGACACAAAAAACCTCTTAGTCTCTAAAATGACACCAGAAAATGTGGATAAAACTGGTTGGCATCCACAAAGGGCAAGTTCGTGTGAAGATTGCTGTGGTACAGCCTGGTAAAAAGCAACTCAATGGCAACAGCACATAATAGGAAAATTCAGGCAAACTTGCTAGTGGCATAATCCCCACAGTCAAATACATCTGACGTTATTTCGTTTTCTCATAAAACAGGTCTCAATATGGTATGACTATGCTCATTTTGGCAGTAAACATTACTAATTCAGTTTTTTCAGCACCTGACCTGCTAAATTAAAAAATATATTTTTTTCTGACTTGTCTTTGAGAATATGTTGTTTAGTAATACATATGATTATTTTTGGTTAACTGCTTATATGTGTATATTTACTCCATGTTACTTTAGGTTAGACTAGATGTCATAACCTACAGAAGTTCAAAAATAACTTTATGAGAATTGTTGGCACAAGTTATTTTACAGTGTTACAGGCCTGATGCATTTACTGTTGACAAACTAAAAAGAACAAAGCAAAATAACTCACTTTCAGTGCTGTAAATTCTATAACAATATGACAAAGAGGGTTAATCAATAATGTAGTTGTGAATATGCAACAAATAAGAATACCATAATCAATCAATCAATCAATCTCATTTTTTAACAGCGCTTAAGCAAAGAAAATAAACCGTTCCAGAGCAATGCTCAAAATTTCACAAAACGATCAGTACCGCAATGAGCAAGCTCAAAATTTTTGGAGTAGTTGTGCAGGAAAATTGGGTATAATGCATTTTGGGGTAAAAAGTGGTCACAAAACGCAAAAACGTAATGCCACTCTTCCTTGTCGCTTTGTCGTACCTGCCTTATTAACTGATAATAAAGCTGGAAGCAACCTAACTTACACTTTCCAGCCTTGGCTATGGATACACCTGCTGCCCCTTTCTTCGCCTGGATCTGATGATCATCTGACTGTAAGAACATGTATTTTGTGCCGCCAACTGTAACACCATTCATCTGGAATGTGGTGGGATTAGTGAAGCCACCCAACAGTGTCTTGATTTCGTCTTGGGTGACCTACAACACATCGCCAGTAACCTATCTGCAAACTAAATGCCAATGAAAATCACTGGTATCAAATTCTTCCAAGGTACATCCTGCTTCGTGCATACGAGACATATCACAAACAGTACACTACACAAACACAGGTACTCAACCCGGATGAAAGGATTACAAACTTTAACTCTTCTCAAACAATACCATACACTTCACACGCGCTACAACTATTAACACGTTCTGCGTGAATCTATAAATAGTCTGCATAATATAAGTGTTAAACGGTAACTAGTATTATAAATGAAAAAGTCGTTAGTTCCGCCATGTCGGATGGGCGTGTCTGAAGTTGACACGCCGGTATTCCTACACTTACGTTAAAGCCAGGACTAGTCGTCCAAACGCCACCTTCATTTCCACAGACGGCCGCCATTTTTACGGCTCCGCTGCCTGTCATTGTGTCCCTGTACGAATCCCAAGACATTGTGTTCGAAATATTTCAACAAAAACTTTACCGCACCACAAAACACCACACCACCCTTCGCTCTAATCAGTGAGTGGCAGCTAGACTCTGAGCCGGTTTCTGAGCCGCAACGTGCGTAGTAATACAGGCGTATATTCCATTTCCTGGTCATTCATTTAGAACAATTCTTTAACAATCTTACATTGCAAAAGTTATGAAATCTTTTAAAACTTATAATATAAATGTAAATTTATATATTTGATAACAACTTAATTTATTTATCGAAATACTAATAGGGCACTAATTGTTTTGCTCTGTCAGTGTGTCTCATGCAATACGCATGCGCAGTTTGGTACGTGAGTCATGACGTTGGTTCATCCCCGCGTCATGGGCAAGCTAGGGTTTTGTCATCTTTTGTGGGGGATGCTAATTAGTGCCATATTCAGTGTTTGCCACTTACCACTTTAGTCTGCCGTAAACAAACCAGAAAATTAACGAAGAGGAACACAAAATGAAACCTGTCAGCGCAAGGAATCTCGAAAAAAAGCGCCAAGGGCCGTTAAGGTTAAGATACCGGTAATTTCTCATCTTTCTACTCGCCGCGCCTACTAGGAACTAGGAACTTAGGAAGTGACCAGCGTGATAATGCTGCAAGTAAAATGTAGTCTGTAGAGCAAAGATAGGCCTATTTTTAGACAGTAAGGCCTACCTGGCATTCCTGGCAATATAGTAGACCTACATTAACAATAATTTGAATATTATTTTTAGGTACATGTAGAATCTATATGCTAGAAAATGGTTACGTTCGTGTTCCCTGGTTTCTTCTAATTCCCAGTCTTTCTCTTGGAGTTCATTTTGTACTTAGTATCGAAGGAGTGACCAATTTGGATTACCTTACACTTTTCTGGGTTGAACTTGAATCCCAACTTCCATTTCTCTGACCATGATGTTAAGTTGGGCATGAAATAAGAACTGTAACGTGTTGGTAAAATATAGCTCAGATTTAGAGTTTTTTCAGTATTTGTCTTTATTTATATCATTCGTGAAACAAAGTTAGCATCCGAGAGATGTCCTGCACGGTCTGGTAAGGATCTCATCTGTTATGAATTCTGTGCCTGAGTTACCGGTAGTAGTTGTGGCCCTGTGGGAGGCAAAGGCAACTGATGGTGGTGGTAACCGTGGTGATGAAGTAAATGGTGGGGATTATGATTACCGGTAATGACCGAGAAAAGCTGGTCTTCTTGTACTTCGATTAAGTCGTTAAATGGTTGCAGATCCAATGGACAGAAACCGCAGCGTTTGCTGCGACGCAGAAACTGAAACGCGTCAAACAAATAAAGATAGATAGATCACCGGTATGGTATGTTCGGTTTCATAAATTCAGTTTTTAAGCGCCTCACTGAACTATAAATAGTTCAGCATCCTAAACTCTCGATGTAAACATATAAAGCAAGTGGTAGTCGTAGATGGTTAGTAAACTAGTTATGTTCACGTTGTAAAATTTAAAAAAAAAGATGTTTTGCGGTCTGCGTAATGCAATTCGACACGCAGGGACGTCAGTGAGAGGTTCTGTCAACTCTGTCATTTCGCCGGACTCAGACAGAAACCTAGACAACGTACTTGTGGCCGACTCAAGAACGCGGAAGCAGCAACTTGCGAAGTTTTGTTATTACCAAGAGAAGATAAAAACGCGTCAAGCAGCCGAAACCAAGCTCCGACAGTCAGCTGGTACGCATTTATTCACCAGAAAAAGAAGGTATTTGCTGGTATAAACTATTGATGTGAACAAGAGAAATGAGGAAAGGAATAGGCGTGGGTGAATGCATGTTCTGTCAACTCAGACGGACGGACATTTACCAGATTTACCAGATGCCACCGTGACAGTTGCCCACGACCACCAGATGGGTATCACAAAACACCGCACCAGCCGCACTGGCCCAAAATATCGGTCTTTCCTCTGTAAAAAAGGATGGAATTGACGTGTTGCGATATGAAAACAGGTAATTGAAGGCCTAATAATGACGTGACTTGAACTCGATCTACTGCCGGCACGACTATAGACCGGCTGCACCATCTGCACCAGCCCCGTATATATCCACGGAATAAAGAATTGACTTGATGTGTGTATGCTAAATATCAGAACTGGTGTTGAGACGTCTTAAAAATATCGGTAGGCCTAATGTGACAAACTCACTGTCACCACTGACCGCACTGGCACCACCATTAGGACTGTCATTTCTAATACCTAGAAGTGCCACACTGCCGGTGCGGACGACACGATCGCTATAACCTCAGCACAATTTATGGTTCAAGTCACGTCATAATTAAGCCTATCCCTTGCATTGCCTTCAAGTATACCTTTTTCATGTCGTGACATGTCGATTCTATCCTTTTTCATAGTCTAAGAAAGACCAATATTTGGGGCCGGTGTGGTGTTTTGTGACACCACATTTAGCTGCACCAGTTGATATTTTCAGTCCATGGATAAGGGATAAGGTTAGGCATATGGTTCGGTGGGGACAGAATAAATCATGCCTAAAATCTGACCTCATAGATGGCATAGTATATCACAGACATGATAGCTTTAGTCAGGACAGATGTAGATGTACGAGACTACTGCGGTAATGGCATGATGGGACTGATAGGACGGCGGAGCATTGGCCTATTTGTATGTCGTCAGTTGTCTTGCTGTGATCGTTTCCAGTCATGTTCTTCACATATCAAGACCAAATGTCTATTGGTATCAGCAACTTTCGCTCTCAGGCCGCCTCCCTTGCTAATGGCACAAAGACAGATGGCCTTAAAAGATGAGTGTGGGTATATAATGTTATTAAACTTCATTGGCCACATATGTTCAAATCACGTTATTTTTGTTTGAACTTGATATTTTCTATTGGAAATATTAGTCAGAATTGCTAGCTTTTGTTACAAGCTGTTGTTAATGTGCATAAAGCTTGTGAAGGAAAATATTATGTACTTCTATTGTAATTGTTTTTCTGTATAATTTAGCCAAATATTATTACAATCAGTTTATGATCAAAAGAGTATAAGGCAAACAAGAAGGGGTTGCAAATTTTGGAAACACAGTGTAGTATATAACCAGTGAAGAAGCAGAGTTGAAAATATAAATGAAGGAATGACAAGTGACAACTGTTTGTGCTGGTGAATTTTAGGGCAGTCTAAACACAGTTCCTGTGTTTTTCTGATCCGAAGCAGTTCTGCACGCCATGGAGAATTTGTTTTATCATTTTTTTCCAGTGGAAAATGTCTACACTATAACATAACATACACCAATGACTATAAATATTGCTTTGAGAATGGACCTCATTTTGCTGGTATGTTGGTGAGAGAGTGTTTTAGCTACTGTACAGTACTCTAATAAAATTTGTTGCTAAAATATTTATGCATGCTGCTGCTTTTATAGTTTTGTTATGTAGGAGTTCATTTCTATGTCTGTTGTGTTTTAGCTCTGTACTGCTTAGCAGATGTCTCTAATTTAACTGTAATTAATGAACATCTGAACTAGCTTACTATGACAGTGAGTAAAGTGAGTAAGTAGACTCAATGGACATTTATAGACAGTTCTATTTAGCTTTTTGTTTAAATAATGGATGCATTTTGATATTTTAAAAATGAATGCGGCCTGCCAACTTGCACATTTTTTTCTAATGACACCCACATATTGAGCTCAGTTTGAGACCTCTGCTTTAGTGACGAGCTGAGTGAAATGAAATGTATTTGTACATGTGTAATTGTGTATATGCTGTGTGTTTGTCGTCTGGTGATCTCGTTCAGTGACTGATGGTTGTTGTACTAGGCGTGGAGTTGTTGATTGAGCATTATCAACAGGAAATGAAGGTCAGTGAACTACCGTGCCAGCTGGGAATGCCATGTCCTGGAGGCCAACCACCTCCTCCTCTTTCACTGTCAGTTGGTTACACTAACATGCTCCACGAAGCCATTTCCACAGGTTTTTATGGTGATGCCTCTGCTAATGATTGATATACATCTATTTATTATAACAACACTGTGAGGCTGCTTATGGCAGAAGATGCCAGTGAAGGCAGTCACAATTGCTAAGCTCTCACCAGATGTTGAAGTTTTGAATTAACTTGGAAATTTATTTTTAATTTGAACATAACGGGTGTTTGATTCCTTGCTGTACATGACATGGAATTGTTTTGGAATTTTAGAAGTAATTATTATGCATTGTGAATACTTTGTTGACAGACTACTTATTGTATATCTGTGTATTATGTGTTTGTATGTGTGATTTGTGTGCTTGTTGAATTGTTGAGTTTTTATGTGATTAATTTTATAGTGAGTTGTTGTTAATAAGTTGTGCTTTGTTAATTAAAAATAATTTTGTGTTTACTATGTTTCGTGAGTTAACTTGGTCAGATTCGGATGTCTGAAAGACTGCTGCATTTTATTTTTCTGTTCATAGGCAACACAGAAAAGGCATTGAAGATTTTGATGAATGTTAATTGTCCTTCAGTCGACGAACGTGATGAGCGAGGTTTCTGTCATTTTGTGTGCATCAATCAGTCGGTTAATCAATCAATCAATCAATCTTGATTTTTTAGTGGCTTAAGTAGTAAAGACTACCACTGGAGAAGGTTAGCTAATGTCCAGGAAATATCCAGAGATATTTTCCAGAGACGGCTTTAGACAGTGCAAATGCAAATGTTTTTAGTCTTACGTTATCAGTCTTCTTCTTCAGCAGTGTTCGCTGGCTTGCAAGTAGCGTGGGGCTTGGGTTAGTTGCAATTGGTCCTTTCATCTGCTTCTCAAGTGCCGTCAGTTCAGATGTGGTAACTTCTCTGTTTATTTATTATAGTGAAAGCATATTGTTGTTATACATCGATGTTGAATTTCACTTGAGGGAGGGGAATATTATACATTGATTTTGGTTATCTGGACGTTTGAAGTGATGAAATGAAAAATGCCATCTACTAGACCAAGTATAGACCATAAAATAAGACACAGTTTTCTGCTTCCCTCATTATAAGGTTCATGGCACAATGGCAGAAATATATAGTATCGGCCATTACCAAAGTTAAGTTGACGCTGTTTTTTATGACTGACACTAAACAGCTTTGCTTTCTTTGTGTTTTGTTAATTTTTGTTGGTTTCTGTGGTCGACTATGCTGGCAGCTCATTAGCTCTTGAGTTGGAGTGTATGTCATGCACCTTTGTCATTATGTCTGCAGGTAGCACTGCTCTGCACCTGGCCAGTGCTGCTGGCTTGACGGACATAGTGGATTCTTTGATACAGAAGGGAGCTACAGTATCGGCAGCTGACAGACATGGCTACACTCCACTGCAGTGTGCATGTCAGCGTAACCAGTCTGCTGTAGCACGGATGCTGATTGTCCAGGGTGATGCTAGCCCACACCACCGCGTGCCATGCAATGGAAATGTTCCACTTCATCTTGCTGCTGAGTGTGGACACATTGACACAGTGCAGGTGTGATTTTTATTACCAGTGATCTGTAAAGTTCGCAATGCCAGGACCAACGATTTTTCTTCTTCTTCTTTTTCTTCTTCTTCTTCTTCTTCTTCTTCTTCTTGTTGTTGTTGTTGTTGTTGTTGTTGTTGTTGTTGTTGTTGCTGTTGCTGTTGCTGTTGCTGTTGCTGTTGCTGTTGCTGTTGCTGTTGCTGTTGCTGTTGCTGTTGCTGTTCTTCTTCTTCTTCTTCTTCTTCTTCTTCTTCTTCTTCTTGTTAGGGCGACCTGTTCAAAATAGCTTAAATCTCTGTCGTTTCAAATCAGATCAAGATAAAATTTGGCAGGATTGTTCTTCAAGTAAATATGCATTAATTGTGGGGGTCAGATATTTGATATGGTGTCATGCTTTCAAGATGGCAGCCATGACGTCATTTCACACAGAAAAGTCTTCCCATCTGTTGAGGGCACACACAGCATACGCCCAGTGCCCACTGCATGTACCCAATGCAGACCAGTGTCTGCTGGCTGCCCATTAGCAATTCTGTCTACAGTTCCTGATTCATAGTACGTTTGTACTTTTTGATGAATGTCTCATGCTTGTAATGAAAGTTGATTGTTAATGTAGAGCTTTTACTCTGCTGTTTGTTCTTAACTATTATTGCTGCAGAATTTGTCTGTTAATTTAGGTTAATTGTGAGTATGAATTGCATATTGTAGTTGCCCAATATCATCCATCAAAGAGACAAGGTCGGCAATCTTGTCCGTGATGACGCTCGGACAGAATTTCATCTTTACTACAGGTTGGTTGATTTATATTTTGTGTTGTCTGCTTGGAGATGCATCGAGTGTAAAAAAACTAATTTTTGTCATGTGCTGCCTTGCTTTCTGGCAGCTTCAAATTTCTTTATCCAGTTCTATGTGAACTTCTTTCAGACCTGTCTTGTCCACTGCTTGCTGTTTGTTAATTTGTATTACACGAAATATCGGTGTGTCACAGTTGTGTCACAGTAGTGGTCAGGAGGTCGCAGTTTTGATTTCCGCGTGTTTAGCTTGACAATCAGGGAACACTGAACAATGATTTTCTTACATTTACTCGTAGAATGCATTATTGTCTTTGTTACTTAGTTCTACACTGTAATGTCTTTAAAACGCATGACTTGTTGTTTTTGGAAGACTTTGGATTTGATTCAAGGTGTGCCTGCAAAGCTGTGCGATTTGGACAAAAATGTCATTTGATACCTAAGATTTGGCCTGTTGTTGATGAGATTTGAGCTTATGATTTGATTTCAGATCTGCCGACTACTGCTCTAGTGCTGGGAAGATACCATATGTCTGACACTGACACAGTTTTGTATTTATGACCATTCAGTGATGATTCAGATCGAGTGGTTTATAACAGTTTATAACTGCAGTCCACACTCTTAATCTTTGACTGTATTGCTTTGTCAGAGCAAACAGACGATAGTTTTGGGATTGTTTTGTCAAATATAATTATGTCAGAATTCAATACTGCTCACCTGTATCAGACAGTTTCTTGGTTGTCTGTCAGGTGATGGTTCTTGTGTCAGCATCAAGACATCAGCACTGACTAATACTGTTTCTGATACTGACGATCAGCTGTATACTGAACTCACTGGTTCTGACTGTGATCCGGTCCACCGTGCTGCCACTGATGGTCGAAGTCTGTTCACATGCTGCCGAGATTCAATAGTGCGCCGATATGCACTGAGCTCACTGTAGTGAACGCTGTGTGGCTTTAGGTGATGTTAATGGCCGTTCCTTGCTCAGGATACTTTCTGTTTTTGTTGGAGTTTGTTACAATGTTTGCTGTTGAAGAGGTTGTCAACTTGCCCCATCAAGAAGCAGCTGATGAGTAACATGCTGTAGCGAAATCCAAAAATTTATAACGTGTAGCAAGACAGAGTAAGAATGATCGGAGACAGTAAGGAGTATAATCACTTTGAAAAGCATGTTTTTACTTTTTACTAGCTCGTTACTGTGTGCATGCTTTGTATTTTCATACTCATTCTGACGGTGATTTTGTCAGTGTGTAATTAATAGGGAGCACAGTTTTCCGTAGATCACGGAATTTTGAGCCGAGCTGCGGAATTTGCCTGTTTCCGTGGAATTTCTATGTTTTCTCGGAATTTTGCGGAATTTGGTACTGGCCAGTGATAAGGGGACAAATAACGGGATATTTTTGTCAGTTTCATGTGGCCATAGTTAATTAATTACTTTGCATAGGCATGATTGTGCCATGAAATACACGACTGCCACTCGGGCTCTAACGGGATATTGAGCTGAGCTTATCTGAAATATTTCCAGTTTATTTGGAAGCCAGACTGTGTCTGTCAGTTGCAGTTGCTGGCGACAAAACTGCAGATTAGGCCGGGTTTAGGAGCCACAGAAGATTAATTACTATTTACTATATGTGGAAAATTTGCTGCGGTGAGTCGCGGAATTTGGCAAAGTGGCCCGCGGAATTTGGAAAAATTTGCCACGGAAAACTGTGGTCCTTAGTAATTACTTATCTAATAGACCTACATAATGAAAGATGCAATGCGTAAAGAAAAGAACTGAAGGTAGCCAGTAACTAGACCTGTAAGCCGCCGCCAGTAACTAGACCTGTAAGCCGCCGCCGTTTCTCGCCATCGCCAGCCGATTCAGTGCTAAGCTGTTGCCAGCCGACGCACATTGGTTAAGCCGCCAAAAAATTTGCAAGCCATCGCCAGCCGAAAGACATCCCAGCTGCAGCTAAATATCGATCTGAGCATGTAGGCCTAGATCTATATACCGGTAGGCCTCGTAGAGGAGTAATGTGATTAGCCTACACTGCAGTTATTGTCACTGTCAGACGCACTGATCACAGATCAAAACAAACACACAACAAATTCAAACAATAAACGGTATTACTTAGTAAATTTATTACAGTTTTTCTGTTTTTGTGCCACGCTTATCATCTGCACCCCGAATCTGCAAACAAAAGTCACGAAAAAGCCACCTTAAGCCAGCAAACCAGTCATGCTTTTTGTGATACAAGGCAGCCGATTTTAGCCGAATTTCGCCGGCTAGCCAGCCACCAACTTTCTAAGCCAGCCGACAAGGGGCCTCATAAATCGGCTTGGGGTCTAATATCGTCTGTCCGTCCGTCCGTCCGTCCGTCTGTTTGTCTATAACGTTTCGTATCGTGATCACATACGTTGAAACGCTTCGAAAATAATTTCACGGCCGACTAGCTTAAGGTCCCTGCTCACATTAACCCCAACGTGGGCGATCTGGTCCAACGGGAACACCCCCAAAATTAGGGTCCAATAGTCTGTGTTTGTGTGAAATAATTCCATGCGTGTTGCTTACTTACAGAGTTGGTGTGCAATAAGGCGTAGCGCGTGTTTGCCCCAGTGTACAACGGGCGTTAGACTGCACCTGACTCTACACCGTTAATGCCAATCAAGGGCAGTAATACACGTGTGCGTTCTCGCAGCTATCTTTACGCGTTCGGTCCATTGTTACCATTAGGCTACGTTGGCGGTGAATAATGATGACGGCAGTAATTGAGAGTGATTACGTGATTACCTGTCTACGTTAACTATGCGATCTGACTGGTTCTTTCTAGTACTTGTCACTTTTTGACAGATAATTCACTGCAGTCTGCAGACAAAGACCAACAAGAAATGCGTGGTGTAGCGGAGAAACCGCACGATGTCGTTGTAAAATTCGACGTAATGTAACAGCGGCATCGCGCGGTCCTCCCTGCGATAGCACGGCTCTTGTTAGCCAATCGCACTGCTACACCGACCCCGAACGTCACAATGCACAGCGCTACAGACGGACAGAGGACATTATGATGCCAATAGGCCTATAGCCACATTGTGTAACAGTATGTTCGACTAAAGAGTAAGAAGAAAATTTGACATTATTTTCCAGTTATAAATACTCGGCCGGGTGCTGCATTTATGCTGTAGGTCGTACGCAATACGATCGATAGCGACAGCTATACGCACTCTTCTTCTATACTAACCAAGCGCAACAAAATGCGTAAAAATATAAGCGCGATATGAGGTTAGGCCACAACAATGATCGATGGGAGGAATAGTAAAAGTAAATTATGTCTCAAATCGAAATATTTATTACGTACGGACTACGGAGCTTATACACAATCTTCAAGTGTTCGTGCATTATGCAGCGCATTGTCGCGGCGAACTATTTGATTTCATTTGGCGACGCTTGCAGACACGTTGGCTCTCTTTCGAGTTATTTGCCTCATCCTTCTGCTATGAGGAAATCCGTATAGACTACCGGTAGTTTAACGCTGTTTCCCTCGGGTACCAGGGGCATGCAGATTTCTGCCTGGTAGTAGCGACTAGTAGGCCAATCACCAACAGTTACCATGTGCTTACCCTTCATTCGATTATCCTTCGCCATACGGCGTCCACTGGCTACTCTGTCGGCAATAACAGACGGCGTAAAGCATCTCTCGGACGTGATTTACATATAATGCTCGCGGGAATAGATGAACAAAATCAGATCCACTGAGGTTTCTGCCAACACTACACCGTGTCTCAAAAACAACTGTGCCAGTGTTATTTTCTGAATAAATCCGTGAAACATTGGCCGAATTTAATAATTTTTGGCATGCAACATCGCGAAGAAGCGTGACATAAAACCATAGCTTTGCCCACCTAACCTTAATACTGTTGTTGCACTACCTTGTGAAATGCAGAAGTCGTAATTTGGATGTTTACAACAATGAATTCATGCTAAGTACCGCATGCCGGTTGAACCGGTTCAGAAAATCATTGTGAGACCAGAAAATCATGGAAAATCTGTTACTTTTTTTTAACATTAATCAGGAGCAAGCCTATCGTACCAAGATTTCGGACGTCGACGAACTGAAACGATGCATCAACAGCGATGATGATGTGATGTGACACGTATGACTTTTTTGAGAGACAATAACTGCCAGTCATGTTACTGTTTGCTGCCATGCAGTTAATCATTCAAATATACACTTAATTATTGCGTTGACGGCTCAATCTGACATTTCAAATTTCCCAAGGTAGTGCAAGCGCATACTTTAGATGAAGTGGGAAATTTGGGTAGAGTTTTGTTGACAGTTCTTCCAATTTTTTACAGCGCGTCAGCATAGCTTGCTATGCAGAGCGCTGTATTAGCTATGATAGATTCTGTCCGACCGTCTGACCGTCCGACCGTCTGACCGTCTGACCGTCTGACCGTC
>Ga0056132_1000210_pt1 | contig 13208 bp, 12 predicted proteins | sample WorMetLIZISLAND2_3_FD_71119 | JGI IMG/M metagenome (GOLD analysis project Ga0056132, IMG submission 71119) | Marine gutless worms symbiont microbial communities from Max Planck institute for Marine Microbiology, Germany - Olavius clavatus LIZARD... ...
CTGCACCTGCTCTGTGGAACAGTCTACCGGTCGATGTCGTTGACACTAACACTTTACCTACGTTTAAAAAACACTTAAAAACTTATCTGTACCAATGCGCCTATCTCACATAGTTTGTCCACCAAGCGCCTCTGAATCTGCGTGAATTTATGGCGCTATATAAATTTTATTTTGATTGATTGATTGACAGAGGTCTTCATAATCGACCACGATGATGAAGCATCATTCGATAACAAGACATTGTGAAGAGACTACCAACTCCGAAGAGCTTGTCTGGTGCCAGACTGGTGGTCTGCATAAATCGAACCAGTAGTGTTCCCACGTAGCCTGGAAAGATTCCATCTCTCATACTGATGGACGAAATAGGCTTACATTGCCCATGATTGCAAACATTCAAGTAGCCTACAATCATTAGGCTTTTTGTTAAATTTGCAATAATTTCTACATAATAAAATTTGATTGCAATATCAGTTGATTTTGTAGTTGATATCTTGGAAAGATTCAACCTCTCATACTGATGGACGAAATAGGCCTACATTGCTCACGACATTCTTGAGTACAATCATTAAACCTTTTGTTAAATTTGCAATAATTTCTATATCATAAAATTTGTTCGCAATATCAGTTGATCTTGTAGTTGATAACTTGTGGTTCACTTTCCCCCATGGTGTGGTTCAACTTACCCCACACAGGGGTAAGTTGAACCAGTCAACACTTTTTTTAAAGGCTGTGCAAATGTGTAACACATATTGCGAAAATATATGGGTGACGTTACCATGGAAGACCCCAATTCGAAAAAACTGAGAAGTGGGTCGTCTTACCCCAGCCTTCATGGTTATTTGCATACCAAAAAAGGTGCGTTTGGTTGCCTACACATGTGCAGAAAACAGTGTTTAATGCACATAAGTGCAATACTGTGGCTAAAATCTGTTTAGCTAAACAGATTTAACTCACACTCACTAAGCACAAAAAAAGATAATTCTTTAACCATTCTACTGACGACCGGCGCCTGTCATGAGTTAAGTGCACGTGGTGTGCTGTCATAACGAGTGTTACTGATCATGTACAGCATCACTTCTATCTATGCTTTCCGTGGCACTGCAGGCACTTATTACTGGTTAGGGCGTTGTCTATAACCGCAAGGGGGCATGGCAGTTAAGGGGTTAAGCATTGATGCAATGAGTGTACACAGTCCGCTAGTGGTGCTCGTGTCTTGCTTCCAGGCGTGTTTATTTACAGGAACAGAAAAATTTTGTTTTAAAATGATAAGCAAGGATTTTACATATGATGCTATCGGCAAATATGTAAATGTCAGTCGGGCATTCATTTCATGTTTCTTGAGGCACATTGGAGAAAGAAACAGTTGACAATCTGCCAAAATGTGGACGGCCGGCAAAAACTACATTTATGGGCTTCAAAGGGTTAACTGCCCGACTTTCTTGAATTACTTCAGATTCGTCTGGTTCCAAAAAGTAATTTTTGGGGGAATTGATGTGACAGTACTTTTTTAGGCTTCATGCCTGATACTTGATATATCACCAAACCAACAGCATCACAGCAATGAGATCATGAGATGACAACATTACATTATCATGCTGTCTTTCTGCATATTACATTAAAAGCAGCACCTCTAAGCATGTCACTTAATCAAGTGAACTCAGTGCATCTGTTCAGAAACAGCAGCAAAACGTGCTGATTCTCCTCCAGGAAGTCATGTTCCGTGGACTTAATGTCCAGTGAACAACTGTTTACTTATATGCAGAGCACACAAAAAATACAGCTCCACCTCAACCTTCTAGTGAAACTGCCCAACAATTAATCACAGCGAGAGCCAGTCATAAGTATATTGAGCATAGGCCGCCTCTGCTTTAAGTGACATCTACACTTTGCGACAGACAGAACACATTAGTTCAAGTTCACAGATCAAGAAGCCAGCAGTAACAGCCATCAACTGTAAGGATAATGCTGGGGCCACATGCAATCATTTTGTGGCCAAAATGAAGATTACACGAAAAGAACTTAGCATCACTGTCAGCAGCACACAAGAAACAGAATCTGCCCAGAAAGAAATGGAGATATTTCATGTCAAATAACATGAATCAGGCACAACTTTACTTCAAAACACTGTCCCATTTGTCACACCCAACAATCTTCAGCTAAGCTTATGACCAAAGATCATCTAAGTAGTAGTACTTGTGGCCAACTATAAATATATCACCATTAAATATCCATCATTGTGCTATATTATGAGAATACTGATGGAGTTACAGGATTAACACTTTACCATAAAGCATAAACATTAACCCTCTGAACCTGGCTGGTCCCCAAAAGGGACCTATTCCAGAAGCATATAATACTCAGCTGGTCCAAAAATGGTACCTGAATTAAAAATAATATAATCTGACAGGAGGTACCAGCATGTTTACTTATTTTCTAATGCACAGAATTGATCTGCTTTTTGAACTGGCAATGTTTCGTATTTCCGTATGCATTTGTGTTAGAATGAGTAACGTCGAAACGCTACCATAAGATGAAAGAAGCTACAGAAAAATGCCTAGAAAGTGATTCTTCTGAAGACCTAAATAACGATAAGTATCATAGTGATTTAGAAAGCGAACAAGACGTTGAATCCTGAAGATCATTCATATCCCGTATCTGATGCTTGTGAAACTGATGACATTACAGCTTATTAGTCTTAATGTTGCCAATACAATATACCCTGAACCTCACTCAGTGAAATGGCAGCACACCATATCCACCGTGTATGTACTCAGAAACTTCTCTGTATTATAAACAACACTTGTGTGACTAACAGACTTCCTGTTAGTATTAATAACAAGCAGATGCTTCAGAGCTGTGGCATTCAGTACTCTGAACAAGAACATACATCAGCTGCAGCAATGACTGACAGTATGCATACTCATGGAAATCTGGAGAAAACCGCACTTTCAAAGGTCATGATGGCTAGCAGCCACTGCCAACATCCATCAGCCTTGATGGCACAGCTGTGTACTCCAGTATTTATTACCACACGTATATAACACAGACCCCTCCTAGACAGGCTAATACAAATAATAGTTTGCTTTAAGGTAAATTCACACTGCCACATTAGATCAACTTTGATCAAATACAGGTCAGGTAGGGATTGTGTAAGGGTTGGAATGATCGATTAAAGATCCGGATGGTTGTCTGAATAGTGTAGCACAGTATATCAGATGTGCTGAATTAATGCACCAATAATAACCTGAATTATTGCTTCTTGCATTAACTTTCCTAAGTGATCAACACCAGTGTTAATTAAAGGCCCCAAATTCAATGGGTGGTTGGAGAGTAAAGTAAAATAAATTGATTTATTCCACAAGTGAAAATACAATGCAAAGAAATCTTCCACATGGGGACGGATATCATCTCGGAATTATCACTTCAAACAATGTCATCAGAGTACGGGTGGAAAGTCTGACGCACATCAAGACAATTGTTCAGAACAGTGATGTGCAAAATGAGTGATCGGCTGCTTCATGGCTCATCAGCACACAAGAGGTTGCAAAATGCCATTAATGGCTATAATTCAACAGCTAGTGCACACAGTCAATGCCACAACTGTGTGTGTGCATGGATATGTGGTCAACATCATAGAAGAAGAAACTTCCTTAAGAGCACAGAGACAAATTTCCCAGATATCATTTGCATGCAAATCCCTGGAGCTGGTGAAAACACGCTATTCTGGTGAACAATAATCATAACGGCAGAAGGCTACAGCTGGCACTTGCTACGTGCTATGTGTCCTCTACTATTCACGAAGCTAAATCAAAAAATAACATGTTGCTTCCTACAGTATCAGACACCAATCGATTCATACATTCTATATGGGTCAACGCAAAAGCAAGACTGTCTGCCAGTCTCGTCCATTCTGTATGCCTACCACCTATGGTTGCTCGGTGGTGTAGTGGCTAGTGTGTTGGACTCGTGATCGGGAGGTCACGGCCTCGCGGGTTCAACTCCCGGCCATGGCATTGTTGGGCAACGACCTTGGGCAAGTTGTTCACACCAATGTGCCTCTGTTTACCAAGCAGTATAAGTTCGTATCTTGCACGGGCATTCATGACAACGCGCCGTATGTGGCAGCCATGGTATGGGTCCAATGAACAAGGGGAGTATTGTAGTAAGCGGTTTAGCAGCAATCTTGATCGCTTAGAACCGCTATATAAATTCTCTACTTTATTTTACTTTACTATCTCTGCTCACCCGGCGACTGCCTATGCCTCAGATTCGACTCGACAGTTGACCACTGCGCACGATACAAATGTCTTTATTTGCATTGCATTGTACCATGTTGCATTCTAGCATGTCAATAATGAAAGTTGTATTTTGACATTTAAAAAAATTAAACCCACTTTACAGTTATAGAGGCAGAAATGTACAGGGACAAATACAGATTTGAGACGAGTTTTGCTAGCTCCTCTCAGCAAAGCATGACCCAATAAAGTAAACAAACACACTATTGTTTCAGAAACACCTGTTACTGTTAATGTATCAGAAACATAACTACAGTATATTATCAAGCAGTAGTGTCCATCGACTAAAATATCCTACAGTACAGTCTTGTTGCTACAGAATTATAATGACGGTAATATACTGAGTAGTGATGACTTGCAGCTGACAGCATCGCTGAGATGTACATATGCCACAGAATATGTTTACGACAGATTGTATGAACACCACTTACTAAACACTATTAATAAGTTTCACCTTTCTTCTGATATACGGTAGCAAGATTTGGCCAGTGAAGGCATAACACGAAGCAATTGGGTGGGAATGAGATGACCATGCTTAAACGGATGCATGGCTTTGAAGGAAAGAAAAACACGGAGGTTATTGTGACTAGATCCAGTCAATTAAGAGGAGTGGATTACAGTGGTTTAGACATGTTAAAGGGAAACTATCATGAAAAATCGTAATTTAAGTAAAACAAAAAAATTAAATAACAATGTGCAATGTGCTAATATTCATTTGCAGCAGACAATGCACACATAGCATGCAGAAAAATGAAGTAGATCGCTTTTATTTGTGAGCGATATTACCGGATCTGAAATGAAGAAAAGAGTCGCCACATTTACCGCAGCAATGACGTCATTGGTGCTTTGCTTCGTGTGAGCATGATCGTGGACTGTTTACAAGCAAGTTTTGTAGGGAAATCGTGGCGATGAGTTCGATAAGCCCATATTAATTCAAACCTAGATGACCAAGGAGTGATTTTTGTTCTGCTAGAAGATGCTAGCAATTTATTCTATTCTCCCCATGTTATTCTTATCAACTCTAGCACAAAAACTATGTCATTGGAGCTAAGTGAGTCGAATGTCAAACTGTGCCGAACCGAAAGATGTTTTAAAGTTCAAAAGTTAAAATTCCCTTATATTTTATCTCTTTAATATGTAAGCGTGTGTCATTTTCTAAGTCATATTTTCATGATAGTTTCCCTGTAGATGTAAAGATGATACAGACTGGCTGAAATGATGTATGAAGATGGAGACTGAGGGCACATGTCAGAGGGGAGGTCTAAAAAAAGACTTGGTGGGATTGTGTCAAAGAGGATATGGAGATTCGGCCTGTCCCATGAGGATGTTCACTATAGGATCATTGGAAACTGAAAATCAAGTGGAAACTGGCTGACCCTAGTCTACCTCGAAAACGGTCATTAAATCTGCATTAAATCTGTTGTATTAAAATATTAAAACATTAGCCAAAAAAGTGCTCTGGTTTTTCATTTGTGCCTCTGAAGTTACGATCTAACGGTGCTAAACAAATCTATTATTATTAACAATAACCACTCTTGCTAAGCATGAGATTTCACAAAATGAACACAGAATGACATGCAAATCCTGACCACAAATTTGAACTCTCAAGCTATCGATGAAAACTGTAATCTATTTGTGACTGAAGTTATTGAACTCTTTTCCAGTACACTAAACATAATATCATTTTCAGTTGCATACATTACTAGCAAAAAAGCAACCAGTTTTCCGCAAAACATGGAATTTTGAGCCAGAGCCACAGAATTTGCACGTTTCCACAGAATTTCTACATTTTTGGAAAATTAAGTACTGGCTGATGATAAGGGGATAAATACGGCATATTTTTGTCAATAAGGTGCTCGTGAGAGTGCATATCTCCACCAAGTGAATTTTTACAGAATAGTAATTTAAACACATTGTTGTGATTTTGCATAATTTTCAAGTGGTCATGTCCAGACTATCCCTGACAGTGAACATGCATGGCAAATTTGAAGTCTAGATTTAACCACTTTGGGGCAATTAGCATTTAACAATCAAAAATTCAGGTGTAATGAGACCCAGGCGATGACCCCTTTTGAAAAATTTTCAGGGATCATGTACAGACTGCCCCTAGGAATATGCACGCCAAATTTGAAGTCCACAGCTTTAACCGTTTTGGAAGTATAAGCATTTAATGCCCCAAAATTTAGAAGGTTACATTACCCTGGCCATGACATGCATGTTCTTAGGGGCAGTCTACAGATGCCAAATTTGAAGTCTGCAGTGGAGCTAACAGCATTTAATGCCCTACAATTCACAGGCTCACGACCCTGTCCATTTTTGAAAAAAATTTTTACGGAGTCATGTCTAGACTGTCCCCGGGAACATGCCTGCCAGGTCTGAAGTTTGTAACCATTTCGGAGCTATTAGCATTCAGACATATATCGAACAAAAGCAGCGTCTCTGCCATTCATTCCATTCACCTGATGGAGAAAAATACAGGTGAATACAATGGCTTCATGTATATCATTATCATGGATGAATAATGTGAACATGAAAGAGTGCTTTTAGCAGTGCTAATTTTTGATTTCCACCTCAGTAGTAGCAGAAAACTTCCACAGACAGCAAGGTCCACCCGGTATTTTTATCCACAGAAGGTTACACACGGTTAAGCTAGAAAGTGCTCAGTGATAGCCAGAGAACAGCTCCATTAACATACATTGCCTTAACTGACTGCCTCAGTAAGCCAGCTGGGCACAGGGCAAACTGCTACGTTTAATTAACCCTTTCTTTTGCTACAGCAGCTGCACAGTCATCATTAGTACTCACTGTATCGACCCACAGAGGGAAGGGCAGGCTGAGATGGTTTGGGAAGCAATTACAGGAAGAAAGTTTACCTACATGTTACCCATCTCAATAATAACCAGGCTTAATGCATCTTACTACTAAGCCTAGCCACATCTCAGATAGTCAGTTAGCAGACCATGGTGAAAAGATGACTTACAAATATGTTTCCCTGGTCAACTGAGTGTCAAAGAAGACTCTGCTAATATTCAACATTAAGGGCTCCTCATGTTCGGGCTGACTGGCAAAATTTTATACTAAGTCAGATCGTGACATTTTGTCACTAAAAATACTGAATGGTGTTCATACAATCTGCCGGCAGCTATCAGTTACGCTTCTCTAAGTCCAGACAGGCGGTACTGTCAAAATTTTGCATCACAAATGGCATGTCAAGTGGTGTGGTGTTAGAGCAAAACAGATTGCAAATTTGGTGTAATTAATGCACATAGATGATGCAGTGCAGGGCTAACATAACTGAATTGAGGTATTTCATGGGGTATGTATAAGTATAAAATTTAAATACTCCGTGCAGTATTTAAAAAATATTTAAATACCAACTTGAAAACTGGCATGTGATACAGCATGTTTAGTATTTAGTACTTTTAAATACTTACCAAATTACACCATCATCAAAATACATTTTTCTTACTTTGTCATTTCCTCCTGGTTAATAAAAATTCAGTAATCAATCAGTTTATGAGCAGGTTTTTAAGATAATGTTCTCTGGAATGAAACAGATGTGTGTATTGGCTCTGACTTCTCTGACATCACTGACAGTAGTGTACAACTACTCAAGATAAGCATTTAGAAGATCTCAGTGACAAAGACAGAGATCTATTGATGTTGATCAAGCACACAGCACAGTGCTACAAAGTTGTAATTATCACTGATGCCTCGGTTTCCATCCCATGATTTTGTTGAATGATGAGTGGGCTATGTGGAACATACTATTGTCAGCCAGCCAGAAAACATCAAATTTCCAATACAGAGGAGTTTAGGATGTGGTTGCAGATCGTTAAGACATTTTTCAGTTATTTTGTAAATAGTTCTCATTGGTTACTTTGTAGTTATATTTTTATATCTATCTTATGTTGCTGTTTTTAAAAAGATTCAACACGACACTAAGATAACGCTACATTGCCATTAAGTACCCAGTAAAACATTTTAATGCATATGAGCTTATTCTCAGTAAGAAATGTAATTGACTGTCAGACTGTTTCAAAAATTGTTAGTTTTTAAGTTAACAAAATCCGGCTGTGATAATTCGAGTGTAGTAACAGGTTTGTGCTTGCACTCATTCAGCTTTCCTGTGTTTCCACAGTTGTCTTAAAATGATCTATTAAGTACAAAAACCTTAGCTAGTATAACAACCTAAATATTAAATTTACCAAAGTTGATATTTCGCTATTTAAATACTATTTAAATACCACTTTTCTGGAGTATTTAGTGAGGTATTTAAATACTGCATCCATTGTATTTGTTACAGCAGTAACAGCACCACCAGGAGCATGTTTATGGGTACCTATCCACTACAGAAGCTTACATTCAGCTGATATCGGTACTAGTGTCATCAAGTCTCATCATTTAACTACAGTGAAAGTTTGTAGAAGTCCGCTGCTGTGACAAAAATCCGAGAATTCAGTTTGTTGCACGAGGAAACACTTTCCAATGGATGTGGCTCGATCAGGATGTCCGATGCTAAGGTTGAGGTTATTCGTTATCCACTGGCATACACGTGTACCGACCACCATCAATAACTTCATGTAGAGCTGAGCCCAAGAGAGCTAAGAAACAGCTCGGAACTATTACGAAGTCTTGGAACGAGACAGCATGTTGCCGTTAAGTGATAAAACTGAATGCCTCCATGAAGCGACAGCCAATAAAACACAGCAGCACCGTCAACAAAGACGTGAGTCCAACGACTATCAGACCGTGTGAGACATTCAATCAGATATGGTGATTTACACACTCGGCCATCAGAACAGCTTCACTTAGTACAACATGCAACTGTCCAATATCACGGTGTCACAGATGCTAACAAATCGAGCGCCATCAGTGATCAAATAATCAAACAGAAACAGTGACGTCCGACAAGTGAAAGATAACACAAGCAGCACATACAAAATGTCAATTGTGCCGCTGTATGCACGCCCGACATGTGACAGGTGACACTATCAGCACATATAAAACGTCACTTGTGAACAATGGCATTACAACGCCTCACTCAATAACACAAAGTCAACGTGTTGGTTCTTGACTTACTTCCTGGCAAGACTACGACGTTAGCAATGACACCGATATAATGAACCGATCCAGCATCGTTCTACAAGTTACACAGGGTGTCCAATATGATAATGTTGTACGTCATGCTAACATTAGTCTATGGAATACACCAGGGGTGGGCAAACTAAGAACCGTGGTGCAGCCCACAAGCACTCTTGCATAGTGATTAATTTTTGTGGTCCTGACTATAAAAAACACAAAAGATCAGTTCAATTTTCTGAGGTGCCCCTGTCATTTAATTTGAAGCAGCATGCAGTCCACTGAACTTCTGTTGGCAGTTAACTGATCTCTGAAGGAGAGTTTTCCAAATGTGAAAAAGTTTGCCAAAAAGTATACAGAAAAATGTATGTGTTCTTTGCTTCAACCTATATTTGTGAACCAACTTTCTCATGCATGAACATTGACAAATCAAACAGCAGGTCTCATCAGATAGACTCAACCTTGCACTCTGTGTTGCATAGGCTTATAACTATAACTAAGCATGATGAATCCCGACTATGACCAGTGACCACTTACTGACTCTGTGCAATTGCATAAATTTCATTAAGAGTGAGACTGAGAGTGACATTTAGTAACACTTGTAAAGCAATGCAAAATTAAATTCAGTGTATGTGTTACTTTCTAATCTTAGTGAACCAAATAATACAGTTATATAAACGGTAATAACACTACATTATTTAGCAAATTTAGTTTTTTTGATCAAATGTGGCCCCATACAGACCTACAGATGTTCCATGTGCCCTGCTGGGAGAAAGGTTTGCCAACCCCTGAACTACATAATGAATGCTTGCTGCCATTCACATTCATGTGAGCAAAACATTTGGTCAGCAGTAATCAACAAATAAGAAAAATATGACAGTTGTTTTGAATGAAAAGTCAAATTTTCAAAGTGTGAATGTATCTGCAAATCATTTTCACCATGAATATCCACAAATACTTGCATGAAAATTATTCATGCAAGTACTCGTGTTGGCGTCAGTGTGAATAAGCAATGTAACTTGCCGTGAATACTTGCCACAAGTGTGAAACTGCCCTATAACTACTGAATACTAGATGACTGGCTCTTGGGTCACAGAGTGATGATGGCAATGGACAAATTTCCCTTATCATGGCATGAAGTCCAAGGACTAAAAGGGTGTCCAATATGATAACCCTAACACTTGTCTACAGACAGTGCCTGTTTAACACGGACATCAGTACTCAACAGTGAGATTTTTTGGCATTTACGACAAACACTGGCAGTCAGTGGCTGAGAATTACAAGTAAAAAGTGAATTACTCAATTGTCAGTAATTAACAAATAAGAAAACTATGACTGTTGTTTTGCACGTAAAGCCCACTTATGTTCATTTTACACATGCAAATGTGCAAGTTGATTTCACCAAAAGTAAGCATGCATGTCAGTATCTTGCTGTGAATATTTATTTTGAGTACTCTGTTCATTTTGGTTTGGAATTTATTTTTGCCTGTTCTTACAGTGAAGGCCATAAACTCTACTAAACTCAACCAAGTCTGTAAAGCCCACTTTATGTCACAGATTACAACAATGATTATTAAAGGAGGAACAACTTTCATAAATCTCTGAAAGTTGTATGCTTTCATTGACCTGCAATGTAAATGTCACATGGGTGTGACTTGACAGCTGTGGAACCCTTCCATGACCACGAAATGAAATATCATTTTACATGTATGATGCAAAATCCAAATAACGATAATCACAACAAGACAACGAGAATGACGACCAAACCTATCAAAGTCAGCTGCAAACTGTCGAGCATGTTCAGCTGTCTGGAACAGAATGAGCGCTCGTTTCTCATCTGTATTCAACTGAACATTCTGTCACACACACCACACGCTTTTTTAGATCAGGAACTGATCATCATGTTCTTGTTGCTGGGGTGACCTCTTTAAAAAGCTCAAGGCTCCCTTGTTTCAAATCGGATCGAGGTGAAATTTGGCAGCAGTGTTCTTCTATGAAGGAGTCAGATTTTTGATTTGACGTCATAATTTGAAGATGGCAGCCATGACGTCATTTTACAAAGAAAAGTGCTGCCGCCTGGTGAATGCACACAGTGTCTGCCTAGCACCTATGTAGAAGCGCCCACCAGTTCCTGGTACATTTGTACTCATTGTCTAACCAGCCCATCCTTCCTGAGTTACGGTTAGGCCATACCCCAGTAATTTTCACAGACCACAAGGCCTTCTATTGTGAAATCAACGGTGTCAAGAATACTGAATGAAGGATGAACCACATGCACCTCAATTATTATACACTGTGTCTCAAAAAAATGCGCAAACTTTGAAGCGGTATATCTCAAAATTATAACGATCAATTTTGATGAAATTTGGCAGAAATATTCAAAATACTCTAGAATAGAGTTTGCATGTTTCAGTTTTCGTGTAGGTTTGCTTTATTATCAACTTTTTGTCTTTCAAACCAAACAACGAAAATAACGCGAATTCTGACGCTGTATCAAGCAAACGCGCCAACTTTGACGAGCGTAATTTTTTCTGAAATAAAACATACACCTAGGCTCATAATATTTGGCACACATAATCTGCAAACATTTAAGCGTAACACACTCATCAATAAAGTACTGTTAATGCAGTTTTACTTATTTAATATTCGTACTAAATTGCATCACCAGACGTTACCAAAATTATGCATCACACTGTTCCGAACATTCTCAACTTCACCAGCAGCCTGTTGATGCTGTTGTTTGTCCAACCTTTATCTGCAAACTCTCTTATAAACTGCCAGGTGCTTTAAAATTTACAATCATACAGACTTTTGATCAAAATTTTGTATTCTTTACTGAATGGTGCCATGGTGACAGGCAGTGTGAGGCATAACTTTCAAAATTTGCATTATTTTCGGTGTCCAGTTTGAAAGATTGAAAAGTTGATAAAAAGCAAAAATACACTAACACTGAAGCATGCAAAGTCTATTCTGGAGTATTTTGAATATTTTCACCAAATGTCATCAAAATCGATCCTTATACTTTTGAACTATACCATTTCAAAGTCTGCGCGTTTTTCTGAGACACAGTGTATAACCGTAAGTGCTGTTCCAAAATCAAAAATCTGCTCCAGAAATTGTGAAAAGTTGCTTTATATATCTGTGACATATCTGCCATAACCAATGGTCGGAATAGAATATAACGAGTTGCGATCAATATGTCAAAAAAAAACAATTTTAAAATGTAGCATGTTGCATGTATTTGAAAGTACGTTTTTGGTTAAGTAAAGCCAAATAGAAAACATCAAGGCTACTAGCCAAGTGGAGGTTATTTATTTATGTTTGCAGCAGCAGTTGATTTTCTCAGCTGTGCCATTGCAAACGGTACATCAACTAAGCCAAAAACAATGCAGTTTGTTCCAATCAATGACCAACAATGAACAGAAGTAAAATAAAGAACAACAAAGCTACCTGGACCGGTCCAACATGCTCAGCAAGACGAAGCAGACTCAGCTCAGTGGTGACTGACGATATGTTGTCAATGGCAACAATTTTTGGCACCACGGATGTTGCATTCATTGCCATCGCTTGCTGTACAATACATGTCAGCCAATAGTCAGTGCAATAAATTAACACAGGTATCAAACACATGGCCTAGTAGCCCTCGAGGACTTTAGCTGTGGCCCATGATGACTTACCTAGACTAGCAAAAATTTAGGAAGGGCATCTAGCCTGGGACAAAACAAAGGTCCAAGCTCTGGGAACTCACCAGCAAGACACAGAGGCATTGGACGTGTATGGGCAACAGGTTGCAGTTGTTGACGAATTCGTCTACCTCGGTGCACTAACTCA
>Ga0056132_1000214_pt1 | contig 13130 bp, 11 predicted proteins | sample WorMetLIZISLAND2_3_FD_71119 | JGI IMG/M metagenome (GOLD analysis project Ga0056132, IMG submission 71119) | Marine gutless worms symbiont microbial communities from Max Planck institute for Marine Microbiology, Germany - Olavius clavatus LIZARD... ...
TTAACACTCCGTGCATGATAATCGCAGTCTTCTCTCTGTGGTGCAGTGGTGTAAAAATTCTGAAATTTTGGCCGACTGAGTTAGAGCTAATACTGCTGGTGTTTATGAAGGCAAACAGTTTGCAGACACTGAAGACGATGTGAAAGCAGCTGATGTAGTCCTACAAGAAGATGTCGATGTGCAGTCTTCATGTGCTTCTCATCTACAACGTTCGACTGGTTCTGCTGCTGCTGCAGCTAACAGTGATACAACTAATGGCTCAGCTGCGACAGCTGCAGGTTAGCTCAACTCTCGAAGATATTTTACAACCGCAAGAAACTAAACAGCAATTTTAAAAATCACGTGGCATCAACACGTTGACTGCGAGCTAAGTTCTTTCTATTAATTAATACTTAAGACGATAGAATAGGGAATAATCATATGCAAAAACATTAATCCTAGATGTTTTTTTCGTTATAATTATTAATGCTTGATGTATTATAGATACCAACGGTACTGTCCTCTCAGTTGTTGCCAACAACTGCTTTTCTCTCTACCTTGCATTTTCTATTTCACTTCAGTTTTCGCTTGTTTCAGAATTACTGGGTAAGCTCCGTAATGCAGCAGTGAAACAAGACGCTGAATAATCACGCTCATTCATCTGTTATTTTTGCGCAAAGTTTTCACTCGTTAATCACACCGTTTTTCACACGCTTTGATGCGGCTTGTGTTTAAAATGCAGCTGGCGCATATAATGCACTTCAGTGATAATATTGTGCTTCAGTGCCTTGACGCTGTTATGGTGTTTGGGCAGCAGGAAGGACGTTCAGCCTGCAAAAAGTCCTGCGACATCGGTTCAAAAGTTCATTTTTGGGGGACCCACCCCATAGCCTCAGTACTGGACGATTGTTCGGTTAAACAACTTATAACTACGAGCCCTTTCACCTGACACAATGTTAGGTGCATGCCAGAAACCGGCGCCATAGATCGACTCCAGTCCAGAAATCTGGCTCCGATTTCTAGCGCCTGTTCTTCGTTCCATAATACGTATAGACTCTAGAACAGACTTTCTGGCGCCGAAAATAAACGTGGCTGAAGGCGACGTAGAGGGTGAATTCGTAGTTCGATTGATTAAATTACAACAAGACTGAACAAGAAATGAAGTTAACAAAATATCGTAGATCATAAAGCATCATTTCAGTAACGTGCAGTCCAGTTTCTGGCTTGGAATAGAGCACTGTTCTATCGATGCAAAAATCTGAAATCTGAGTACTGAAATTGAAGCCACACTTCTGGTGTCCATTCATGGCGCCTGTTTCTGGCATGTATGATGTATGCCATGTGCATTACAGTTGCAGTAGTCAAGCTGACTTTAGCCGTGACGTTATTTACTGGTTTCAGAGTCGACTGAAAGTCATCTGCGTGGACAGAAGAAACGTCGCAGAAAAACGCGTGCGGCGTCAGGACCTCAGCGGAACGACAACACATCAACATCAGCTGCTGCACCTCAGCCAGCCGGCGCTACCAGCAACAGCAACATCAACAATGATCCTTTCGGGCTGTCCAGCGTCAGCATCTCTGAAACTCCATCAGTGATCAATGCCGATGCTTCCTCTTCACAGTCGAATGCAGGTGAGCATTCACTAACAGTTACTACACGAATGCCGGGTAGTGTTTTACTATGGTACTCGCGAGACATTTCATTTCATTTATTAGTTAATTAGATGCGTTATTTCAATAGCTGAAAAACACAAGAGACGGCCAATATTAAGTGTAGACCTTATGTTCACATGACGACCGGCTTCCATTCTGTGGTAGCCCTCCATGTTCCGCAAATGCTGAATGATTTGAATCATATCACTTTTCTTCTGCGCGTTTGGAATATCTGAAGCAGTTTGCTACTATACGGCAGCGTGTCGTTGACGCGGTCAGCCTGAAATCTATCCAGAATAGATTACGGAAAAGAGCAATACTTTTGACGGTTTTTAAACGAATATGAACTTCGCCCATTATCTTCATGACATTTAGAAGATAGCCACAAAAAACAGGTGCTTCGCCCGTATTTTTACTCTGCCCGATAAAATAAGCCAAACTGCTCCACATAGCAAATCATAGTGCCTCACGACTCGTTAGTAGACTTGATGCAAAAATGTCTTAACTGTGCAAAAATACTTTTTATAACGCTGGGCACCTCCTTTCGAGGCCAGAGTACGCTTTACGTATGCTCACCCGACAGCAGCTGTCTCTGTCTCCACTCTCCATCAAGTCCCATCTGATACCAGTGAATGGCAGTGACGCAGTGATGCGGTCTCGAGACAAATAGAGACCGAAAAGTCCGTTCTTGGTCTAATTGGCTTATTGCTGGTCTTAGCGTGATCCTGTTTTATTCTGAAAATACCGGTAATGATACATATGCAACTACCACTGTTACCCTATTATTTCCTTCCAAATAGTGCAGCCTATAGGCCTACATTGATTATTCAACGACGGTATAGTTTGGGTCAAGAATTATAAAATAGTTAACACTTTTTTGGGTGTGGAATCGTCGGTAATGGTCTTGATTTTTATGGTCTTGATCTCGAACAGGTTGGTCTTGAGATTTTTGATGTTGCCTCCATCACTGGCCGACGTCGAACCCCATCATGTAAAATCTCACAATGTTCTTTCACAGTTAAACCTACACTATATTGTACTGTAGCTTACTACGCTGTACAGATGATGAATTATTGGAGGAGAATCGGCGCCTAAAGGATCTGCACATCTGCCGCGTCTGCATGGATCTCGACATAGACACGGTGTTTCTGCCGTGCGGACACCTCGTCTGTTGTTCTACATGCTCGCACACTCTAACCAACTGTCCTATCTGTCGCTCTCTCATTCGCGCAACTGTCAAAGCCTTCTTCTCTTAGATACACGAAACGAAGATGACTCTGACAATGTAAAATGTTACAATCATGTGCTGCCAAAAAACGATGGCTGCTTTAGTGCTTTAACGTTTAACTATGTGGAGGGTTGTTTAGAGGCATTTGAATATAGTTAATTAAATGTCTTCAAGAGCACCTGAACAGCCATAGACCTCTAATTTAGATGTTTATATGCTGCTATAAAAACTAAATAAGGTAATTACTAGGCCTATGTGACTGTTCAGTCTTAGTAGGGTGTGCACCTGTATAGGCTGCTGCTCTGAGCCGGATTAAGATCAAATTGTGCCTGATGCTGCTGCCCAGAAAAGGGCCTATTTTCTTCTCGGCATTCAAGACACATTAATACAGAAAATAATTTCTCGTCCACCCCTTGGGCCTTTTTCACCAATGGGCATAATGCTGTTGTATCAATAGCACCCACCTTAATCCGTCACTGCTGTTCTTGAATACATATCATATATGGCGCTTAAAAATATCATTTATAATCATTATAAGTCGTCGAAGTAGAACCAGTGGCGGTTTTAGGCTAGGGCAGTTTTGCTCTGCCCCCTCAGTTTCCCGCTTAAGTGTACATGTATTATAATCTTACTGTAGGATGACAGTCCACATGTAGTACGTTTTATATACCGCAGTTATAAAACAACAGGAGAGCCGTTCTGAGCATACCAAAATACGAAAAATCTGTTGGTCGCCGGGGCTTCGCCCCAGACCCTGCTGGGGGAGCTTAGATCTACAGCGCCCCAGACCCTCTAGCTGGTGGACAGGGGCTTTGCTGCCTCTCCCCGACAATCCACCCCACTTTCGGCCCTCCGTGCCTCAGGCTTCGCCCCTACGGGCCTCGCCCTACCGTCTCCCCACATTTAAGTCATGGATACGCCCATCTTTCACGCCCTAGTTGCGCCCCTGCTCTGCGTAGCATAGCATCCAGGGATAATCAGTAACACCTGCATAGCATCGCTTGGAGCAAATGTTCCATTGAAAAATAAGGTTTCTGGCCATTTCTTGAGGGAGGGGGGACTTTGAAATGTTTGTGCAGAAATATTATTCGTGTAGTGTCAATAGTGTAAATAAGCCCTAAATGCGTTTGCGGTCGGGCTCCGTCCCGAACCCCGCTGGGGGAGCTTACAGCGCTCCCCAGACCTCTAGCTGGTGGGGAGGGGGCTCGCTGCTACCTCCCCAAGAATCCCGCCACCAGAATCAGTAGTGATAACCTGTATTATGTCACACTGCCTGACGTAATTGTAAGACATGGTGCTTATTCTGACGTATCAGTTAAAACATCTAATTTTATGAAAAGTTTTATAACCAAGACTCTTTTTAGTTGCAAATAGTTTTATCCTTTTAGCGTTGTAGGCCTATCGTTTCCATCTACGTTGCAATTTCGTCGCATTAGGTTTGTATATTTTTAAAGCTTACTACCGCCGTCCGTTTTTGCATTATATACATTGACTTTTTAGTGTATATCTGCTTTGTTTTTCAATTCTTTTTATTATTCATTTATATCAACTATGTAACACTAGTGCGATTGTTAAAGGCAACCCGAGATGACTGAATTTGATAGGAACGAGTTTTTATGCCATATTCTAAGGCCAAGAAGTGCAAACGATTTCCATGCATAATTTGTATATTCATGTATACTGATAACAGAGTAATCAACCACTCGACTCAGCTTATTTATCAGATTTTGTTGTCTGTCTTTATCATATCAGATTTTTACCAATGATTAAATGGCTGTATTTCAACAAATTACCTTACTACTTCTAACACTAACTGATTTCTCTTTATGTCACTACATAAGACACATGCGGCATTTCAGAAACAGTTTAATTGACCAAAAATGCTAAAATAAACACAACATGTTGAGAGTATTGCAACGTGCTGCCTATTGACAAAAAAAATGAACTAGAAAACTAGTGTCAATAATGCTCAGTTTCCATGTGTCGGCATCAGCCATTAATTAACCATAATGCAAATATTAAAACAAAATGACTGAACATTATAAGTAAAATATTAACTGAAAATCGCAGCACTATTATAAATGTGGTCACCGTAAAGCTACAATACTACTGAACACACTTTGCTACACAAACGACTAACAAATTTTAACAAAATTATATAAGAACAGCAAATCAAACACTCAAAACAAAAAAGCATAAAAATACAAAAACTGTCACAATTTCAATTCTGACAGTTAATAACTGCCCTCGGGATTTTGATTTGGACTTACACTAGCTCAACACTGACCAGAAAAATCAAAAACTTGTCGAGTGACTTATGTTTAAATGCAAAAAATACACACTACTATATTCTAGTAAATGATCGCTGCATAACAACACCAAATATCTGCAATACAACGAACACCACACAAATACACACAGTGTTTATATATAACGGAAGACCAGCTGTACAAGTGTCAGCTTCCTGTAAAATGCAAAAAAGTTAAACACATTCACTCTACATACACAGCATAAAATACTACATGGTGGTCCACAAAAAAAGTTGCCGTTTACTTCTGGCGATAACTGTACTAAACATCATCTGATTTACATAATTTCTGCACTATTTTAACTGGGAATTAATCATCCACATGCACGTATGGTGAAATGTTCCACCTAGCCATACACACATTACAAGAAAAATGGAAAAAGAAAAAGGAATCGGTTACTCAGCACAGAGGACGCTGTGCAACGTTCAATGAATGCATGAATCAGAACACATTCATATTGCACCATGTGAGGTGAGTGAACCAGAGGCGAGTGAATAATATGTTTAATGCTCTAAAACACGCAGGAAATGTTTCTTCAAAAGTAATGTTCAAAGTAACCGCTCTTTTCACAAACGCAGGCTATCAGACGACATTACCACTGCTCAACCACATCACAGATAACATGCTGCTTCAGTCCAAGCCACATGTTTACCAAGCATGACAATTTTACTAAGTTGTTCAGTACTTATGGTGAGGTGAAATATTTCGATACGACTGGGTTGGCAATTAAATTCGTCGGAAATGAATCCAGCCTGCAAAAAGTACAACCACAACAATTCACCAGTATATTTCTGGCCGGGGAATGGCCGAGTCTGGCGTAACTCCAGAAAAAATGGGCCAGTTAAACAAAATCCAACCTTGTGTATGTGGGGCAATTCAATGCAAACTTTATTCAAATCGATATTAACATTAGGAAGAGTTATCATGTCATTGCCACCGCACTTAGACCACCTACTGATTGGAGAAGGCCTGTTGGTTGCCCAAGAACTACCAGGCTGAGGACAATCGATGATGACCTTCAGTCCTTGAACTTTGGGGTCCACACTGTTTGGAGGAAGGCAAGAGATAGGGACGTTTGGCATCAAGTCTTCAGTAAGGGAACGCTCCACCATGGAGTTCGCCAATAAAGAAGAGTTACCGTAAAAAGTAAACTGCACATTTTATGCACCACAGTGCAGCTCAGTGTAAGAACGACTGTGCATACATATCTACAGCAAAACTGTAAACTAGTAACAGTGAGTACCAATCCTTTCATTTCACGCACCTGCAAATACATGTAAGATAGGTTTTACGTTTACCTCATGTGCATCAATATGTACAAGAAAGAAAGCTGATATCGGATGTACAGTACACTACCAGCTATGTACAACTGTCTATACTGCTGCTGGTGTATACGTTGCAGTAAGCTGCTGCAATATAAACTGTACAGTTGCAATAATAGCAACGACTTCCTTCAGTGCTCTGACACTGGCTGATGTGTGACAGGACTTCTCTACAGAAGTCTTGAGAATGTTGACACCAACCCTGATGTGGCAAGCACGATCAGTAGGCCAGCTAAACAGAACAGCAGCAGCAACAACTCAGTATATGGACAAGTACAAATGTACTATGGATCAGGAACTGTAGCACATAGACAGCCAATAACCTCACATGCACTCGGCGGGCAGCGGGCAGTGAGTGGTGAGCAGATCATGCAGATCTCATGGCCGCCTTCTTGAAAGTATGACAGCAAATCAGAAATCTGACTCTGTCAATGGATGTATATTTACTTGAAGAACAATCCTGCCACTATCTGATATAAAACAACAGAGCCTTAGGCTTTTTTGAACAGCATCATGTCATCACCCCAACAAGAACAAGAAGAACAGAGACATGGGATCAGTTCCTGCTCCAAAGACATTTGTTCATAAGCACTGTTAACGTTGGCTGGATGAGTGACTGGATGCAGGCAGCAGATGTTGAGCTTAGTCCACAAGACAAGCACACAGTATACAATGATGTCTGCACCACACCATGCCAGCCACTCTCATCAATTTACCCAGAAAACATTCTGACTGCAATGCATAGCAACGACAACGACAACAAAGAGGAAGAAAGCCATGATGACCAAACAAATGTACATGTTAGTCAGGCAAGATAACAGCATCATACACATGTCACAAACTGCTTGCCTCTGATTAGACAGAAGAACACACTCACGTGCAACATTATGACAGAACAAATGACAGCATCTTTGGTATTATTACACATGTACAGTACAAGCATGATAATTATAATAATTAAACTGCAAGCTCCAAAACATACGTAACAGAGATCATCTTCAGTGTTACACTAAATGGCATATAAGTCCATTAGCTAAACATATGCAATTCAGTAATATGCTGCACAGCTACAGCATATTACGGCCTTTTTGGCAATGACACGCTAGCTATAAAAACTGATGTCTTGTATTACATGATCAGCTTCATGTATTTCCATACACACAACAGCTGTTGCCTGTGTGGATTTGAACAATGATGTCAAGTTTACATTCAACAAGAACTTGTTTACACTGCCAGCCTGAGGCTGCAATTCACATTGATACGAGTATGAGTCGAGGAATCCGTGTGCAAGTTATAGTAAACACGAATTTGCACATATTCAAACGGCAGCCGTTCACATTGATACGAGTTCTGTACGAGTATGATTTGTGCAGGTCTTGTTTGTACAAGTAAGCATATACAGCACACAGTAACGATATTACGCAATTTTGATGTCATCAGTTACATATAACATTACTGGTGGTAGTGGAGTAAATTTTGCTGGACATCCAAGGTATTTCACAATTTTCATCAAATTTTTAATAGTGACTGAATTACAAGTGTTTGTGACCGTAAATGCTCCACTCATATGAGCTTCACTTTTATGTCAATACGAATGCAGCCTGAGTTAAGGTAACATCATCTGTCAGGTAATTGCCTAAAGACTGCAATCAGCTTTGGCCCTATACCAGTATCTACACCGTGTTCCAAAAAAACGAAGCCCCAAACTTTGGCAGTAACTTTGTCAAATCTTAACCGATTTTAAAAATTCTTTCACTGACAGACTCAGCAGGAAATTTGCTATACAGTGCTATGTAGACATTCCACCATGCCTAACGTATGTCACTACACTACCTTGTGAAACACGAATGACCGAAAAACCAACAACATTCACAGTGTTCCAAAAAAACCAATTAAGCTGGTGCATACGGTGTACCTGCAACCTCACTGCAAATGCAGCTCTCTCAGTACAAGACTATCAGAATAATGCCAAATCAGTCAATGAAGATACAAAGAACAAACAAAAACAGGGTGTAATCGTTGCTAGACAGTCAACAAACAGTGGTGTGTAAAACCGCATCTACACAAAGCTGACAACTTCCAATAATGATCGACTATTCTTCAAAACAATATAGCTTTACAACAAACATCCTGTACACAAGTAACTTATTAACAAAAACAAACACTCATTACACAGACCTTTTGACAGGAGAACCTCGTTAGTTGAAGAATCAATTTCTCACTGTCAGTACTAGCAGACTGGCTAAGTGTTAAGTCTATTTGAAATGTATTATTAGAAACTATAGTATAGCCGGGAAAAAGAGGCCTTTGGCCTGCTTCCAAAGACATCTCGTTACCTTACCTTATCTTACCTTTATCAACTTCTCTTCTTCAAAGCATTTCATCTTACTTGTTTAAAAGCAGTCTTCTCAAATCTTTGCCAACAACCTTTTTTGGCATTATCAACATCACACACTTCAAAGTACAGACATCTTTTCAACAGGGGCGTAACTACCAACGCCGCAATCCCACAGACCTATGGGGCCTAAAATACTGGAAGTAATTTTTTTCACTGGAAATTTCACAGAGATTTTTGTGTGCACATGCACTGCAATGAGAATATCAGTGTCCAAATAGTGGACAGTGAATGGAGTATTGTTACGGAGAGTCCCCTGCAATAGGAGGGGCCTGACAGGGGCCCGGGTGTCTTTCTTGCAGGTGGCGTGAAATTTTGAAGTAACACCATGACAGTGCTTTTCACTCAATCATTCTAATCCTTAAGACATGAACAAGATAGTAAATAGTACTTGTAAAATGCAAAATGTACGAAAGATGCACGTGGGCTATTGAGTGCTATACATGAGGATGACATTATTAGGTAAATCCGAATGAAATCGATCTTGATGTCATTGTCCTTTACAAAGTAACAAAACCTCACTCTATGTAAGTCATGTATGTAACATAATCACGGAAGTGAAATCAAAAGAGAAAAAATTACTGTTAAGCCAATAAAACATGCAGTAGTGTAATAACAAGAAGAGAGAACAATTAGACGAGCCAACAAGTCTCACTGTCATCCAGTTTCATTATCGGCAGGTTATCCCGCTGCAGTGTACTTGGATCAGTTAAACACGTTAATACATACGGACAATGCAATAACATAAGACTGGATAAATGCCGACTTATCAATGAAAACAAAACCACTACAAACACATCATTCCCTTCATGCATGAAACTCAGCAGTTTGCTCAGTGACACACAGTTCACATACAAGCACCGTGAGGAACCATTAACAGCCCAAGAACATTAAAACAGCACAATATTGAAACAACCAACAGCAGCTGCAGCACAAACTGTGCTGTATGTCAAAAAGACAACCACTGATTTCAGTTATCATACTGTAGAAACTCCAGTTAGTCATTTACAGTTGCAGTGCCCCCTTCTCCCCTATCAAAAAACAGTTTCTGGCAACCATCAGGATGAGCTTTAGCAGGTAAAGTAACAAACGTATTGTCAATTTTTTTTGTCATTACTAATGTAACTTTTCCACCTTGCTTGCAAACCATTTTCACAACAGGCTCAGCTGGGCCTCTAATTTGCTTCTCAAAAACTCAATTTTCACTCGTTTCATTATCTGAAATAAAAAGATTCAACATCTGAGTCACGAAAACATTGTCAGAAATAATACCAGCTAGTTATCTGTACTGGTAATTACATATAGTGGAAAACTTACTCTAAGCAATACGCAAAAAAGCAAGAAATTACAGTGTTCTCTTAAGATATACCACTCCAGCTGGCGCTAGTGGCATCAATATCATGCTGTTTTAAGATACACTTACTGCAGGCAAAGCAATTTCCAAATGTTTATATCACTAAGCAAATTCAAAATATAACAGAACAACTGACTGCGCAAAGTCTGTATAAAGATAGCAAAAGACATATACACACACTCACCAATTTTAACAGCCATTTTTGAGGTGAATCTGGATTAGCCGGTTGCCCCTTGATAATTTAAGGGCTGCTGAAGCAAGTTTTACAGCAGGGATGCCCTTCCTCTCATCCAACTATTTTGTGCTGCAGACTTATCTGTTTTCACGTTCTTTTTGACACCCACAACACGTTACATTTTGACTTTCTAACGTGTTCCTGTAGTGCTGTGCGCTTGCACCACGTAAATCTCATCGAATGATGGTGATAATGATGAACAGTGTCAAATCACTGAAGGCTTAGTTTGTATAGGCGACAGCATGCACAGCCTGCCACCCAATCAACACTGTCAATGCAAAGAATGAGGCTGACTGACAGATACAGTTAATGGCAAAACACGAGCAGTACTTGTGTAACTGACAGTACACAACATTAACCCAATGTTATGAAACTTACACTACAAGTGCAACAAGAAGGCTCCAGTTAACGACAGCACGTTGTAGATTACAAGCACTTATTAACCATTCATAGCTGTGATATGGTCAAATGGCAAGTCCGGAATGTGCATCTGCACGCTGTCATTGCTAACACAATTAAGTACTGTAATCTATCACTGGCAAAGCCAGTCTACTGATAATAAACGCAGTCAGTGAAACTAACTAGATACACTGCCTGCTTACTAAGAACAACAACTGAATCTACTGTACACAGTGCGTCACTAGCCAGCCTGCTGAAGACGTGGGTCAGATCGGGTCAGAGTGGAGACGTCCGAGCTGCGGTTTATTCGCTGCCGTCATCGTCGTCGCTAGCATCAGCATCACTGCTGGCATCACTGTCCTTCTCATCAGTATCTTCATCTTGTGAGTCGTCCTGTGACAGCTGCTGACCACTGGCCTGCTCCAGTGACGGCACTGCAGCTGAGCCAGCCGCCGCCGACACAGTCGGTGCTAGTGGCATCATCTGCTGTGGTACCGGCTGGAACAGTGGCTGCTGCTGTGGACTCGGTGTCACACTCTGCTGCTGCAGCCGTTCCTGCTGCAGCTGAGGCTGCTGATGCATCTTTTGCTGTGGCAACTGTGGCTGTGGCAGTTGTGGCGGCTGTTTCAGCTCTTGCTGTTGAGGCTGTGCAACCGACGGCTCACAGTTGTATGCCGATCCACTCGGCAAATTTGACGACCCAGCAGCTACCGGTACGTCATCCAAACGAGGCTTTTTGGCCCCACCAGACTGCACACAGCACACACAACATAAACACACATAATATTAGGTACTCCACTTTTGTTTAACTGGGCCATTTTTCCAGTGTTACTCCAGGATAAGCTTGACCCCAAAAGTAGACTTTTTGGGATTGCTGTAGCAGTACTTCTTACATGCTGGGTGCCCTTCCTGTCGCAAAGCCAACATCATCCAAGCACTCCACCATAAAAGATGCTGTTGTTTGTCTGGCATAACCATGTGCGGCCTGTTACAAAGTCCTGTTCAAACAATTTCCAAAAGTTTACTTCTGGGGACCGGCCTAAGACAGCCCAGTGAAACAAAATCAAAAGCAGTAATAGCAGCAATAAATAAGAATGACAACTGTTCAACAGCCGATTTATTTTATGGTTTTTCATGCGTTAGCCCTAAGTGCCAAAGATCTCCATCCTGAGACTGCTGGAATGGCATATTAAACAGGCAAGATGCCCGACTAGTATCAAACCACTGAAGCCAACACTAGGATTCATATGCATGACATTACACTGCAAAGTACAAAAAGATTATCTTTAAATGAGTCAAGTAATAAACAACAAATGACACAAATGTACAATTATATAGTTTGAAACTTCAATAATTCATGACATTCAGTCTTCAGCCTATAATTACATACAAAGCAGCTTAATCTGGTATTGCAAGTGGTATTAGTTGAAACTACTTTCTACTGAAATGCACTTAATACTTATTATTACCATAACTTATCTCATAACCTACCACAATCTAGGAGTAAAAACAATAGCAAAAAAACTACAAGAGATGATCACTAACCATGTTGTATTCTTTCATTGCCTGCTCATACTTTCTTCTCTCTTCCTCGGCCCTCTGTTCATACGGTGCCTTGTCTACTGTTGTTAATCTTCTCCATTTCTCACCAGCTTCACATCACACAGCAATTCTACACTATACACCATACGTATGTCATTCACAGCAATACTCACTACACTGTCATCAACTACTGCTATTACTACCACTTTTGATTTGTATTCAACTGCCTAAATTTTGCTGTTACTCACAGGATAACTAATTGGACAAGGCTTTACCAGGGGGAGCTGGCTCGGCCTCGCAGGTCCATAGGCAATATCACTAGCCCATTCTGTGACCTATCTTCATGTGTTTCCGTAGTCTGATCAGAGTATTTTGAAAGACTAAGCTGTAACTAGTCTCCTCACCCAAACTGTTCCCCAAGTTTATAATTCGCTCAGAGTTACGCCGAAAGTGAACTTACGTAAACCGTTAGAACATTACAGCCGCACAGCACTGTCGACATCTCAAATAAACAAATTTAGACATTCAAGCAGCCGCCAACATGTCACATTCATCACAAATTATCCTTGGACCATCTATATCAATAACAAATCTTAGTATATATTCAAATACATCTCTTGAAATCTTTTCTCAACAAAAATATCTTCATATATAGCTATAAGAATATTTACTTTATTAGGGACCACAGTTTTCCGCGGCAAATTTTTTCCAAAT
>Ga0056132_1000218_pt1 | contig 12925 bp, 9 predicted proteins | sample WorMetLIZISLAND2_3_FD_71119 | JGI IMG/M metagenome (GOLD analysis project Ga0056132, IMG submission 71119) | Marine gutless worms symbiont microbial communities from Max Planck institute for Marine Microbiology, Germany - Olavius clavatus LIZARD... ...
TTGTCTCCGAAGCTGCACTGCACCGATTCCGAAAAATTCACGGAAGGCAGCGGCTTCATTTCATGTTTCACTGATAGACTGCCACTTGACTTGCAGTCCACTTTGTAGCTATGATGACCTACAGCAATAAACAGCACCGACACCTTATACACATTATCCAAGTTACGAAGAGCTGAGCTATGGGGTGTCACTTGCCATATGGGATCATAGTGTTAAATGCCACCTGACACAAGTGAACACACCCCGTCTTCACTGTAGACAGACAGGCTGGTACTCGACTTACCTATCCCGAGGGACGTAAGGCTGAATTAACCTAGGGGACCAGTTACATACCGAGATGGTTTACCCACCCAAGTACTAAACCGAGAGCGTGCGGCCGTTGAGTTGAACTTGCAACCTGTTGATCGCATGTCCATCGACCTAACCACTACACTACAAGCCATCAATTAGTATACAGAAGTATGCAAATGTAGAAACTTGTGTCCTCAGTGGTGTAATTTTTGCCTAGCTATGTATCAGGCATGTCAACAGAGTTCTGAAGGTGTTAGTTGGATACCACAAATGGCAACTGACATGTACTGGTATAAACCCTGCTGCAGCAATCCCCAATGGTTCTCCCTTGAAGACTGAATAACCTGGATTAACTCTGGAAAGTACACTTGTAAAACAAAAACCAAAAAGCAGCAGTGTTTGGTTAGACACATTGTCCAGTTGTCATTACACCATGGCCTACTGCAATGGTCCATGTTTTAAGCACTGCCTTCTCATTTTTTTGGATAGGACCAAATTTTGCGTGGATACAACTAAGTACGGGCCATGCTACATGTGCAGAGAAAAGCAGATGGAGAAATGTCAAAATGCATTGTGCAGCAGAAACACCTGTCACCCAATCAACAGTATCAAAGCACAGAAGGGATATTATACGGTATACATTACACACCGTTTTCCAGGTCAAACCGGCTAACCAGTTGTCCCCTTGATTCTCCATTCATCCTTATCCTCAGCATCTTCGCAGAAAAAGCCAAAACTCGTCATACCGATGTGGTACTTCAGGCTGTATCCCTCCCACTTACATTAACCACCATCATAACGGGTTTTTAAGCAGTTTTTTTACGGGCCAGATGTCCTTCCTGTTGAACAGTTTCAACTGTCCATTGTCCAACAGTTTCAATGCTCTGAAAACACATATATATGGTATATATGCAATGCATATTTAAAACAATTAATCAGTCACTACACTAGTACAGCTGGATAATGCATCAGCATGAAAGTGCAGTTTGTTGTAAACCAGCATCTGACTTACCATCTCTGTCTCTATGCTGACGTGTTGCTACATCAGTAATGATAACACTCCCACCGCTGCTGCAACATCGACTCTGACGACTTTTCACCTGTTTCTTCACTGGCCTGCAAACAGCAACAGTAAAACAATGTCATTTCTTCGGCAAATTAGCAAGCAAAAAGCCATTTATAGCCAGAAGGGCAACTATAAGGCAGTAACAAATAAAAAGACATGTTAATCAACAGAAATATTTACTGCAATAAATAGTAAAACAAATACCACAAGTGACTGGAAAAAATGGGTTTCTTTCTTTCTACCTCTTTTGTCAATGCACTAAAAAGGAATACTGATATGATTGTATCGGATACCCTGTAATGTGGGACATTGTCTGATGTTCTTTTATTTTTCCTTCAGCATATGGAAATATGTACAGCTTATATGAAAATTACTCAACTAAACTAAACAAAAATCAATAATTCAAAGTTTAACCATTTGCAGCTAAATTTCATATTTCTCGACAGTTCCTGTAACTTCAACTCAAAACTGTAGGTATAACTGTGCTGCTGCCATCTGGCTGTGTAATCTGATAACGTTTTTACTTAGTAAATTACAAAAGGAGTAAAGTCATTTCCGAGCGACATGGCCCACTGAGCAGCGATGATCCTTAGCCCTCAGCAGGACACCAGCTTACACTGAAAAGACCACAGATATGGGGCCAGTGCATCACATGGTGTGCCTGATTACTCCCCAGCTTTCGCTGGTACTCACTCTGCCTATCCACGGAGGGATGGCCAGGCTGAGTTGATTGGAATAATTAATAAACTGGTAAAATGATAATAGGTGACAAACACTGACAGAATATTGACGGTGTTGGTATCATCCTCAGTATCGGATATGACAATGACGCTACGAGGTGTGGACGTACGACCATCGCAGTGACGGGCTGATCCAACAGCAGCCTCGGCTTTCACACGACCACTGCGGCCGACACCACGTACTGAGCTTTCCACCAGTGGACGCTCGTGCTTGATGCGCTTGGTAGGTGGCGGAGATACTGGCTGGTATCTGACAAAAATTATCACACCCACTCTTGTAATGCAATTTATAATTATGACAGGTATTAAGTAAGTACAGTAAATCAATTTATAAAGCGTAAAAAATAAAAAAGAATCGAATCTGAGGTGCTGCAGTAGTGGGTCACTAAAGGGTGTCAGAGAATGCAGAACGAAAACAAAATGTTTTAACTGGTTTCTGGAAAGTTGTTAGAGATTCACTGCGATGAACGCTGTGAGACAGTGAGTCACAAGAGAAGACCAGGAATAGAACAGGGACTAATAGTGAAATCACACCGCATTAAAATATACAGTTCCTCCATCACCTTAGAAAAGACTACATAATACAACAACTAGTACTACAGTTACTGTTCTTTTGCTTAAACAGCCAACTTTTAAAGAGTTAGTTGGGTCAAAACCCCCACTTATGGGAACTGCTCTTGCAGCACATTTTACAGGCTGGAGCAGAGTCAATCAGTCACCAACATCAGTGTCAAGTACTGAACCATGACTACAAGTAACTGTAGGTAAATGTCAATTCTCTGAATATATCTGCAGATTTCTGAGATTTTGCACAAAACATGACTAGCAGAATATAATGCAATAAGTGACAGACTACTTGATATGATGACTGTAATCACACATTGAGGACACACCGTCTGGCTGAAGTGCTGTAAAGAAAGCCGGAAGAATGATTGTTGGACACAGCAGTCAGATCCAGTTGTGGATTCACCGGTAGTCCTACTGGCAGGGTGTTCCATGTCTGCTTGGGCTGGTGACCAGCATGGGTCGCTGCTGCATGTCTAGCCTCCCGATCCATCAGCTGACTGTAAAGGTCATGTGGCTCCTGAAAACCAACGCATCGGCAATGTTCTTGTCAACAGGTAATTGAACAAGCAAAGCTCAGCTGATGCATAAGAGCGCTGCAGCGATGCAGTAGTTGTTTTTGTACCACTAAACAGCCCCAAAGAAGCATACATGATCTTGGTATTCTGGGGTTTTCAGTTTTTTGGTCGACAATTTGCTATCATTGTGACATTTTGCTTACTAGCCATGGCAATTGTGAAATTGTCTAGAAGCCACATCTGGCAAATAACATCAAAGCTTAAACCTTCAATATTTTTCTACCCCAAAATCATTCGATGCCCTCACTCCAGGTGACTCTGTCCGATTTTCCAGATAAGTGAGCAAGTGAGTACAGTTTTATGTCCCACCTGGCACATAATAGGTCACTACGGAGACGAGTCTTTCCAGGCAATCATTTGCACTGGTACTGACAAACAAACAACCAAACACACAAAACAAACCTAACACAGTAACCCTATCTACAATAAACACACTCAAGAAAACATAAAAGACACAAAAACCCTTAGTCTCTAAATATACAATAAAATGCGGAGTGACCAGGGGTTAGCTCCCACAGGGGGCAAGTTCGCTGGGATTGAACAGAGGTGGGGATGCCGCCGTGGTACACCCTGATTTTCCAGATAAACCTAATCTTGCCAGAAAGTAAGACGATGGGGCTATCCGAAGGTGAAAAACCTGTGATCTTAGTTGGACTGGTTTAGCCAAACACCAGCACGTGACAGAGACCCATGGCAGAAGCTGACAAATAATTAATAGAATATACATAATAATATACAAATATCAAGTCAATTCATTAACAGTGACTCAAACAGGCAAGCAGCATGTCTGCACAAGTAACCTACAGGAGTCTGGGAACAGTCTTAGTCACAAAAGCATCAAAGACAGGAAAAAATGGTGAGATATGTTCAATCTGAGATGGCAAGACTTCTGGCAGCCCGGGCTTGCCCAGGACCAGTGCCAGTGCCCACCAGGGACACAAGTTTAGAAAGACGACTCTGCTTACCAGTGCTCTAGTGGCAGCAGCAGCAGCCACACTCTGCAGCTGATCAAGCAGTGAAGTACGTGGCAGCCAGCTGTTAGAGTCATGGTGTGAGATAACATCATTGACTAGTTGACGACGAGAGTGCTGCGACTGCTCTAATGACTGCATCTGCCAGCTAGGAACCAACAGCTGCTGACGACCTCCACTCTGCAGCAAATAAACCAACATAGCTTTTGAAATGATACAATACAGTCAATGGTCATATGTCGCAGGCGGTTCTAGGGACAAATGTCAAATGTACACATTCTCTTGTGAGCTTCTGGGTAGAATATGCCAATTCTCTGCTTTTTGGTACAAAACAGAAAAACATCAGCCAGCTTCAACGTATCCAAATTTTTTACACTCGCCAGGGTTGTTGCTGGTCATGTTCTCCCTAACGGCATTATTCATCTGCCACCCTTTAGTGTCTTCATTGGCTCCCTGTCAACCAGCGCATTAAATTCAAACATGCCGCAGTGACCCACAGCACTCTGGGTTCCTCTCAGCCTGCGTACCTCCACTCTCTTCTTAGTTACCACATTCCTGCACGTTCTCTATGCTCCTCCAACACTAATCTGTTGTTGCTTCCTTCGGCCCACACATCCTTTGCCTCCTACAGTTTCAGTATCACTGCCTCCCAGTCTGGAACTCACCGCCTTCTGGTATTCTCGCTTGTTGGTCATCACACTACAGCATCTTCATAAAATGCACTGTATCAAGCAGGCCTTCAATTCCACCTAGTGGCTCATGCAAGTGCCTCAGATTCGGCCTCTCAATAATCAGCACCCATTCACATTTCTAAACACCTCCCTCTTATAAACGTCATCAGAGCTGTGACAATTGTGCACTATAAAGTACTTTATTTACCTACTTATATGGACATAAGTAATGATATTTAATGGTGATATTATAAAATAAATGACTGCAGTTGTTACACACATAAATCTTAAAATAACACAGTAAATTCACAGATTTCTATGGAGGACATGACTGTCAGTTAAGTGATATATTTCACAGGCTCCTTTGCTCTTTTGCAGTTACGTGACATCACTGACATGTACCATTATGAATCTAGAACAAGGGTTATTAAATATCTATTAAAATTTGTGGTCATGCATTCATACCAGGAGTGAATGGCCAGTCGGCTCTATCATTGACACTGGAACGAAGTGAGTAGCAGCCGATGCCTGCAACAAATATCAGCCACGGTCTACTTATTAATCAATATCAGTTCAGGTCTGCAAACTCCCACCCTTTCAATAGACATCATCTGAACTGCGACGATTGTCTGGACGATAAGTGGGATTATCAGAACTGTTCAGTGATATACTGTGTATCGCAATTTATCATGCACACACTAATGAGCAATTCTTACAGGTGTACCAAAGCCTTCTGATTTAGGTTTAATTTAGGGTATTTTGGGCATTTTTGTGTTTTCTTATCTAAGGCTCATTTGCTTGTTTTGTGATAAATTGTCAGTAAGCAAAAACCAAGACTTCTATTAGATGATTTAGCTAATAAATGATGACGATGACCATGATCGGCAAAATTTCTCCTACTAACCTGTGGACCAATCAGCTGGACGTGACGTGGGTTCACTACAGGAAGCACATTATCTAGCCGCAGTGATATTGGCTGTGTCGGTGGAGGGGTAATATCTACAACAGAATCAATGCACCATGATGCAACACAGTCAAAAGCCCTCTCTTCATAATATCAGTGCACTAAAAAAACTTATCTAATGGTCCTTATTCCAGACAAAGCAGTGAGCTGATATCAAAGAATCAATCATTCGCTCTCAATACTGATGCATGAAATATTTAGACCAATAACTAATGAGATGGAAATTTTATTTATTGCAAACTAAGCCGTGTGAAACTATAATGGCGACAGTATGATCAAGACTGATTTAAGCAACTAAATGGACTACTTCAATGAAATTGAAATAGTCCATTCAGTTGTATATGTAATTTTAGGCAGAAATCGATATCAGACAGGTTTCTATTTGTTTATGTCCTGCATTCACCATAAAAAACTGCAGATTCCAGACTCTTCAAGTCTGCTGTCACATAGCTCCATCATCCCCTGTCAACACTGGCCTGCTACTAGGTTTAATGCATTCCACGTCATGGTTACACACTGACAAAATATGACCGAGTGTAACGAAGCACACAATACAAGCAGGGTGTGCTAAACTTAGAAGCAAGCCGAAGATAATGTGGAAAGGAAGGAGGTAGCTGATAAAGATCTGAAGAGGCCATACCGTACAAAACTCCACTCAGACATTCTTATCCTTTCTTAAATCATGACCACATTGCAGTTATGTAATCCATTACAGTCCTGCTTCAGAGTGGGCATCTTGTTGCAGATGACAGCATCTCTGAGGAACTGTTCCCGAGGGGGAGGCGGCTGTATCAGTCTATAACAACATGTTAACATTAACTACATTGGAATATAATGCTGCAATGCAAGAATGCTCACACAATGAACGTTGGAATGCATCATTGGTGGTGTGGGAAGCTGTACCACTGGTAAATGTGCCTGCCCCGGCAGCTGCATTGTTCCTGTGTGCTGCAGTTCGTAGATGTTGACCTAACAAAGCACTGCTGCCAGTGCTCCCGTTACTGAATGGCATTGATGCTCCATGGTGGAGGGACTGTGTCGGCTGGTGGGCAGGCTGAGTGTGGTGACGATGACTTTCCGGCTGCTGCTGGAGGTACTGCATCGTACCCAGGATCTGAGATGATAGCTGCACATTCAACACACATTATATTTCTACTAAATCGTTAGATTTCACATATTTGTAGAGAAGCCCCCGATGAACCGATTCTAGCCCAATTTTGCATGTCAAGAGAGATGGCAGACATAATCACATGTGCCAATTTTGGTGTTGATAAATTGAGGGGTTTGGGGTAGACAAGCACACACATTACACCATTTTAATCGCCATTTTCCAGATAAACCTGCGTTAGCTAGTTGCCACATTATTTTCTGTCTTCACCTCTAATGTGTTAAAAATCTTGTATCAGGCCAAAACTTTAAATATCCTTCTAACACAACATCACCAATCATCCTTGGTGTGTGCACTTTGTTTTAGTTGGTCGGATTCCAGTTACCCTAAAAGGCCTCCGGGGCGCAGCAACTGTGTGTAGCTGCCGTGGAGTAACTTAATCAGATGCTCTATCTACTTGCGGTGTCCTATTTACATGCGAATCTACATCACACGACTCAGTTACTCTGCTACGTAGACATGTATGTTTATGCATCGTTGAGCCATTACCATCTTGTATAGTTGACTGCAGAAGAAATACAAGCAGCAGCCGAAGCAACATACATGATTGTTGAGAGCATTGAGATGATGAGCCAGTGTCAGGTTGTTATTATCAGACGTCAGGTTTGCCATCACCAGGCCACCAGTGTTAGCCGTGCCGGCCGGTGCTGCATTGACGGTGTGGTGACTGCTACGAGTAGGAATGTGTGCATGCTGAACGCTCAGGTCATATATGCCACTTGGCACCGTAATGCCGTGACGTTTTGATCGATGGCTCTGATCCATTGCTTGGAAGCTTTGCTTTGCTCTGCACACACGTCAATTAAAAACGATTTGCTTAACTTACCAGCAAATGGAGATCATGGAAGAAAGTCATACATTCCAATCACCAGAGATGATGACAAAAGCTGACAACTGCAGGGATACCCGGGGACAGACAACATTACATCCCTGAATCATCATTATCAGCATCATCACCTTTCTCCGTAGAGGAACAATCAACTAGGCTTTTCTCATCAAGTGTTCAATATAGCCCCAATAGATGATGTCCCCATTAGCTACTAATTCCGCTAAGCAGCTGCTTCATGATCGCGTCCAGGTTAACCATTATCATTATTATTATTTATTACCCTGCTGCAGGTTGTCCAAGGAGGATTCGGCTTAATCAAGGACTAACGCCTAACGAGTAAACTTGTTAAACTAAACAACAAAAGTAGAAGTGTTACTTAACCCAAGTAGTAACCGGGCCAACTGTAGAGAAACTTTGTTGATTAAGGCCAACATGCTAACCAATACACCAGGCTGCCGCCATATCAGTCTGATTATCTGGGTGAGCTTCAAAAATGTGACATTAACAACGAGATGTTATCATACGTGGTGCAGTGGAAATAGTCAAGTAGATGTGACATTGTCTGGAATGGATGGTTGAGCGCCTCGTCCGGTTTGATTCGTCGTTCCTGGTCCAGCATGAGCATGTGCTTCAGTAAGTCGACAAGTTGCTTGCGGTCAACTTTCTCAGCCATCAGGTCCATACCATCAATGTCAGTCGGCACGTTTATCTTAAACAACAGCACATAACTTGCTGCTTTCATAAACATGATCACAACTAGAATATACTGTTCAATTATTTTAAAATAAATTATATGCATTACGACTACGTTTACATCCACTCTTTTCGCAGCTTGAGAGCTACAAGCTGTTGTATAAGCGACGTTTCTTGTCAATGGGAAGGGGCGATTTTTCCTTCTTATAATTTGTCACCTACAGTAGTTCAGCAGCAAAAAACGATAGGAGTGACTCCAACACAGAGAGCAAAAGCAGAGTCGAACAACATATGTTGATTTATCCACATTTTCAGAATACACCACGGAACACGTTAAGATACACAGCCGTAACAGTAAGTTTAAAGAGAGTAATGCACACCTGAGCCATATCATCCAAGTTGTTGAATATGTATTTCCGAGCCTCTTTGGACTTGACTGCCGTTTCACTTTCATGTTCATCTGGTGACTGTACATTACATACACCATACATGCAGCAAGGTAACCTGTGCCTTGCCGCCACCGCCGCCGCTACTGCTACTGCTACTACTACTACTACCACCACTAATGCTGGTTTACTGTTGACAACTGACAACTGGCCCACTTTTCACAACTAATTGAAACAGTGAATAGAGTTTAATATCACAATTGACATACAACACGTCATTCTGGAGGCAATCAATTACAGTGGACTCATTATCAAGAGGTCTGTGCTGACTCAATGTCAGGTATGACTGGGCACATTATTAATAGAGGCATTAATATGCCTCTGAAATCTTGCAGTATAATGTAAATTTTACATTATACTGCAATATTTCAGAGGCATATGCTAATAATGTGCCCAGTAAAAGCCAAAGGGCAGTGATGCTCTGAAGCTGGGAAAGTAACCTTGCGGCCTGGTGGAAAGTAATATTAAAGTAAATTAATATTATCCCTGATGCTCATATATCACTAGGTGAACCTCATTCGTGCAAACATATAAAAAATATACTAAATTATTTCCAAACTTTTCACAGCTATGGTTCCAACTAAAATGCACCACTAATAACAGTTAGCATCAAATACAAAGCAGCACTACTTTTTCACTAGCAAACAGCTGATAAAAATGCACGCACAGAAAGTCTGCCAAAAGCTGAAGTTGAAAAGTCAATGCCGAGTACCTTCAGACGCCAAAATGGATAGTGCGTTTCACAGACTTCGCGAACAAAGAAGCGCTTGGTTTTGGTAGCAGCATTCAGCATGTATTCACTGGGAAGCCCTTGTGTCTGTGAAATATAGCGGATCTGGTCGTACTCTGACGAGCCTGGGTACAGCGGCCAACCCAGGAACAGCTCGGCAATCACACATCCAAGGGACCACATGTCTATAGCTTCACAGTATGGAAGTCCAAGAAGAATCTCTGGTGCTCTGACAAACCACATGCTCAACGATTTGTACAAAACGAGAAGTGTTTTTGAAGTTCATAATGAATTAATGAGTTGTGATCAAGTTGTATTTTTAACATCCTAATATATTTGTAATTCATCATGGCTGAGAAAGGCAGACTTGCACAATAAAAACATCGGTGGACTTCAGGCCACACTGCTTGCAGGAATGCAGGCAGTCAAAGTTTATTGACAAACAGGCTTCTCCAAATACATACTACCTTTTTGACCTACATCACCTACATTTCTAGGTTAGTTTGGTCTCCACTGGAAAACCTCTCGGGATTACTGCAAACGTCTTTTTACAAGCCAGATAACCTTCCTGTTAGTGTTAACTACCCAACAGCACCAAAACACTAGCATAACTCCCAATATACAAAAAACATGTCATATACAGCAGTTAAGAGAATTTCTCTACCTATATAATCATTGACAACATTACCAGTTCTGCTTACGCTGACTGTTTCTATTCAGTTCACCATCTGTCAACTTGTAATACAATAATTTCTATGCATAAATTAATATTCAAATTACCTGTAATAGCGTGACTGCAAGTAAGTAGAACACACGGCCTTTGACACGTGACATGCAGACCCAAAGTCAATCACCTTTACACGATATGGATAACGCAAAGGATCAACAAGCATTATGTTTTCAGGCTTCAAATCGGCATGAATGAGACCCAAGCTTTTCAACTTGGCCAGTGCAGTCAGAACCTGTTGTGCAATCGGGCGAATATACTTCAGTGGCAGTGGCTGGAATTTGTTGTGCTTCAGAAAATCGTAAAGGTTCTGCTCCAGCATCTCAAAGACGAGGCAAGTGTGGTTCTTGTGCTTGAAAAACTCAAAAGCGCGGACAAAATGATACTCGTCTGCGTTCTCCTGACCGAGGCAGCGCAGAATGTTGACCTCAATCTCACCCTGCCGTGCATACGATGGGTGGTTTTTCAGTATTTTTATAGCGACTATCTCACTAGTGCCTCGTTTCCAACATTTCACCACCTGTCCGAAAGTACCGCGGCCAAGAAACTCCAAAACCTCATATGCACAGGAAGAAGAGTACAGAACTTCATGCTGCATCAAATGGTAATCTCCCTCACTGTTGGAAGAGTTTGTGTGCTTCGTTCCTGGTGCATCTGCTGCATCTTCTTCACCGCTGGAAATTACTGTGCACGTATACTGCTCATTTTGACGCACATGGCCATATCCATCACTGTCATCTTTAATTACTTTCTGGTGCTTCATGCTGACTTGATATGCAGCTCCTGTGCTGTTTTCTGTGTTTTGCCACCGTTATGAGGTCCTGCGGTATTCTAAAGATGCCTGTCGCAATCCATGATGCACATCAGAAATGCGACACCTGAAGAAACCATATACAAAGTTACATTAGTATGAACTTCTTCAACCTTAAAGACAAGTATCTGCAAATGTCAATCTTAACTGAATGCACAGTATTCGTTTGCATATTGAATGCATGGCATTTTGGGAAACAAAAGTCACTGGACAAATGTCTATGATCACAAATTCACGATTTCATTTTAGATTGTCACTGATGGCAGATAGAATGATAAATATATCTTCCTACAGTAATGCTTTCAACTGCCAGTTTACATCAATCGGGAACATGAGGGGAATGGAACAGTGGCACTCATGGCTTCAATTCCCCGCTAAGACCTTTGTCTACGTTTTCACTGGATTTTTTCAAGGTACCGGGGTATACTATATTCTTTTTACAGAGTGTCTCGAGGTCCGCCAGTCGGACTTCTATTCCCAACTACTCGCGGTCTGCCAGTCATGCAGTAGTCCATACGGTCATGATGATCGGCTGCGGCGTGTCCTGCCCGCAGTATTTTTTTCCGTATACAGTGAAGATAGAAGATAGGAACGTGTTTTCCCAGGCACTTTCCATGGCTGATTAACGTTTATGGGACGAGTTATCACATAGTAGGCCAAATATACAGCAGCTTATATACTGCTGCTAAGCCGATGTCATCGTTAGCCTTTGTGGTGTACTGAAATGTAGTCCATCTGCAAAGCAATAGGTCGCCGGTTCGATTCATGCTACGGCCTGCAATATTTTTTGTTTTTTTTTGTGTTCAGTGTTATGATTCTGTGTTATGATTAGTGTTATAGTTGGTCTTTTATCCGTGACTACATTTCCACTTATTCAGTAAAATCAGCACTTTGAACTTCGCTCTGAGTGTGCGTTAGGCTTAGCATGACTGGCGGACTGAGAGACCGGGCAGCTAGTGGTCCAACTGGCAGACCTGGAGACCAGTGTCCCTAAAACATGACGGGACAGACAGGACAGCCTAAAACCGTTAACGACGCGGTGACGTGATCACGCTTCGACGGGACAGGCTGACGGAACAGACGGGATGCATCTTCCTTGTGACAACACGGCTCTTGTACTTGTTCTGTTAGCAGTGTGCGAAGGATGCAAGCGGACAAGTGAACTTTCATGCTTGTCTGCCTCTTATTGCTACTTGCATTCGTTCACTTTTAGGAAATCAGACTTAATAAACGTAATTTTAACATTATGCATTGTTTGACTAGGGGCGGACGGGCGTAGTCCAGAAAACGCCCCCGCCCTAAATCCGCATATTTCTTGTTCCAAACTCACCACATGTACTCTAGGAACGTTTCCAGTAGTAATGTTGCAACTTCTTCAAAGCAGTTATGCGTCCCGTCTGTCCCATCTGTCCCGTCATGTTTTAGGGTGATGGCATACAACACTGTTTACAGGGGTTTGTCTAAAAGACGACGGGACGACGTGACAGGCGACGGGACACTAATGAGTGACGGCGCAGTCCAGAGTGTAATTACGATGACGGGACGGCACACAAATGTGTGGAACTATTTTGATGCCCATTCCGTCGCTATGCTGATGTCTTCAAACAAAGCCCTTAGGTGTCCCGTCTGCATGGTTAACAGCCTGTCCCCAGTGTCCCGTCTGCCCTGTCCCGTCT
>Ga0056132_1000219_pt1 | contig 12898 bp, 5 predicted proteins | sample WorMetLIZISLAND2_3_FD_71119 | JGI IMG/M metagenome (GOLD analysis project Ga0056132, IMG submission 71119) | Marine gutless worms symbiont microbial communities from Max Planck institute for Marine Microbiology, Germany - Olavius clavatus LIZARD... ...
CTAGTCTATTATATAGTTGTAAAACAGATGCGGTGCTCACTGAAGTGCGCGATCAGTGAGTGATCCGAGAAAGACGTGTGTAGCCATGGGGTCCATGGTGTAGCTGACGCGCTGTCTCTCTGCGGTAGCTGAGCTTCTTGTTACAGCGCGTCAGCATAGCTTGCTATGCAGAGCGCTATAGTAAATCCGCCCGTCCGTCTGTCACACGCTGGCACTGTGTCAAAACAACTCAAGCTACGATCATGGGGTCTTCACTGGAGGATAGCCCCATGACTCTAGTTTCCTCAGTCCTCACGCTTAACTTCACCGCAAAATAAAGTCTTTAGGGCAAGTGAATGTTATTAAAAATGTACACAATTATTAGGCCTATTGATTGCACGCTTCAAAAACAGAAAAACAAAAACTGGGCCGTCGTTTTATGCCTATTCTTACCTTTATCTAACTGTAAATGTAATGAATGCAATACCGCTCACTGTTCAGAATAGTGGGATTAAAATATCTGGCATTATAAATAGTTCTCAATACAAACACAGTGAAATTCTCGTGATGTGACTTTGCAGTATTTATGTGACGATGTAGATTTTGATTTTGTATACCGCGCCTGTGGCTCATGGGTAATGGGTCAAATGATGCTGAATTAGCTGCATTTAACAATGCTGTTTGTCAGCTGTTGTCGGCGAATGGAATTGTCAGTGGGTGTCTCTGGCACGTGAGGCGGGTCTCGAGACGAAATATTTCACTGGTTGGGAAGTAACGATCGGGCAGATGAAACGATCCTCTATTGATGTCGACACATAACATCGACTCATTTTGGTACATGTCGACAATTAGGCCTGCTTGCACTCAGGCGATAATGGCCCCGCTGGGACCGAATACCCACTGTGCTCGTCTTGTATGGCAAGTTTACGACGCGACGCACGACGTTCAGGCAGAGCGACGGATCGACTGCTACTCGGCGTTGTGACTGAGACGTCAGCGCTCCTAGCGAGGATGCAAGTCCTCGAGATCGATTGAAGAGTCCGTCGAGATGGCGTCATTCATCGCCTAAGAATCCGCTGAATCGCCGATCGTTTGTCGATGTATTACACTATGTTGGCGCGTTGTTCCATTGTTACTGTACCGTCGTACCGTACGTCATATACCCGTCCTACTCAACGCTCCTCCAGTGCTCTTGGTGCTTCTGGTATTCGTTCATTTCGTTGTATAAAATTTTGGTTCTGCCTTAACATGCATTAATAAAATGCATTAGTAGAGTGTGCTATATTAATATTTTGTAACTTTGTTTTTTTTCTTAAGTAGTCAGATTTAATGGGCAATTTGCCTTTTCTGGCTACCTGTCTCATGACATCGACTTTTTAACACGAAGTTATTAAACTGTTTAATTATCAAACTGTTTAACATGTTTATATTTTACGAGTCAAATAAACGTTCTCCTAAAGCGTAAGTGATTCCTGAAAATTGTCGCTGATTTGTCAGCGAAACCTTCACCATCATACACACTGTGTAGATTGCTGAGCTTCTCTGCACTTTTCAGTATTTTGGATCGAGTACTGGTCCCATATCGCTACTAATCTTGTTGTTCTTTTTGTTGGGGCGACCTCTTCCAAAAAGCTCCGTCGTTTCAAATCCAATCGGGATGAAATTTGGCATGATTGTTCCCTGAGTGAATACGCATCGATTGACGGAGTCGGATTTCGGGTATGACGTCACACTTTCAAGATGGCGGTCATGACGTCATTTCGTGTAGCCAATTGCTGCAACGTCATTTCGCACAGGCAGGCGCGGCAGCTGGCGAAGGTCATAACACATCGTCGTCTGCCGGCGCCTGGCAATAGTACTGTACATTTCGTACTTGTTTTTTAAACGAACTCTTTGACACTGCCTACAATGAACGTCTCTGCCACTCTTACAATCTATGCGCCACTGATTCGCTGTGACAACAGATGGCGCTGTATGAATGTGCTTTGACTGATTGATTAACTCCACGTACCGTGGCGCTATTTACTGCTATCATACTGCGTGTAAGGGCGCCACGCCGGAATTATTTGAAGGGGCAAATCGGAATCCAGTGTGCAGATTGGGTATACGTTTCAATGCATTATGAACTGAAGGGCCAAAACAAAGTCCCACTAGTACGTTAGTACGCAGCCTAATGTATCGCGCCCCACAAACTACCGTTAATTATTCATATCATTCATATTCATATCGTGTTAGTATAGCTAATTCAAATAGACTGTTATTAACATACTCGCGCTCGGTTTGTGTTTAACCTGCCAGATTTCTAGACTCTAAACAGTAGATCGGTCCTCAAAAGTAAACTTTTGCGAATTGCTGTGTCAGTAGTTGTTACTGCTTATGCCATTCCTGTCGCCCAACCGCCAACCAAGAGTGAGTGTCAAAGCACTGAAAGATAATATATACAACTTTATTCACCATAAGGTAGGAAAAAATAATGGCATACGCCAAATAAAGAAATCACTTTGGAAACATGACGTTAACTTCCGTTTTACAGTTGACGGTAATCCATACGTTATATATTGATCTTCAATTCGCCATCTATGGTAGACACATTAAAAAATAAAATGGAGCAACTGCAGGGGCATCAAATTCAATGTGGCCCACACACCGATATGTCTGGGGGTATGGCTCCCAGCCACTTGTGGCCCCCGTGTCATGCTGTATGTATCGGCTGTTTGCTTCGTGATTGGTGTGCGTTGCCTGGCTGTAAAGGCCTAAGTTTTTCGAACGTTTACGGTACTGGTTGTGATCGGTGTACTGTACGTAGTAAGTAACAGCGTGGCTCACTTCAGTCACCGGTCGACGCAGTTTACTCGTAAAACTGCTACAGGTGTCAATGGGCAGCGGATCATAAGTCTGTCGCACCTCCCGCCGTACGCGCTCAGCCGGCAATAAACCATACAACTGGCAGATTTGTATAGGAGTGTTACTGCTGCCACTCACGTCAGCCGTGTGTATGGGTGTCCGCGGGCACTGGGGGTGGCATTATCATTTACCCCGTAGCCGGCCGGTGATGGCAGGCTTGGATGCCTTAGTGAACATATGGTCGCCGTCTGTCAAATGATACGTTGGCGCGATCTACGACGTCGTTAATGATAGCGATCTTGGCCGACGATTAAACGACGCCAGGAGGGGTGGAACGGTGTACGTCTCGCAGGCCGGCCGGCCATCGTCTTCGCCGCGCTCTGGACGTGAGCCTTTGACCAGTGGAATGTCCTTCCTTCCGTGCGTAAGCAAAGCAGTTTAGCTGTGCGGTCCACTGCAGTTTGAGTCGCTAATTTGGTCGTAAATGCACACGCAACCTCTGCGGTCATTTCTCATTGCGGTAAGCCGGACATTTGCGTTGATCTGTAATCGATTTCTGTCTAGCTTGTATATGAGCCTGTGTTATTTCTGAGAAATTCAGTTTTCGTAGGGGTGCTGCGTATTCTCTGTGCCAATTTAACGTATAGTAGATGCCATGTATGGAATGTAATGGTTTGCACCGTAAACGTTTTCTTCTTGTGGCAACTTTTCTAAACAAAAACCAGCGGTTAGTTCAAACTCGAATGCATGGTAATGGTCACTGGTCAGCCTAATGGTGGCCCTCCCTTGTATAACAGACGCTAAAAACCCGAAGAGCACTAGTTTTATTTTCTATAAAACTACATCACGCATCAATAGAGGGCGACCATAACTATTTTAATTTATACCGAAGCATTTATTTGAGCCTTATGAAAATGTGTAATCATCATAATTATAAAGGTAGAAACAAAAGAAAAATAAACTAACAAAGTCTGTTGTGTTGTGCTGTCGTAGCCTATGGGCTATGGATGCTGTGAGACTCATGCAACTGCAACAATCTGCCGTACTGAGCTTCGCTATTATATACACGCAAAGCGAATTGCTTAGTTATGATACGTGCAATAAAGTGATAATATCCTGTCTGTGGCGAGTTGGCGACCGCGATATGAGTGTTCTGTGTCATTATTCGATTACTGTGCTGTATCAGCTTGCTGTACGCTAACAACTGTATGGCCGCATGTACATTGCTATGTGCTCGTACTGTAGATCGTCGAAACACATGAAACGCCGGTCGAAAATTCCGCTAATTGTTAAAGTGCGTTTTCCATTGTTGTGAGTGCGAGTACCAAAGTCCGTGTAATAGGCTTTGACAGACAGTTTGCGTTGCGAACGGAAGTGGCTTCCAGTAATGCAATAGCGAATGCTTAAGCACGTTATGTCGTCGGAGCATGCATCGTGGTGCACGTCGGGTCAGCATTGGTTTTTCAACACGTTGAGATGCTTGGACGCCGCGCTGTGAAGCTGCAGCAACAGGCGGAAGAGACGTTCATATCGTCATCATCATCGGTATTTTTAGTGTGGTTTGAATAACAAAAAGTATCTCTAGGTCCGCAATAGAATGAAGCAGGGAGCAAGTTATCAGAGTATGTGCTAAAAATAGAAGTTGGAAAATAGATAAGAAATAAGATTCTCTTGTTACGGTTCTCTTATTGCGGTAGTAGAACTCAGTAAACTTTGTGTCTGCTGACATTGCACGTGCATTTTATTAAAGTATTAATGTCACGAGTAAGCCTAGTGAAAGTTGAAAACGACCCGTCACAATACCATGACACTGAACACCTTTCTGAAGCTACTGAATTCTGAGCTTGAAGTTACTGAGCCTGACGCTACATGCATGCGGTGTATACTAAACTGGAGAAGCCAGTCGATGTCTGATCGGCGAGAGAATAATGTGCAGTGACTGCGCGGTCTGACATTTTGTGTCTATCCCTCGTCGCGATCCCCGTGGGGCGTGTGCAGCAGACTTTCAGCATTAGTGATACTATAGCGACGTGTGAATCCGCCTCGTTGGTGCCGCTGACCTGCCACTCGATCTTATCAGTCAAACGGCGCCTCTCCTCTTCGCGTTTTATCTTCGATAAGAAAGAACGAGCCATCGGCCGACGACTGCACTGGGCAACACGTAGTCGGACCCTTTCTATGTAGACTACACAGAAAGGGTCCGACTACGTGTTGCCCACAATGGGCGGCTGAACAGTTTCGCTTTTACGATTTCCGGCGTTTGAAGATCACATGCGCTGTACGCACACGTGCAAACACACACGCATGCCATTAAAATTGTAATTATCTCAGTTCAGTAAATCTGCTGTTGATGTCTCGAACGGAAACAACTAAATAGCGAAAAGAAAAAGCACGTTTTTAGAGCGCTACAGCTTATAGCTAATGCTAGCGATACGCTATAGCCATATAGCATTCCCTTCCGTCAGTCTGTCTGTCACGCGCTGACAATGTGACTCAACACGAGGTTTTACTATCGGATAATCCCATTATCGCAGTTTTCGTTGAGGTAAGGTTCATCTGGAAATGTGGACAGAATTATCCCGAGCGACAAGCAAATAAGGGCGGAGTAGAGAAAGTGCAAGTTTTTGACCTTTCAGTCGCCGAACATACAGAACATAAGTCCGCTATGACTATCCAGTCCACTAATATAAAATTCCATACGGGCTTTTATCATCAATGACCTTGGATGCCCTTGAAAGGTAATTACGCGTCAAAATATCGTACATGCGACTTTGGGGCTATTCAGTGGTAAAGGCGTATGCAAAAACAGCTATGTATAGTGTAAATATAAAATTAAAATTAACATTAATATTAACAATAATATTAATAACATAGCCTACAGATTTGTATAACGCTGTTGTGCCTTCTCTTCAAAAGCGCTAATACAATACATGTTTTGTATTTATATTTATACGCTGTGTTTCAAAAAAGTTCACCCCAATAACTTTCATGAGAACAATATGAAATGAAAACCAATTTAAATAATATTAGGCAGAAATGTAGCTAACAAAAGTTGCAACAAAACTATTATTATTACACGCACTGAATCTATTAATTCCATATTATGCTGACTGAACATTAAATCATTAAATTATTATTTGATACGCTTAGGCAGCACAAAATAAAACATGCAACAAATCTTGAGATTTATTCGCTGAAGGTCGCTACTTTAAGTTTCAAGATGAGATTCAATTTTCTTTCAATACAATATTGGAACAAATGAAACATTGCGATTCAGAAAGCTTCTGTGGTAGCAATAGGCTTATGGGTTGCTTTTACGAAGTCTTGCATCATATTACTTGAATGACAGGTCTTTGATAGTGTCATAATGTCGTAATATTGTTTGTACCTTTTCTCTCATTTATTAAATAGATGGGCACTTAATATAGCTTACTTAATTTAATAATTTTAGCCACTGAAAAAAAACATATACTGAAAAACAACGCCATTGGCACTTAATAAGTACTAAATTAGTTTTAATCCACGTTGTCTTCAGCCTTCACATTACAGTGTGTTTGCATACATAAAACAATAAAACAATTTTTCGCTAAGTATACGCCGTTTACAGGCATTCTGTTTGTTATGGTGTAACAAATACAACGGTGAGTCGTATTTTCGACAGCCTAATGGATAAGATGCTCTTGAGATAATTGGCTTTCTGTAGTATAAATCGGCTTATACCATGTTGATAAAACTGATTTAATGTTCGGTAAGCATAATATAGAATTAATAGATGCAATGCGTGTGTGCATTGGAATTAGACTGGGGAATATCGGTACAGATAGCAGATCCAGAAAGCGCTAAAAACGTCGAAATCGGCTTAGCTCATTATTTGCTGCCGGGCTGTCTTTGTCTGTTGGGTACGCTCTACAGTCTACAGCAGTATGCCATCTCTGGCCATGGCCTTCAGCAACGCTGCAACGACAGTCTTGTCTATAAGCGCGCATTACGATGCTGTGGCTACTGGCTATTAATGGATAGTAGACTAGATGCCAGGTGCAAGTCCGTATCTGTTATAATGAACAGCGGCATACTAATCAGCGCCATAAACACGAAGAAAACTAAGAGCCGTCGCACTTAATAATATTATCTACTCATAAGTGGTAATTAGAATTCATGCTGCGCTTTGAGGTTCAATTATGCACCGCTATGTGTGCGGTAATAATGTTGATGAAATGCGCCTTCACGACATTAGGGATGCACGGAATTGAGAATCGATGGGGTCCATTAGGGCAGGCTGATGATGAAAATTCTGGTCTCGGTTGGTCAGTACAAAGTGCGTGTCTCGGACTGCCAGCTCTATAACAGTACAGTAGCGTCAGTGTAGTCTGCGCAGCTGCGGAACGATGAGCAACTCAGATCAAAGTGACAACGCAGCATCCGCAGCTGGATTACACTGGACGTTCGCTCGCCGATGAAAGATGGCAGACTGCTGCGAGATGCGGCGGTACAGAAGCCTAATTGTCGGCAGCGAGAACAAAACGGACGGAAATTAAATAGAGCCAGATGCGCACGGTCGTCATTAATACGCCTGCTTTGATTTTTGATGTCCTATCTAATCCGTATGTCGGCCGTCAATAGACCCGTATAGATGTAGCTGCAAGTGAAACCAAGTGCCCGCCCGCGCTTCGTCAGGAAATGCCAAATTATGGATTTAACTGTAACGTTACTCAAACCGGTGGCAGTACATCTGTCATTTGTGATTTTGGAATTAATTTGCGACTGGTCGAATGGTCTGACGTAGGAAGTAGCAAGAGTACGTAATCGAATGCCAGTTGATGCTGTATTTATATGCTTGATGATTCGCAGGCTGACTTTGATCGTGTGTAGGTGGCAGATTGGAGCCAAATTGAAGTCGGAAGCCGGAAATACTAATGTGATATAAATCCTTGTCTGCCGAAGACATTGCGCGCGTTTGGAGTGGATCAGCAGTACTCTGCAATGGCTTCAAAGTCAACGACGTTTGTGGTTGTAACGCTTGTTGGGATGATGACTGCATGGAATGTCTTCGTCTATTGTCAAGGGCCTGCGGCAGTACTCGAAGTTCATTACCTGTTCGAGGAAGAGCAGCCGGTTGGAACAGTTGTCGGAAATGTGGTCGACGACGCCAACTTAGACGAATTATACGACGCTGATACGCTTCAGCGGCTGAGGTATCGTTTCTTGAAACAACTACCAGACAACGTGTTTGATGTTAACAGCGCAACTGGAGTGATACGAGCGAACGGCAGGGTGGATCGTGAAGATCTGTGCAGTCCACTGGAGCTCGCTGACGACGACACTTGCGACATTCAGCTTGATGTAGTCGTTCAGCCGTTATCTTTCTTTCGCATCATCCGCTTAACCATCACCATCACTGACGTGAACGATCATGCACCCAGTTTTACTGACTCCGAACTTGTCATCACCATACCTGAGTCGGCGGCTGTCGGGTCAACGTTACTGGTCCCTGAAGCGTCTGATCTCGACGGCGTTGAGTTTGGCGTTCAGTCATACAACCTCGTCACTGACGCCGATTGCTTCATGTTGACAGCTGGCGACAGCAGCGACGACAGGTTTGTGTCGCGGCTGACACTGACAAAGTCACTGGATCGCGAGCTCGAGGACGGTTATCAACTGCAGATCGTTGCCGTTGACGGCGGAATTCCACCCAAGTCTGGAACGCTTGACGTGAACGTGGTGATTGAGGACGTGAACGATAACTCTCCAGTCTTTGACCATGACTCGTACGAAGCTTCTCTGCCTGAAGACGTAGCACTCGGTACGACGTTTGTCCGTGTCCATGCGGCCGATGACGATGAAGGAGTAAATGGCGAGGTGCTTTATTCGTTGTCTGGATCGCATCGATTGCCGTTTGACGTGAACAACGTGACTGGCGACGTATACGTGAATGGTATGGTAGACCACGAAGAGCACAGTGTATATCGACTGACGGTGAAGGCGCGTGACCGTGGCAGTCCGCCTAGCGAACCTGCCAGTGTGTCACTGACAGTTCACGTGGTTGACTTGAACGACAACGCGCCGACCATATCCGTCGATACATTGTCGTCAATACGCGGCGTCGCTGAGATCGCTGAAGGCAGCGCTGTCGGCAGTTTTGTCGCGCACCTGTCTGTTTTCGATGAGGACTCCGGCAGTAACGGTCGGTTCACGTGCGACCTGCGCGAGGAGGGCACTGTAAGGCCTCGGTTTGCGTTGAGTCCAATGATAGGCGGCTCTGACGGCGAGTTCCAGATAACGACGACGGTTGAGCTGGATCACGAACAACAGACATTTCACGAGTTGACGGTCGTATGCAGCGACTACGGGACGCCGTCGATGACTTCGATGATGAGAGTGGTTGTGAATGTGACAGATATCAACGACAATGATCCTCAGTTCGTCCAGTCGACTTATTCCGATGAAGTGATTGAGAAGAACTATGTTGGCGCTGAAGTGTTAACGGTGCGGGCGACAGATCGCGATGATGGTCTCAACGGCCAGCTGACGTACTCAGTGGACGGCGATGCTGCGGCGTGGTTCGACGTTGAACCGACAACTGGTATCGTGAAGGCTAGAGTATCATTTGATCGCGAGACGAATGGTTCCGTGAGATTCTACGTGGTAGCACGTGACGCCGGAGAACCACGGCGGTCTGCCTCAGCCCTCGTGAGCATCGCAATCATCGACGTCAACGACGAACATCCGATGTTTTCTCAGCCCATTTACAAGTTCTCCGTGATGGAAAACTTACCAGCCGGCGCATCTGTTGGTTCTGTGGCGGCTGTTGACCGCGACTTGTCCATCTACGGACAGGTGACTTACACCATCCTGCAGTCCAGCAGCGGCGGCGGCGATGTCGGTGACTCGGACGCGTTCATTATTGACGCACGTAGCGGCACTCTGACGACGACACGTTCTCTGGACCGCGAGGCGGTGGCAAAGTACAGACTTCGAGTGAACGCAAGTGATCGCGGAGTGCCGCCGCTTGCCAGCACGGCAACGGTCATTGTTTACGTCGGCGACGAGAATGACAACGGACCTGTGTTTCTGTTTCCGACCCTGACCAACCGCACCGTGCACGTATCAACACAAGCACCTGTAGGTCACGTGATCGCGCGTCTGTTAGCCATCGACCCTGACTACGGTAAGAACAGCGAGTTGACGTACGGCGTGACGGACGACACACGGTCTGAGTACTTCGACATTGACACGAACCTTGGCGCAGTGATTGTGAACCGCGGACTAGGTGACGTCGACGGTCGAACATTCGCCCTCGAGGTGATGGTACGCGACAACGCACCTCCCAGGCACAGCGTCTCGTCAATGTTGTACGTTATCGTCAACCGAACTCTAGCGTTCGTCGGCGATCTGGATGGCAGCGGCTATGATGGCGGAAGTTGGTGGTTCCACGTGTTTATCAGCAGTAACAACGTTCTAATCGTGGTCGTGTTATCGGCTGTGTCAGCTGTCATCGCCTTCATCCTCATCATTGCCATCTGTGTAGTCGTTCGGCGTCAGGACTCGCACGGGAAGCAGAGTCACAAGTACAACTGTCGCACGGAGACGCTCAAGATGCTGCAGTCGAAGGGTGGCAATGGATCTGTGGCCGCCAGCGGACCTGGTGGCAGCTTGGCCGGTACTGACTCGGTTGCTGGGACGCCTTCTGGATCGAACCATTGTTGTGATGCAAGGTCGAAACATTTGTGTCTAACAATGGAGGAGCAGCGCTGTAATACTGAACAGTCGCTTGAACGGTCTGGACAGTCTTGGCCTTCTACAATAGATAACCAGGTATTACAGGTAAGCTTATAGGTCCATACAGCGACGATTTATTTTTCTGTACACAAATAATTACTTACGTGGATGCATAAAGTAGTTTACATGGCTGGACAGACATTGATTAATTAACTATGAAAAAAAGCATGTATCAACAGTATGAACTGCAACGTCTGCGACGTCGGCGGGAAGACATTGTCACTTGGCGAACGCAGTCAGCTTGAATTTGTCCCTTTATATAACTAGCACGGTTATCCACTCCAGATATTACTCTTTGAAGGTTTTTGGATCACGACCTTGACTTCTGGGTTTGGGCTCATGTGACGTCATTGCTAATATTAGGCCTACCATTCGACGCCCAATACCGGCCTATGCGGCGTATACCTGTCTTACCTGACCAAAAAATCCCTGTTTTATGCGCCGCTAGTCGGAGCCACTGGAGCTATCAGGCATATGTGCCGAAATTTTTTCGGCACATATGCCTAATCGCTCCAGTGGCTCCGACTATAGCAGCGCATTCTACAGGGCCACTCTAACCTGACTCCGGCTGTCTGCCAAGTTTGGTCCAAATCAATCCAGTTTCAGCGAGATTTTTTTAAAATGTACCTTGAATACGATTTTCATAATAAATATATAGACACTATCTGTCTATAGAAAGTTCATTACAATATGGTCATGAAAACTGTCATGGCTTCCTGCAATCCTTCTCTCTTTTTTTAGAGTTCATAACTCCGCCAAGAACTGGTGTCGCCACCTGGCGAATGTCGAGTAGTATAATTATTTACTGCCACACTGCATAAAAGCATATGGCCCTACCCTCTCAGAAATTGCACCAACATTGATCCACAACATGCAGGTTTTTACCGCGCTATGCTACACAGAGCGCAAGTATACCACAGTATGTCGTCTGTCTGGCTGTGACGTTAGGTACCGTGATCACATAGGTTGGAGTACAGTACGTTCGCCGAAAATAATTTCACGGCTGATTAGTTTAAGGTTTATGCTCGGGCTGACCCCCAACATGGGCGATCCGGTCCAACGGGAACACCCCCAAATATAACTGTCTGTTGCTCACGGTTTATACTCTGTGTGGACGTCGTCCACCGTGTTGTAGCCTACTCCTGGAAATGTTAAGTGTCTCCATACCAATGATACCATTGATAATTAGTATTATGGCATAACTGTGATTGCAGAATCCGCAAGCATGCAGTTCTTTGTTGACGGATACGTCGTCAGCTGTGAACGGATGCCCGGAGTCACGCCGTCCAGTACTTTGTAACAGCATCAAACGTACGACCAATGGCGACTTCAGCAATCCTGCTCCGAGACCTGTTGTGATACAGAACCGAGAGATCGAGGTGACTTTAGACATATGGATATAATATGAAATTGTTACTGCCGTAAACTTTAATTTCTAATAAACGCACGTTACGCACAACACGACCCTCGGAACCCCGGTGTTTATTAGAACACTGGCCTTGAGCCCCTGTGTATATTACTCTCATTTGTTCCGAGTTTGTGTTAATTTTACTCTTCGTGTTAATTCTCAACGGTTTACATCCACTGGTTATAGCTAAAAATAACGAATTATCTGTGTCAGCACCAAGTGTTCAGGCAGAAATGACGTAACTAGGGGCCTAATGTATGGCTGGTACTCTGGCAACTGCCAGAGCCCGGCGTTTATTTGAGACCCGGCGCGTTTATTAGAAGTTTTTTTACGCCGTAGTTGTTCGTCTGTCATTGTGATTTGTGAGAGATAAGTTTTTTGTTTTCGCATGCAAACAGGTAAATCGGCTGTTGAAAGCTCTGCAGCGCGACCAAAATGAGACCGATAGCGACCATTCCGGAGATGGTTCAAACACGGACAGTGGTCGAGGTCCGAGTGAAGAAGGTGAAAGCGCCAGAACTAGACTGATGGCAGCCGCAACCCGAGGTCAGCGGCTGTATCATACATTGGTCTCCAGGGTTGGGTTTTTGCCGCGGCAAAAACTATTTTTGCCGGGACAGTGGAAAAAAACCGGTAAAAACCGCGGAAAAAACCGGCAAAAACTGCCAATAAGTTTAGTACTTTAAACTGGATACTCAGGTGTAATTACAATGCATCATTAAAACTTAGGTAAAAGTTAAACAGCACCATGTTTGTTGCACATGACTAATGATAATCAACTTTACCACATTGCTAACCACTGGGAATGAGAAAAAACACTTAAAATGGTAAAAAAATCCTCAAAGGCTCAAACATTGAGAAAATGCACAATACAACGTACAAATTAAGAAA
>Ga0056132_1000221_pt1 | contig 12862 bp, 8 predicted proteins | sample WorMetLIZISLAND2_3_FD_71119 | JGI IMG/M metagenome (GOLD analysis project Ga0056132, IMG submission 71119) | Marine gutless worms symbiont microbial communities from Max Planck institute for Marine Microbiology, Germany - Olavius clavatus LIZARD... ...
CTCTCGATGTGGTTTATGTTCTTTAACTGAGCTTCTTTGTCAGACATATTTCTGACGGACAATTTCACGGTGAAGATCGGTGACTTCGGCCTGGCAACAGTCAAAGTACGATGGAGTGGTTCACATCAGTTCCAGCAACCCACCGGCTCAATATTGTGGATGGTAATGCTGCTTGTTTGCCGTTAATTACGGATTTGTTGTTAACTGCCAATTTGTTCTCTTTCATCGTAAATGGTGTATCCCATTTGTGTTGTAGAATTTTTTTTAAATGTCAATGGTAACCCATTCGGTGCCAGACTGCATATGACTGCTAGGTGGATACAAGTGAATCATGCAGCTGTATGTAGATAAGACAAGATGGCTCATCCCTGGTGCAGCAGTGACTGTATTTAGTACGAGATGTCTTATCCACTGCACTGAATGTGATGTGTTAAGTTCAAGTTGTGTGTTAAAAGTCTGATAAAATTATGTGCAAGTGTATTTTTGTGCATTATTTATTGTTGAAATTTCACATTTGTATCTAATAATGTAAATAATATTATACTATATGCATGTATTAAAGTGATTTTAAAAATTATCACATCTGAAGTGTTATTTGATATGAATTAATTGTTATATAAATAATTATAACTGCATGTATTTATGCTTTAATAATTGTTATGTTTGTGTTCTGTGGAATTTCTATCCTAGCATTGCAGAATCTGTCTTCGTGCATACGTTACTGTCTCTAACATATTAACCTGTAGTTGTGTGGGAAAACACTGTTGGTTGTTGACAGAAAGTTCATTTAGGCTGTAAATACTCCTGCTGCAATAATTCCTGTTAGTAACTGTGTGGGCTTAGCATGTATATCTGAAATTCCAGATTCTCTTTGGAGACTTTGGCGCTATATCAAGCAGTTACTTTCTTACTGCTCAATGTGAACGCAAGACTTGAGTAGGAAATATATAGTAGTTTTGTAGGAAATATGTAGCAGTTTTGCAGCATTGATACTTATTTGAATATTTTCTTTGCAGTCGCCGGAGATAATTCGGATGAAGGACAAGAATCCGTACACCCCGCAGTCAGATATCTACGCATTTGGTATTGTACTGTTTGAGCTGGTCACAGGCCAGCTACCATACAGCAACATTAACAACAAAGACCAGGTACTGTAATCATACTAGCACTTTCATAATACAGTCATAAGCAGATATATACGATCAGTTCTTACAAATGTACTAGCGACTGCTGATTTAGGTTTTGTTTAGGATTTTTGTGTGTTTTTCTTGCCTAAGCCCAGTTTCTTATTTACTTCATGTTTTCGGTATATTTCTCTCATTTGTTTTGTGTTGTCAGCACCAGTGCAAGTGATTGCCTGGAAAGACTTGTCTCCTAAAAGACTGCTACTCACTCACTCACTCTGTCTGACAAACGTGTGCCGAGTATATAACATAACTGATAATTATTGATTTGATTGTAGACTGATTCACATTGTAGTAAACTTGTCTTTAGTGCACTGGCGTTGAAGGTTGCAGAGTCCTTTGTCAAATTGTAGGTTCTGCTAAATTTCAACTGGCTGAAAATAAACTTTTATCTAAATGTCATGAGAAGCAAATGATAGCTACAAAATTTAGCTAAAATTTGGGTATGAGACTTAACTAAATGAGGCACTGAAGATGATGCTGTTACAATGTCGTCAGTTAGTTAATTGTAATTTTCCTGTATGATTTAAATGTTTATGCCAAAAAAGCTGAAAATCTTGGTTTTCTGTTACAATTGGCCTTAAAATGTTTAATTGTTTATTGGCTTTTATTTTTTGACAGTTACAATTACAATTACAGCAAGAATTTGTATAGTGCCACTGTCACGAGCCGGAACTCGAGTGTACATCACATGCAGTTTCATAACAATATTTTTAATGAAACGATAACACACAATTCATGTCCACGCTCTCCAGCTCGTGCTCTATCCACTACTGCCAGCCAGTGCGCTATAGGCTGAGCTCACTGGTCCGTGACGACTCATCTAAGTATCAGAAAGTCCTCAGCCGTCACAGCCACCTACAGCGCTTCTCAAGCACAAACCTAAAATACAGCAGCCGAAATATATTGAGCAAATGTGTGGCTATATTGACCACAAGCAATCTTTCTGATGGCTTACGCTGGTGAATTGTGTTTGGACAGATACTTTTCATGGTCGGCAAAGGTTACCTGAAGCCTGACATCTCTCTTGGACGCAGCGACACACCAAAAGAGCTGAAGCAACTTCTTCTTGACTGCATCAAGTTTGACGTCGATGGACGACCACTTTTTCATCATGTACGTTGTCCGTCATTTCCATCATAGTCATGTCCTTTGTATGGTACATTTTAGTCCCAGCTGCTTGTTTTTCAGTCAGAATTTGTGAGATTAAGTGTCACTAACTCAAACAAGCCGGAGGCCTTCAATCTTAGTCTCAGTGTGTTAGAGATCTTTTGATAGTGCACTGTATAAATTGACACTGTACTTACTAGTGTTAATGCTGAACTAAAAACTGAGCTTTTCTTTAATTGGGTAATTTGGTATTTTGACTCTGGACTATGCATTAGAAGGGTTTGAGACTTCTTTCCTGTTTTAACTGGAAAGGGCTTTTCATTAAAACTGAAACATAAAGTAGAAATTGTTTTGATTTATGACCGTTGAAAGTGGAACATAAGTAAGGTTTAGACATATGTGAATGAGTATGATCGGATGAATGCGTGAGTTTACACATTGATACAAGAAGTTGAAGTAAGATCCCAAAATTGTCTTCTCAAGATCATCTGTGAATCTGGCCCTTTGTGGATTTGTGTCAAGGAAGAATGAAGAGTTCTGAACTCTCCTGAAATGTGCTCAGGATAGGGCCGGTGAAAATGAGAATGACCGGTACAGCCGACTGACATAGGTTTATATGGAAAATGACTTTTGTTTGAATTGCTGATTGCTGGTGCTGTTTGTAGGTGTTGAATTGCTGATTGCTGGTGCTGTTTGTAGGTGTTGGCCAAGTTAGAGAACTTGGTGAGGTCATTGCCGAAGATCCAGCGATGTCAGTCGGAGCCTACTCTCGGTCATGACTATATGCAGTACACTACTGATAGCAGTGACTTTGCATTCACCGCTGCGCCGGTCACGTCACCCAGGACTCCTCTCAACACCCAGCAGTGGGGCCCAATGTTCTCCGTGTCATTTAAAACCCAGTAAGTAGGCTGGCTCGTTGCGCACCTGACAGTGGCTAGTCACCGGGAATGGGGGGGGGTCGTTGATGCTACGTCGGCTAATTGTTGTAAATATATTTTCCGAGTGCATCAGTCGACGTGCTATTAATACTCGCCACTTCGCCAGCCTAGCATTTTGGTAAAGATGTGGACCGAACTTTGCCAGTCACATGCCATATTGTAGCTAGGTAAATTCTGTTGCGGCAGACTGGCAGTCTGTGTGAATGTATAACATCATACATTACTCTGTCTCCCGAGCACAATTCCTACTATTGTTGCAGCCGATCAGACACTGTTGTTGTCTTTTAGCAGATTTGACAATGATGCTGACTGCTGAGTAATACTGCAAAGCATGTTATTTTCTCTGCATCATAATTTTACGACTTATGTTGAAATTTTGCTGCATTTAATTTTGCATTTTCCCAGTGTTCTGCTGGTATATATACCAGGCTGAGCAAACTGAATTTTGACATTTAATTTTAACATTTGCATTTAATTTTGCGATTTTACCTACTTGCTAAATTTGCAGAAATTTCATGCGCGAAAATAGCATGATTTACAGTATTTATGTGGTCGATTCGCTTTGCTGCACCACTGCCTGCAGTGCGATCAACTACCGTAGTCCAGAGGCAGAAAAGTCAGATGTATGTCTTGCAGTCAATAGATTCTGGACACGGTTGTCGACTTTCTCTGCTTACGTGTTTGACGGCTGTGTGGCTGTCTGTTATTTTCTACCATTAACGGGTGACTGGTTGGTCACTACACTTATATCCGTGACACGCTCCAGAAACCGGAGTCATAAATCGACTCTGTTTTTCTGGTACCTGTTTCCAGTATGTGTGTAATCAAATCTCCTAGCAGATTTGTCTGGTACCAGATTCTGGCACCGATTATAACACTGTTCTTTTCCAAGCCAGTAAGTGGCGTGCACATGACTGAAATGATCATTCGGGGTTCATTCACTTTCAACTTACCTTTCGCAGCAGTACCAGCGATAATAATAGCTGCTGCCTCAGAGAATTCATCGTCTATGTCGCTTTCAGCCATGTTTATTTTCAGTGCCAGAAATTTTTTTCCAACGTATATTGTACGAAAAACCGGAGCCAGAAAATGGAGTCGTTTTATGGCACCACTTTCTAGAGAGTGTGTCATAGGTGTTATGTTTGTCCTGATCTCTGGATCATTTCCACACACTACCTCCAAATGAGTCTCACTTCTTTGTGAGAACATCGGCATGGTTCAGCAGCCTGGATGGGAACAGTTATAAAGGCAGGGTTCGTAAGCCATATGTAGGTTGAATAGTTATGAGAACTTTATATAATTAGGCTGGAAATCTGTGCTATTACAGATAGTTGCCGACGTTATGGGGCCCGTGGAGCTCAAGTCCCATCAATATTTCGGCCTTGCCCTTGGGCTCATCCGGCATTTCATTGTGCCACAAAAAATGTGAGTGGACTCTATGGATGAGCTGACGACGATCCCCAAGACCCCTAGTTAGCTGAGGATGGACAATCCCACAGACCCCCACCCCTTTATCGCCTTGATCATCATGCCTTCAGTGCTTAAGGTAGATGAGCCCCCTCAATATTTTCTGCAAGTCATTGCATATGTTATTACATCTGTACACTAAATTGTTATGGTTGATTGGCTTTATCAGCTGTCATTCTGTGTTAACTCTGTTTGAGTAGAAGTAAGTCATGTTGCCGTTTAATTGCACTTGTTCATTTTACGTTGTCGGCTCTGTGGGAGGTCCACACAGCCTGCTAATGGTCAGCTTTACACAGTTACGTAAGTTCAATTGGCATCCACTGTTTGTTATCGTCATTTCCACCATTGTGTACGTGTGATAATTGGGGGAGATTACTCAACTGTATATTGGATAAGGTCTATGCATGTGTGCACAGTTGGAGTACAGTGGCACATTATTTTAGACCAGGAACTGATTTCATATCGCTGCTCATCGTGTTCTTGTTCTTCTTGTTGAGTCTCGTCTCCGAAATGACCTACTATGTATTATGTCGAGCGGGACGTAAAACTCTACTCACTCACTCTTGTTGAGGCAACCTCTTCAAAAAATGCCTAAGGCTGTGTTGTTTCAAATTGGACCGCAATGAAATTTGACAGGATTGTCCTTCAAGTCCTTCACATCAATTGACGGGAGTCAGATTTTCAATTTGACGTCATAATTTTAAGATGGTGGCCATGACGTTATTTCATGCAGAAAAGTGCCACCTCCTACTGTGTAAAAATGAAGAGTCTGCCAGCCTATGCAGCAGCACCTGCCAGTTCCTGATCTATAGCGTGAGTGAGTGAGCGAGCAGTTTCTTAACGGCACTATAGCACTTTCGTACTTGTTTGATAAACTAGGTGGAATTGTTGAACAGAAACACTGCTGCATAATCATAGGATCATGTACAGATGTGTATGCGTGTCTCATCTAATGGTAGTTTTAATTGTAATTAGAGAAATATGAGGTTAGTTTTTATTGGATATTTGTCTCACTGGAGATTATATGGCATTGTGCCCATTGTGATAATCTACACACAGATAAAACTACTGTGAACGCACGTGTTATCCAGCATGCTACTGAGTTGAGTTTACTGACCAGAAGAACTTGTACTACGTATGGGTGGAACATGAGTTTGCATTTAAGTCTGCTATGACCGGAGCCCCATTGTAAGGTCTGGAATTAGAACAGAACCATTAGAACATAGAACAGTATCCACTAGCTTAGAACAGGAAGTGATAAACCTACTACTAGTGAGAATTAAAGGCCGTTTATTTTCTCGGTCCATAGGCACGCAGCCATAGATATGGCTGGTATATCATTGGCAGAATTTTATCAATTTTATTGACGTTTTTTGTGTTTGTTATCGGAGTGCGGAGATAATGCTGAGGTTGTGGCACTGCTGCTAAGTGCATTGTATTGTTTATATGTTGTTGTTTAATTGAGGCGTTGTTACATTATCATGTGTTACGTTCCATCAATCATACTGCGAGATTAAAACTGTTTATTTGATAGAAACACAGCTGCACTCTGTATTTGATAATCAGTTTCACTTAATAATGCATTAGACTGACAGGCTATATCGGATTATCGGGTTGATTTTTGGACTAACTGACTATTGGGCTAATGGATGAACGGGCTAGGATTAAGGTTAGGGTTCCGATATAGCCCGTTAGTCCGATGCAACTCTTTAGTGATCGGTAGATTCTGGATTATTTGTATTCCGCAGAATAACCGAGCAGTGTCAAGAGTCAGTGCAGTTGTGTCGGTGTTCAGTAACTGTTCATTGCAAAAGCAAAGATTGATACGGGAATATCATCTTACCGTGTGCTTAGCTTTAGAAACTTTAAGCTCTTTATCTTATCTTTCCTTTGGGGCGGGCAGTTGTTACGCTGCTTAGCACTGAGGCAGAATGCATTTGGCCCATTGTGCAGCCACGATACACCCATATGTTGCAGAAACCTCTTTGAGGTTCTAGCAAACTGTAGAAGAGTTAGCGACTTGTCCTTTGTCAGGTCCTCAACCTTCAGCAGGTAAGATCAAAGAATGGACCGTCTTTGTAGCATCCTGGCAGAACACCTATGCAGAAGACTTCATGCCCATTTGCTCTTATTTAATTCAGGACAAAGTGCATTCTGATTATCAGGTGATGTAGTGTAGAGCATTATTCCAGCATCTCTTCAACAAGTGTATAAAACATACAAATAGTCCAAGACTCGGGACGAGTAAGTTTGGAGCCAGAGCTGATTCCCTTATGCAGGCTGTGTGTTCACGGGTGACGAATGTGGCAGCGTAATCAACGCTTGTCTGTCATAACTTTTGTCTAGTATGATGAAGGCATGGGCAACATGGGGTACTTGCCGCTCCCTGGAAAAGGCAAAAATGGATGAACAGTACCACGTTGTTCCTTAGAGCTATCTTGATATCATGCGGACTTTTGATAACCTTCAATAAAATACGGCTTGACTTCAAATGTAAGAATCTTATTGTCGCATGAAAGTGAAAAAAATAATCGATTAGAACAAGGCAAAGAAGCTTTGTCCCACCTGGAAAATTTTCTGTGGCCGCATACATTAATGTAGTTAATTAACTTGTGATATTATGATTATTTAACAGACGGCGTACTTACCTGCAGTTTATAGTTACTCGATTGCAACTTGTGCAGTGCGTTTTTGTTCTGTTAGCCTAACAGATGCATAGTCATTGAATCGTTAACTGTACAGTAAATGCAGTTGATAAATATCATTGTACATTATCACTCAGTTTGAATGTGTCTTGTGAGACACGAATCATGTCGAATCATTGCAAGTATAAATCATGTTGGTTGGCAACATCGCATCAATTAAAGTTTGATGGTTGGTTGGTGTTACATGTCGGTACATGTCTATTGTTGTTCGTTCGTTACCCTGCTTACTCGTTTGGCTCTTGTATATAAACGTTCAGTGGCGGATATAGGATATTAGTTTTTATTCAAGTCGGGATGACTAAATAAAATGGGTGCTCAAGACATAAAACTTTTAACAGTTTAGGCAACATAAGATAATGTCATAATTAGTATATTTTTGATAGACCTAATCTGAATATAAAACCTCCAAATTTCATGCAATACATTTTGTTTACTCCATATTAGACAGAGTAGGCAATTAATATGCAGTAGGTGTGAACAGAAAGGCGTCTGAAGTATAAGTAGGCGCCGCTTAAAAAGGGGGTGACCAGACACCCTAGTCACCCCTCCAAATCCGCCACTGAAGTTGCTAGTCTGGCACTGGCAGTGGTGTTCAGCCAGTGGTTGGTAATTAATCGTTAACGTATTTTAACACTGAAAATATTTTTGGGTAATTTTAAGCTGTCATACTGCGGCATTAAAGGATACCTACTAAAATTGTCTATTCTTCCATAGACATTTCTATACTTTTCTGTTACATGACACTCAGAACTTCCCATTTACCTTGGTTTTCTAACCTTTAACTACATGAGCGGCGTAAACGTGTTAAAGTGTTCACGGCAGGACGTGAAACACTATGAATTGGTTAAACTGTTTTAAGGTCGTACACTTTTGTCTTTGTACGATTTGACATAAACTGCATTTTTGTTGAAATTGAATAAAATTAAATGACTGATTATTATAATTCTTACATTGTTATCAGCCATAGTTGTTAGCCACCATCAACTGTTGTTCCATCACTGTGAGTATTTGTGTGAGTATTTGTGTCAGTATGCATGTGATGCTTTGTTACTTACTTGCTAGTGATATACCTACCTTCATTCAGGTTTCCGTTGGATGTTGCTGTTGCTGCATCGGAATCCGTGAACAATGCAACAGTGATGAATTAAATTCGAACTTTTATTCTGTACAGTACTTGTCTGCGACTAATGAATCATTAGTAATGATTAAAGTTGAACTGATACTGGTTGAAGTTTTTCCACACTGCATTATATTTAGCGACTAAACAAGTACAAATGTATTGTAGCGCACTAGCGCGCATACAGCAAGCCACTGACGTCACACGCGCTCGGCAGGCTAGCGAGCAGCCGGTGGACGTTGCTGTAGTGAGTGGCGGGTGGAGTGTGACGTCGTGGCCGCCATGTTGAAAGAATGACGTTGTACCAAAAATCCGATTCCGTCAGTCAATGCGGAGTTTTGCGGATTAACTCGATGAACAATACTGTGAAGTTACATCCCAATCTGATTTGAAACGACGGAGCTTTAGGCTTACCAACCTGTCTATCTGCGCTATGATCTCTGCTCATTGCCTCACAGCACTGTCAGAGTTGCAATGTTTTAATTGGTTCCAGACTAGGTCAAAATCAAAAAGTTCTCAGACATAAATGAGAACACAAATCACTCGGTTATTCGATGTAGTGTAGATCGCCGTGTCTTTCGAATCAGTCTGCAAAATATGACAAAACCATTAGTGTATGTAGGCCTAATTGAGTCGCAAACAATGGAAAACACATGGTTTAGATTTTGCACTTGCAACACTGAGTGCTTAATAATTTATTATTAGAAGCAGAACTCGGAGTCTACTTAGGTAGATAATAAAAATGCACTCTATTTCAGCGTATTGCATTTTTAGCCTATCGTGATGTTAGTCTGCCCGTCCGTGACACGCTGTGCCTTGTCCTTGTGGTGGATATAAATGATGATGACATCCTGCAGCAAGAGTATGTGAACAAGACAGTAGGAAATGCCCCCTAGCAACACCATTTTATTTACCATTTTTAACCACATACTCCGACCATATCCCTCAATCTCCCCAATCCCCACCTCTTGAACATTTTGCCATCTGGAGAAAGTGGAGAATAAATTAAAACCATATTGTGAACAAGTAAACTGCGCCGAATTTTCCACGTCTCCACAGCTATTCCAGACAAGACCGTACGATCGGCTCTTTCTCAGCAATAGCTGAGCTTGTTGTTCTTGTTCTACCGGAATATTATACGTCTTCCATTCTAGTTTGACTTGCTTCAGTCTTAGCCGGTCAATATTGCAGCGTCTATGAACCTTGCTCAGATGCGTCCATCAGCTGCTAATCAATCACCATTCACTTCATTGGCAATAATTTCTGTAACGATTCACAGCCTCTGCGGCACTGACAATTTCACCTTTCAGCATTACTGTTGTCGCCCAAACGTCCGTAAACCAATTTTACATACGTCGTATCTCTGTGCAGTGCTGTTTTACTCTATGTAAATAATCATGGCGGATAGTGATGCCGGGAAATCGAATACGGCCAAAGAAACATTAGATATTTTGATGGAAATATCGTCATTGCTGAATACAGGACTCGATGCTGATACACTCGCAATCTGTGTACGGCTGTGTGAAAGCGGAATAAATCCAGAAGCTCTGGCATTAGTGATACAGGAACTGAGACGCGCCGCTGCTTCTGTCCAGCCTCAGCAGTCTAGCCGTTGACAGTACTGATCGCATTTTATGACTGTTGCCGTTTGCACACAATTACTGTACGAGCGCTGTCGATTGCCGGAATATTTCGTTTCTGGATGCCATGAAATTGTTGAGTCAAATGCAGCGCTGACGTCTTTCTCATTATGTGACATGACAGTGAAGAATAATTTGTTGTTGGCAACTAATTCTCACAGAGCTCGCAGCAGTACAGGAATTGCTTCTGATACCTTCAAGCATTGTTCTTGTCACAAACACATATGTCGCCTCATATCAAGTCTGAGAGTTAAATGCATGACGACTGCCAAGTGTCACTCAGAGACATAAACACATCTTTCTGCGACACATGATCAGACATATTTTTTGTATGATGTTCTATGAAAACTACAAATTAAACATTTTCTGCTAAATGTAGCAGCAGCAATTAAGCTCAGTGTCTAAATACTACATCAGCCCCATCGGCGACTAAGTGACTGACGGGATGACGTTAGGCGTCAGCGGATCATGCTAAAATATGTAGGCAACCTAGTTATTGGGCGTTTTGGGTTAGGTTAAGGTTAGGATTAGGCTTAGGGTTAAATCATAGAAAATGAAGTGGCCAGTTGCCGATGGGTCCGATGTAGTAATTAAGCCATAATGATCGTTGTTTGGCATGACTGTCATGTACCAAACAGCAGATAAGGTGCATATTTTTATGTAAGTCGTAATTTCTGTGAACAGTAAATGAACTAACACATTTTTTGACATATAAGCTTGTGTATTTTTTGTGACAATGATGAACAATTCTTGCTCCGCTGTTGCTTAACTATAGAAGAACTAGAGTTTTGTGGTGTTATTGTGATAGCAGTTGTAGTTTTAACTGCCAGCTTAAATAACTGCTTTTAACAATGTACCGTATGGTACCGTGTGTTAGTGTTATAGCCTTATAGGCATGCTGGCTTTGTATTACCCTGAATTACAGCTCTACCCTTCATAGCACTGGTCTTGGTGTTTGAGAGATGCAGTGTGCTGATCTGTTGATTCATTTTCTGTTCTGTTAAATTTCTGATATTTCATTGAATTGTTTTATAACATGATTTTGTGTGAAATATAAATTTCAGTGAAATTATACATGGTCAGTTTCTACAGTGAATCAAAATACATGTTGTGCTTAAATTGAAAAGTCAGTTAGCAGTAACGTCATGGCAAAGGATCTGGGTCAACTGCCCTCCCTCGCTCTAAATTTTAGTCTGCTGGAAAATTTTCTTGTCAGAACAATTTGTTCTTCACTGACAGTTAAAATTTGTCATGTTTATTTTGCATTGATTTATTAATAGTTGGTATATTATGTACCTTGTATGGTAATTTATATCTGAGTGCATTTTGAAGTGCATGTTCATTAATCATTATGCAGACAGATGTACTGTATGATTTAAATTTTTTATATGAAAATTCAAAGTGAAAGTCCTTGAGACTTTGTGGCACTGATTTTGCTGTTGTCAATTGGCAGCTTTCTGTCAGAAAATTTCAACATCCTGCTCCCCCAACTTTTTTTACCCTCCATGCCACTGCATATCAGACAGACTGTGAAACTTCTATGTTACCATTTGGTATTTTAGATGTATATATTAATTACATTTTATTTTTATTTTCTTCATCTCTGTTATTTTAATGACCATTTTTAATTTGTCACACTGGCCATCTTACATGGTATTGATTACAACAGAACCTATGCATTCATTATTTTCTATCTGAGAAAGTATGTACCGGTATGTGTCACTTTGAAGATAGTGTTATATTATTTTGGCAGTGGACGTTAAACCCTACTCACTCACTCACCCAGTTATTTGTAGTACTTTAAAATAAAAAGCTGCATGATAAATAGTGTTATAGCTGAAATAATGTATTTGTCATTTGAATTCAGAATTTCAGATACAACAAAGTGGGATTTTCTGCAAAATACTCTTGAAAGTGTGATATCAACAATAAAATAACATCAGACAGAGACTAAAGTTTGTACATGTAGTTACTGATATTCATTTCGAAAGTTGAGTCTTCTGATATTGTGACATGTTTCATTTTATTTGTCGGTGCTGTTCTACAGTCAACTCTGCCATTTTTAGGCGTAACATGTTGTAACGTCCGCTTTCAGTCCCTGCGTGTTTTGCTATAATCGCTTTGCGCCAGCTGGTTTTGCCGTGTGCCCGTCTTTCAACAGTTTCTTCGTTTTCAGTCTCTTCCTTTATTATAATGTCTTCCCTTCGCGCTTTTAACAATCAGCATTCAGCAGTACACTTTAGTGTAGCAGTGTAGCTGGTCTGTGGTACAACAACAGTGCTTGTTTGTCTCGTTAAGACGAGGCTTAACGAGGCAAACGCGTTGTTGTGCCTCGTTAAGCCTCGTCCACATTGGCGATAATTTGTCGCCAGGAACGGCGACTATAGTAGCCAGTGTGGACGAGGCTTTAGCGGTCGTTTTTGAGTGTTATTTCTTTGCGCCTGTGTTTAAGTCTAAGCCATCTATCTAGACTATCTCTGTAACTACGACAGACAGCATCTAAATTCAATGGCAAATCCAAGGTTTTCACCACAGCGAGCTCCAAGAAACTTCGTAGGCGATTGATATGACAATCGATACGGTACCGGAAATAGTAACGTGACAGCAAAAAACGGAATTAACTGGAACTATGAGAGACAATCGACGACAAATTTCGGGTTTTAGGGGCTTCGATCGCGACAGGATGCAAGAGGAAGGG
>Ga0056132_1000225_pt1 | contig 12774 bp, 6 predicted proteins | sample WorMetLIZISLAND2_3_FD_71119 | JGI IMG/M metagenome (GOLD analysis project Ga0056132, IMG submission 71119) | Marine gutless worms symbiont microbial communities from Max Planck institute for Marine Microbiology, Germany - Olavius clavatus LIZARD... ...
TAATAGACCTAAAAATCCTATAGCTATGCGATGATGCGTGCCTGAGAACACGGTAGCGGTTCGAGCCCGCTAAGTTTCCTTCTTCCTGCTGAGGTTTCAGGCTCAAAAATCAGCAGACGTACAGTGTAGACGGGACTTACTGTTAACAAACGCCCTCGCTGTTCTGCCGCAATGTGGCGCTATAAGCTTAGCGTTGTACGCGGTTGTTCACAGTCACATGCGCGTACGCCGATAATTCCCGTGGTTACACCGAGCTCTAAAATTGCGCGCTACTCAGCCACCGCAAAAATACCGACATTTATTTCGCAGCTCTTCAACATTCAGAAGCAGAAACAGCCACTCCAGTAACAAGGACTTTTTAGTGAATAGGCCTACTGGATAGTGTGTCATAGGCTATGCCCGGTCGTGGTACTGCAGCTGCGGACAGGCAGATGTCTACCGTATCTGATGGAGACAACCTGGACGAGAGGTATGTGCGCGTCGTAAATCGTTTACAAAATTACACTAAAGCCAAAAATAATGGCGTTGTATGTAGATCGATGTGAACTAACTCAGTACACTGTTCTCTACCCCCTCTCTTTTAACTCCTGGCTCGGAATGAACTCTTGCGAATTTCTGGATGAACACTAGGCGCCTGCGTCCTGGGCAATCCGTCTGTGAAGTCATCCTGATTCTAACTTGACACAATGGCACCACGTGGCAGACATGCAGACAGACAGACATATATGACAGCGCTCTGCATCGTATGCTGTGCTGACGCGCTGCAAAACGGAGCCACTTGACGTTAAAATTTAAAGAAGCACATTTCTACATCGCCGTGAAGTTTTAATCTAAGGAACAGAGGCGCTAGTTCCGCTACAGAGTACTTGTCTGCGAACTGGACAATGCAGAACAGATACCAGTATGTGTCGGGATTTCGAGTCTCCTACAGAAAAACAGACATACACTGTTCGCAGCAAGAACATTGGATAATTGGCCTATAGGCCTAATGAACAACGTGCTCACTAGCCTAATGTTTCTGTCAGACTGCAGACTGACCCTCTAAGGCTCTAAGTCGACTACTGACTGACGAATTGCTTGATTGATGAACAGGATATGGCGAATGTTGATTAGCTGATTGATTGATTGATTGATTGATTGATTGATTGATTGATCGATCGATCGATCGATGAGTCGATTGTTTGATATTGATCAGGATACGGCAGATATCTCTCAGCTGTTCTCGTCACAAGGACCGTCTGGCGATGCTACATTGCACAACGTGCGACTTGCCTGTCTGCTGCGCCTGTTCTATGACGACCACCCACTGCGACCACGACCGCCAAGACATCGACGATTTCGTCGAAGATCAACGACAACAGCTTCGTGATCAGATCAGACACGTTGAATCATACCAGCGGCAGGTCGATTACCAGATCAGCAGAACCAGACGCGATTCCGACAAACTTATTGGTAAGTTCGACCAACCAGTAACCGGTGGCGTCGATCCCGCCAATAAAAAATACTGGGGCGAGAGTATCTTTTCGCCCTCCTCCCCCCAAAAAACGACACTTGTAAAGCACCAAAATGTGCAGATTTGCATGTAAAATTACAAAAATTACTTTCAGACCCCCTCACTGGCGATCGATGGCGCACCCTTCCCAGCCCTTACCTTTGGCAATCCGGCACTTCGCTCCTCCGCGCCTCTCGGGGCCTTCGGCCCCTCCATCGTTCGCCCCCAAAATAAACTCTTGGGGATGAGCGTTTTCAATTATTATGACGACCTCGTTGACGACGTTGAGGAAACCTATTTATAGAGGCTAAAACGATTTGTAACTGTTACTTGCACTGTACCAAATTAAGCGTCACGGTTAACAATGGGCCCTCGTGTGTTTATATATTGGCTGACTCTGACTGCCAATAGGCCCTAGCGGCCGCAGTCGACTCTCGACCGTCGGTGACCAGACCTTTCCGGTTGCCGCTGCTCGTATATGGAAGAGTTTGCCAAAGCACTTCACTTCTTCCGGTCGCGCCTCAAGTGCCACGTTTTTCCGCTTCCTTCCTGACTGTACAGTGCTCATGCAGATGACACCGTGTCATTTTGGACACTTTAATCGTTCTTGTTGCTTAGTTAGGGGTGGGGGCAATGGGCATGGCAGGTTGCCCCATCAAATACGCCACTAATGACGATGGTGTGTTGCAGAGAACACCGGAGAAGCGGAAACAGAGATTAGGAAACACCATGACAACATTCTTCGTCGACTGGAGGCAGATTTCCAGACAGTTCTTCAAGGACTGCATTCCGCGCGAGAGACCGAGGCAAAGCGCCTTCACATGCGCATTAGTGACCTTGAAATGTCGAAGTTGGAGCTGGAAGGACTCCACGGAAGGCTGGAAGAGGTCGTCTCACGCGGTACGGATGCTGACGTCATCCGGGAAAGGCTGGCTCAGAAGTGGAAACCATCATCACCCGGCTCCGACACATCTTACTCGTGTGCGACAATTTCTTTCAGCAAAAACTCACTTCTGTCGCAACTCCGGTCCAACGTCATAGGAAAAGTCACGTCTTCTCGGCCTGCTGCTGACAACGACAGTAAATATTGCACTTGCATATTAATCTGTAGCCTACTTGCACTGGAGTTGTAAGTTCCTTACTTAGCTAAAACAGAAAAACTGTACAGTCGTTCAAAAATGACCCACAGTAGTTTGTCGGTCATCATTAACCGCTATTAATTTTGACGCCAAATGTTTACAACGCTACGGCCAGTAACCATAGGCCTACACAGGCACTTCCGTTTAATCGCGCCATATAGCCTAAATACCGGGTACTATACTACTAAGCTACAGTACTAGTACTACTACACATATTGCCTATATTTCGTTTATGAACCTCGGGTTCGCAGATTTTCTTACCACTTTTTATTTTTAAATTTTTCATATCTATTTTTGTTACCACTTTTACAACTCAATTTGTAGCACCAAAGTGAGGGCGCCAGCTAGGGTAAACAACAATTTAACAACTGTTTGAACACAAAATTGCCATCATTGAAGTTGTACGGTACGGAAAGTCTGCCGTATGAAATGTGTGGTAGTGGTGGTGGTGGTAGCAAGTATATAGAAAGAACTGCTGTCCAAGGAGCGCATACACTTGTGAAATGATCATTATCTCTGTATATACGGTGGCCCCAAAAGCAAGCCTGATTACAATTTGCAATATCATATCTTTGTCTTGTGCCTACCAACTTTCATAATTTTTGGCACATATACACAGAGTTGTTGCAATAATAATCAGGCTTACTTTTTGGGCCACCCTGTACATACTCTGTTTAAGATATTTTGACGGAGAATTTATCGTGTTCGTATATAGACCGCGGCTATACTACGCAGCCTGATAAACGGAAAGGGAAACCTGTTGTCCCGACATGCAGTACGGCCGTCGGCGACCGCCGCCAATCATGGCGCTGCAGTAAGTGCACCTACATGAACTCCGAGAAAGATTTCTTCTGCACCCAGTGCAATAGTCGCCAGTGGTCAGACAACGGCGCGGTCGATTCGTCAGTCCCCGTCAAGCCAAGCTCCAGCAACCCCTCGACAGCAAACCGCGTGATTGGATTAGTAGGTCGGCTACAGATCCCACTGCCACGAATTTCTACGAAAAGCCACTCGTCGGGTGAACAATGGACTCCGGAAGATTGCCGAATGCCGAAGTGGCAGTGTATTCGCTGTACCGCTGAAAACTACGCCTGGAGCACGAAGTGTGAAACTTGTCATTCGGCGCATTAGCAATTCTGAACTACACCGCAATAATTAGGCCTCCCGGCAGCGACAGCTACCCAAGTAGTGACAATTTCGCGATGGAATTTTACATATTTTCCGACTGCAGTACGATCGGCTATTGGCATAATCCTGACGTCTGTCCGTCTGTCCGTTCGACTATCAGTGACACTGCATTGTGCATTCAGGGTTGGTGTACAGGGCTAAAAGTGTGCTTAGCAGGCAAGTTCCTAATTGTCTGTTCAGACACTTTTGCTCTAGGCTGTATCAATTAGCCACAAAACGCATCGCAAAAAAACGAGTCTAACTCGATCTAAAGCCCTGAATTGCATTAAAAACAGAAATCACGCAGTGGTGAGTTTTTTAGCCGATCGTACTGCTGCATGCAGTACGATCGGCTACCGCAGCAGTAGCTGAGCTTCTTGCTTTAACTATGTGAGCCACTTGCGTTATCAATGACAGTTGACGTTAGACGCGCGAACTTTGAAACAAGTCTGCTTTTCCGTTGTCGCTTATACGTAATAATGACATGCCGTCGTGACCTATCTCAGGCACCGCTGTTTCAGTGCCGTAGGCCTATAGTCTCATGTTCGTGCCTAACCGCATGTGTGAACTTGTGCTATTGCTTGGTGCTATCTATTGGATACACCAATCGATGTTTTTGATGCTTTTTTGAACATTATAATTCCTGGATCCGCCCATGTAGCACAGAGTTCTAAGATTTGCCGTTAGATGTGCAGTGGGGTGGGAACGGCGTCCTCGGTTTCACAGAAGGAAAGGGTTTGCCACTATTTTGCTAAAATCATACAAAAAGGTTCGCAGTTTTAAATGCTTACGTGAAGTTACGTCCCCCTCACCCGGGGAAATGACCCCTGACTCTTTTCGTTTCTCCTGTGATACTCCCTTAAATCCACGATGCAGTGGGGAATGACGTAACACAGCGAAGTATCCAACGTTTCCTATAAAACTGAGACATCAGCACGTGTACTTTGGTCCACAACTGGCGAAAAGTGGGACCAGAGTTTCGATCCATTCAACGGCCGGGCGGCCATCAGGCTAAGCTTTGCCACGCATTCTGGTTCATTTCTGTAGTTCTATAGGCACTCGAGAAATGTCTTATAGCATTGCATCAGGAGAAGACTGACAGCGGCAAAGAAGTCCAACTATTCAACTGTAGGCCTACAACTTTACACCAGTATTAGCCAGAACAGTATAATTTATATAATTATGACTATATTACATATATCTTTATTTGTCAGGCCTAAACAAAAACAAGCAGAAACAAGCAGGCATAAGGCTTGCATATCCTGTATAAAATCATATAGTTGTTAAGATCCAGTTTCTGCATGGTATTTACTTAGCTCGCTAGTTATATTGTAGTTCGATGATTAGCCCAATGTACGTTTGTGTATTTTAAAAGCATTAACTGCGTTAGCATTAGAGATATCGCATGGTAAAGAATTCCTTGTTTCTATTACACGGACAGTGAAATACTTCTGACGTACATTTTCATTACAAAAAGGTTTAAACAATTTTAGAGCGCGACAGCATACTTGCAGAGCGCGATATATGCCATCGCCTGTCCGTCCGTCCGTCCATCACACGGATGGATCAGTCAAAAACGGTTACGTTATGATCATGCAACTTTCACCACAGAGTATAGCCCATCCCTCTAGTTTTTGCGGTATAGGTTTAATCCAGAAATTCTGACAAGTTCCTCCTGAGCGGGGACGTCAAACAAGTGTGGGTGGGGAAAACAAGCTATTTTCTAGGTTTATGCGACGATATCTCGAAAACGGTACGAGATAGACCAAAGTTACTACTAGTGACTGATAGGAAGTTGCATATGCGCTTTCGATTGGGGTGGAATAGGGGTGGGGTCGGGAGCACAAAAACCTGCAAAATTTCCGAAACGGTGCAAGATAGGACCAAGGTTACTATAACGGACTAATAGAAGTCGCATACGCGCATCTATTGGTACCAATATCAATGACCTTGGATGACTTTGAACGGCCGAAACGTCACTGTTGCCGAAATAAAACAGTTTTACGGAGCCCACCATAAAAAATTCATACTATCAGCGGCAAAATATAGGTCTATGATTCTAGTTTCAACAAATATACGGTATATGCTCATATTCTCTGGGGTTCCTCGGGTCGCGAACCGCATGATGCCGTTGTAAAATTCGATACTTATCGAAATTTACAGCGGCATCGCGCGGTTCTCCCTGCGATAGTACGGTTCTTGTATAGTCGCTATTGAAATGCTTTTGGATGAGGCAGTTTATGGACGATGCTTGAGTCATATTGTCAGGTAACAGATAGTGCAGGCACAACTCCTCAGGCAAGACACTCCTCTTAAAAGCGCTTTGTCCGTAGCTCTCGTCGTGACTCCAGCGTGTCCACGCCCAAAATGATTAGAGTTGTCGCATATAGGCTAGTCATTAGTCACCTACAGGAAAAATAACGTTCACTTCAGTGATTTCATTTGCGGAAACTCCAGGGCCATAGATGAAGTCACAACAGTCCGGCTAAAGTGCCAGACTGGGCAGGCATACTCAAAGATAAACGTATTAAATAACAGTAAAACAGAAGTCCAGCAAATCATTAATTTTTCAGCCTGCTTTATGAAGTACAGACGCGACACGACTTTTATCGACATGGATTCACTTCACTGATTCGACCACTTCAGATCACTGGCAATGTGCACATCAACTAAGTGACTAACAATTGCTACATGTGCCACTCAGCCTCACGAGTACAGGAGGGGCCTCGCCCTTCAATAATTCCGCACCGATGAGCATTTCCTTTGTCTTATGGCCGTTAACTATCATACCTGCTTTGATGAACTGCTGAACAAGTCCATCGATAGAATGCCTGGCTGCATTAATATATATTATACACAGCAGATGATGTTAATTTCGTAAAAGGGTGATAAAGTGGCTGCAGGTTTGTCTGTTTGAACTTCGAATGATACATTTTGGTGTCTATAGCCAAGGGCCGCTGTAGCCAGGGGCCGCTATAGCCACTGTGTAACGAATTAGGGTTAGGGTTTAGGGTTAGCTATAGTTGTATTCATGTGGCATAATTTCGAGAATGTCGGTTCGTCGATCAACGTCGAACAAACTCGACGCAAATTGTAATAGTCGCTTCTCTGTTACACATTGGCTATAGCGGCCCATGGCTACAGCGGACCGGAATCATTCATTTTAGCTTATTACCGGTATTATTTCTGAGCGTCGCTGATGTCACATGTCGTGACAGATAGCCTATTGTGCGTCAGCAATGCGCGGCCTGGCGCAGCTTCACCGGCGTAATGAATCATGCGTTGATCAGTCAGTGCATGCTTCAATGCATGAGTGGCAGCGTGGGTGGTGATGGCTAATATTTTGAACGCATGCTATACAAGAAAGCTGAGCTATCGCAAAGCCCTATACATGGGTGCGCTGAAAATTTTTGGGAGTCCCTGACTACGCCCACGGCTACTTTTTCCGAAATTTTTAATGGGCTTTTGTTCCGATTGAGCCTATAAATATGCGTACAAAATTGGAAGTTCGTAACTTTACCCCTTCCTGAGATAATAGGAGGTGCCCCAAAAAATTTGGGCAGTCCTTGGATATGTCCACGATCCCTGTTCTCCAAAATTTTTAATGGGCTTTTGTTCGGATGGACCCTGTGAATGTACTGGCCAAATATGAAGTCGTGAGATAATAGCGATTGAAGTTTTGGGCGGGGGTTGCGAACCTCCAATCTGGGAAAAAGAGGGGCGTAGGGGTTCGGGAATGGTACCATTCGAAAGAGCGTTGGTGACTTCCTATAGACCCTCCATACTAACTTTTCGTCTATCTTTACGCATTTCAGAGATATTGCCGCTTTTGTGCTCCAGCACGCCACTTTTTCCCACCGCACCTCTAGTCTCCCAAAAATTTAGTATAGGGGGCAAAGAACAAATTTGGGGGAGCTGCCCCAGACCCTTCCTGATTATGTGCCTGTTATAAGAACTAAAATAGAAAAATGTTAAAACTAAGATAGCACTGCTGCGATATCTCTGTTGAAGTTAGCACACTATGCTAAGATGGATCTATACTCTGCTGACTAAACGAAGAGCTGACAAGCTGGTTGTTGTCAGTTATCGACGCAGTTTTCCGCCTCAAACGCGCTGATTTCATCGATTAACCACGCACGACTTATGGGTAATTGTGTATGATTTCGTTTTTCTGTAATCCTTTTTGTTCTTTCCCGGAAACTTCACTTATTTAGCTCGATGGGACAGAGCAAGTCAGCTACCCACCTGGCAGAAGTAGTTGCACCTGTGACTAAATTTATTTCGTACATGATTAGCAACTACTGTCGCATTTGTCCCTGCATTCGACATTCCAGTTTATTTTCTTGTATAACTATACGCGAATGTTCGTACGCCAACGATAACCGAAAAGTATTTACACTTACCGCTACAGTGCCAGAGAAGCTGAGAAAGCTGACAAAAGAATTTCTGAGTGAAGTTTACAATAAACAAGAATCATCGGCCTACATTTTGACGCTGACAGTATATGGGTCTATCTTCATTCAAATGTTTCTGATGGGCTCCGTAAAACGTTTTTTTTCTGCAACAGTGTCGTTCAAGGTCATTTAAGGTCATTGATTTTGGTACCAATCGAAAGCGTGTATGCGACTTCCTGTCAGTCCATCATAGTAACCTTGGTCCTATCTTGCACCATTTCAGAGATATTGCAGGTTTATTCTCATGACCCCACCCCTATTCCGCCCTAATTTTTGGGTGTTCCCGTAGGAATTTGGACCAGATTGCCCATGTTGGGTCAGACCTAGCAGAAACCGTATAAGCTAATCAGCCGTGAAATTATTTTCGAAGTATTCCAACCTGCAGTGTAAAAAAATACCTGAACGTCGCAGACGGACAGACGGACGGACCGTGCGGACGGACGGACGACTTACTGCGGCATAACCGCGCTCTGCGTAGCATCGCGCGGTAAAATGAGTTCTAATTCTATGCGCAGACGAATCGAGAAAATACACAATGAAATCAGTCGTGTCGAACTGTGGCTTATGGTAGGCCATTTACATACGCCTTACGTGTAGTCGTGTAAATGAGAAGACAGGGTTAAAGGCGTAGTGGTCTACCTTTGTCTATCGTTCATGCCTCATACTCATGGGCGCTTCTTCGGTTGCTATGCCTGTAACAGGAAAATCATTTCGGCGTGTAACCAACCACCTTGGTCAACCTAGCCTTCTATGTTCTATCCGTCCGTGGTAGGAAAATCGAGTACCGTCCTCTCTGGCTGGGGTTAAGGCGCGGTATGTTCGATCCCATGGCAAGTGACACGAGGTAACTCTAATATGATTGAGCAGCTGTATACACTAACGTTTTTACAGCACGTCCGCATAGCTTGCTTTTCAGAGCGCTGTACTAGCTATAATAAAACCGTCGGTCTGTCCGTTTGTCAGTCCATCTGTCACACACTATAGTATTGTATCGAGATGACTTAAGCTACGATCATGCAGTCTTCACTGGAAGATAGCCCCATGACTCTATAACTTTTCTTTGTGGTAAAAGTCACCGCGAACTTCGAAATGGAACATCCGGAGTGGGGGCGCCAAATATGAGAGGGGTAGGAAAATTTGCAATTTTTGGCCAATAAGACGCCATATCTTAGAAACGGTGCAAGATATTTACCAAGATTACTATGAATGACTAATAGAAAGTCGCATACGCGTTTTCGATTGGTACCAAAATCATCGACCTTGGATGACCTTGAACGGTGCTGAAATGCACTCTTGCAGAAAAAAACGTTTTACGGAGACCATCAGAAAATTTGCACGAAGATAGACCTCAACCATCAGCGACAAAAATGTGGCCAATGAACTGTAATTTCTGAGAATATGAGCTTTAATGTGTACGAATTTTTTGTGGAGGTTTACTGTAGAAAATGGCATTAACTTCGGTTTTACAGTCAGGTTAATCCAAATCAAAATATATGGATCTGCGGCCAAATGCACTGTGGGCTCACCCACCTTGGAGGGTGGGGGGTCATTGCTCCCGACTTCCTGTAGTGCCGTCCATTCTTATAAGGAGATTTATGACGTAAGTAAACTGGGCACATAAAGAAACCAAGCTGTTGACAGAACGGGAAGTTGGCCAATATCCCGGCCCGGCGTGTATGGCGTGACGAGAACTGGCTGGTGTGACATTATAGCACTCAGGGGTTTGCTGTATAAGTAAGCCTGTGGCCTGATTATATCGCATTTCTTCCTCATTCGCTCTTGAAAAAATTGTGCAATTTTTACGCTATTGGTAAAAAAAGACCGGCTAGGTATATGCCCGCGTTATGCCGGGTAAAACCAGTTACAGTAAAAAACGCGGCCACTGTAGTCAGAGGAAGACAGAGGTGTGGTGTAAAACAGTAAAATGTATATATTCTCAGGAAGTGTAAATACAGACTAGACCTCGTCTGAACTGAAAAAACACGTGACTTCTGAGATGAGGCGATATTGCAAAATTTTAATAGAATTTCCTTAAGTCGGAAAAATAATGAGTAGGCCTACTACAGAAAATTGGCACTGCATCAGAACTTTTTCCACCTGTACAGAGAAGGAAATTGACACATTATGGACATGCGCTCAGACTCACTAACAGGACAGTATAGCAGAACTAAGGGGAGCGAAAGGAGAAGGAGAAGACTTGGAAGAAGACGAATTCACCACAGTCATACTCACGAAAACTCACGTGTCAAGCTGTTTTCACAACCCTGCCTTAAATGTGCGACATTGACCATTCAGCCAGTCGGATCGGCTGTCTCGTCTCCTAGTTGGTTCTGCCGCCGACAAAAGCGAACCCTGCCGGCGCATCCTGCAGCAGCGAGCTAGTATACGTCCGTAGTACGTCCGTATTACGATCGTAGTTTACCGAGTGAACTTCACTCGCTGCGTACGTGCCCCAGAGCGCATTAAATTTTTTCGTCTTGCCTTTCTTGCGTTCCATTTCCGCAATATGACAGTACCTGCCTGCCTGCTCGACTAAATTCATTACTCCCTCCACACTAGCGTCGAAGTCGGGAAGTCGACTTTTTGTCGCCAGCACGGTGCTGGTCTGGCGACAAAAAGTTGACGTCGACGTCGACTTCTCCGAGTAACCGAGTACCGACGTTGACCGACGGAGGCACCCGCGGTCAGCATATCGTCTTATAAACTGATTTTTTGAGCGTCGATCTATAGACTTACAATGGCTGATGATCCAGCTTTTCAGATACGCCGCATGCATTCGCCCAATCCCATTTCGCCCAATGGGTTAGAGGGTTAGGGGTTAGGGTTGGGGTTAGGGTTAGGAGATGGCATTGGGCGAAATGGAATTGGGCGAAATTGGGCAGAACCCTATAGTTTGTGGAGTGAATCGCCACTGCGACGATATTTCAACCAATTTCGTCGTTTATTAGCGCGCGACAGCATATATACTATAGCGCGCTATATGTCATCGCCCGTCCGTCCGTTCGTCTGTCTGTCCGTCCGTCCGTCACACGGGTGGATCAGTCAAAGACGGTTGAAGTTAGGATCACGCAACCTTCACCACAGAGTGTGAGTGAGTATCCCCATGACTTTAGTTTGCTGATGCTTAACTTCGCCGTGAAATTCCAAAGGGAAGATAAGGAGTGGGGGCGCCGAATGACACAGGGGTAGCAAAAATACGCAATTTTTAGCCAATAAGTCGCCCTATCTCAGAAACGGTGCAAGATAGGGCCAAAGATACTATTAATCACTAATAGGAACTCGCATATGCGCTTTCCATTGGTACCAAAATCATCGACCTTGGATGACCTTGAACTGCTGTACGCTTAAATTTTCGCGGAATTTTGCGCTAGTTGGCATGTTTGGGAGGTAACAACGGCTAAATGAATGAAGATAGACCCGTATTGTCAGCGAGGGAATTGTTGAGCACTGAAACTACTTTTCAACGATGTATAGATTACAACGTTGATATTGATACGTGATCCTAAATGGGGGCCGATTTAGTGAATTGCGTCCTATATACCAAAGCTGTCGCGCGCTTACCTTTGCGTTAGCTAGGCTTTCTTGTCTTCATCATTATCGTCGTCAGCTTTCTGGCGATCATGCGCTTTACAAATTGATGTTTTTTACTTTCTGCTCATATGTACTTGCTTACTAAATTACGTACCTATTTACTTACTTGCGGAAAGATGATGCATGGGACCCAGGGCAGTCCCAGGATTTTAGAATGGCGGCGGGGGTAGTGGAGATTACATATATGGCACATTTTAATTATCATCGTGTATCGGATTAACTTCCGATTAATACTAAATACTACTGAAAGCTGTCTTTCAAGTATTGCTTTGAATACCAATAACAATAATAATAGTACCTTCTGAATCAGAAAACTGGTTTTAAGTCCAGCAATTATGTAGGCAAGCACAGGATAAACAACGATTTGCACTTGTGCTTGAGAAGCCACATGGGGGCCATACGTTTGAGACGGGGCCGCTCCTCTACCCCTACAACCACTCCTGCATGGGACAGACAGCAGCGGAGAAACCCGGCTTATTCCGACGCTAACCTATTCCTTCAAAAGGTGAGGGGCCATGCTGCATTCAACGTGACAGGTCGTCCGTGACAGACTGACAGTGACTGAGCCGGGCGGTGAGAACGAGCGTGATGGGATTGCAGCGGCATGCGCGTCGACCGCGGCGACTGAGCAATCGTACGGCGGAATTTCTGCAGCGTATAACCGTAAATAAGGAAACAGAGCTGTTGATACAATGAAGTATTGTAAACTTTGAAACTCGCTCTTCGTTCACGTGGCCAGACTCGCCGAAGGGCTTACAGCTGACTCTGCGGTGCCACGTTGACCTGTCTCGGTCGTCCTCGCGCGGCTTTTTGTATAGCGCGCTATATAAATTGACATTTATTAGTATTGTGAGGTTTCGACGAGGCCGGAAGTTCGTTGTACTCGTTGTGGGTGGGCGCGCGGCTAGCTGATGACCTCTTGACTTCCATC
>Ga0056132_1000227_pt1 | contig 12740 bp, 9 predicted proteins | sample WorMetLIZISLAND2_3_FD_71119 | JGI IMG/M metagenome (GOLD analysis project Ga0056132, IMG submission 71119) | Marine gutless worms symbiont microbial communities from Max Planck institute for Marine Microbiology, Germany - Olavius clavatus LIZARD... ...
GCATGTTTTTATGTATATTTTCTTTTTATTTTACTTTCTTTTAGGCCTAGATAATATGGGTTTTTATTACCTGATACAAATAAAGATTGATTGATTGACTGATTGTTAGAAGCGAGCGAACCAGTCGCCTACCGGCTTGTTGACTTGGTTGTTTCATTACATTATATTACATTTCATGAGAGTCGCTTAATGTACGCAAATTTACAGTATAAAAAAGTACAATAGCGTATTACAATAGTTTTACTGACTACACCGGGTGGATTTCCATTATCATTTTCTAATTCAGAGTTCCAGACCTGACGATCATGAAACAAACTTATATAGTATGAAACCAGACCATTGGCGATTGCATAGATCTAGGCAACTCACAATCATCTGTTGGGTGAACATGACTGCTTGAAATTTTGAGCTCTGGATGTTGCATCTATTCATAGATTGTCCAGTCTGTTTCACTTGGTTGATTTCAAAGCTTGGCCTCTCCCGTTCACTGGTCTGATCATTGTGATCATAATTATTTGGGATGCGTGTAAAACTGTGTATAATATGGCTGCTACAAGCAAATACTGCAAGGCACATATATTTCACTTGCATCAGATTTTCCCAAGTTTCACGAGAAGGATGAAATCACGAAATTAAATACCCATGAAAATTCAGTTTGCCTGTCAAAGTCCTGGTGAATACTAGTGGAAGACTAGGAAAATGTCACATTAAAATGATGCAGTGAAATTTCTATAGGACACAGTCACAAAGTTAAGATGCAGTGAAAAATTCAGTGTTTTACAGTAGCTAAATTTTGCGGTGTGAAATTAGTGACTTGTTATGTTAACAGGCACATTCAATGACGTGGAGCACGTGCTACTTGTTGGTGTCTGTGGTGGCGTGCCACACTACGCCGACTACTACAGCCACACACGACTTGGTGATGTGGTCATCTCCGCACCAAACGGCCGTGGTCAGGTATTCGTCTACTGCGATAAAGTGACGGAGGACATGGCACACGGCCAGCTGCAGTATTCACTCAAGAGTTGGACCCCCGGCAGCCTGGTGCTGCTCGACTCTGCACAGGCACTGGTTGATCAGGCTAGTGCCAATGGCAAGAATCTGCCATGGGAGGAGTATGCAACTGTTGGAGCCCAGCTGCTGCATGGTCAGGAAGTTGCTTTTGACCGACCAAGTGTCGACACCGACCGACTGTTTATGAATGTCGGTGGTGATGATATGATTGAAGTCGCTCATCCACCGCCCCCACCAGATGCACCGGCACTACGCCCCGACTGCCCAACTGTGCGGTTCGGGGCAATTGCTTCGGGCAAGCCGATAGCAATGGGTGATCAGATGAGGTTGGAGTTTGCAGCACGACACCAGTGTATTGGCATGGACACGGAGTTTGACCAAGTGCTGGAGTCTATTGTTGGTAATCGACAAGACAGCTTTCTGTTTGTGCGTGGTGTCGCTGACTATCTGGATGGTTCAAAGAATGCCGAGTGGCAGCCATATGCGGCTCTTATTGCAGCTGCTTTCACAAAGGCCCTGTTGGAACATCTTCCGGCAAATTAAATGAGAAATGTCTTGCTCTGCTCTGCACTACAGCATATTTCCCCGATGCAGCTCCATTCTTTTACCTTATAATTTCTTATATCATGTTTCATTATCACTGTGCAAATGCAGTTGCATGAAAAAATACACTTTTCCACACTGCTATTGAATGAACAGTTTATCCAATGTCATAGCACTAACAGGCAAGGCACTGGTAGTTACACTCAGTAATGCAATTAGTGATTTACTGTCATGAATTAAGATAGTTTTATTATATTTTTTGTGGCTTGATTAGCATTATTTCACTGTCTATGTCAGGTATTATTATATATGGACTACAGACTGTTTATATTATTATTTATTCAGATGATGAGTTATTCAACAAATCACATATTTCATAAATTATGCAAGGTATTCTGTTGTGCAGATAGCTGCTGTTAGTCATCTTTAAAATGCGTTTATGTTGCTACAGCAGAAATGTGTTCCGTAGTCACCATATAAGTTGTCAACATGTACTTGGTGTGTTCAGTGGAACTACCGATTGTCAACCAGTATTTGGTACTATGCCTTCTAGAGTACCGAGTTCAAGTATTTTAGTATTTTGTCATATCTGTTTTTAATGAATAATTTTATACGTTTTGTCAAAGCCGAGTTATTTGCCATATTAGTTATTCTCGTGGTATTTAGTCATTTAAATGTGATTACCAATGCTTTCTTCCAGTCAGCTTGATACCTTATCATACTGTCATTATTTAGTTCGAGATTTTTATTTATATCTTGCAATAAATATTTATTGAACAGACACTTTTTTGTTGTTGTGTGTTGCATTGTTAACTGACTATGCATTGAGTTTTTAAATGTGTTTAGTATCACCCATGTGCAGCTTTTACAGCCTCCACCAAGAGTTATGCTTTTGCCATAGTCAGTTGATTTGTCTGCTAGTTGTATTATTCGAAAAGTTGTGGATGAAGTTTCATGAAGTTTTTTGTTTGTGGCAAGTCTTGGGACACCATTAGATTTCGGGGATGATTTGCCAAATTGGAATCAGATTCAGATTCAGGAATATGTTTCCACTTTTTAACACTGCAAAGATCTGCATGAATGGAATTGGCTTATATGGAACGTCTTTCCATTATCGAGCATGTATTGCATTCTGGACAGCCACTAATATTAAAAATCCCATTACGTTGAACTGCTGACATTAGTATGCATGTTGAGCCTTGGTGGAGGTTTGCACTCCCATGAGTGCTATCTAGTATATAATATGTATATTGTCTAAACTGTACATATTGTTATTGTAGAGCTTAGTTAAGTAAGTGACATGTATAGTATGTTGTAAGTCATTGTGCTAGTATCAAGCATGTAGGGATTGGCTTTGCTCCCTCCCCCCCCCAAAAAAAATTGTTCTTTCCCCTAAAAATTCCCTTGTCCCCAGATTGTGGCTGGCTATGTACCTGGCAAGTAAAACAATTATGACATTTTATAACAAAATATAGCATTACTTGTTGTTATACGCAAGTGTACATAATTGCTATTTGATTCTCATTTGCTCTTTACCCACAGGTAGGACAAATTGTTGAAGTATTTCGTTTTTCTACAAATTTTACATTCAGTTGTATTGCAGTTTCCAGTTGGTTGATGAAAATAACCAAGTGACTCTCTGCTATCAAAAATGTCTGTGTGCTTTGCTGTTGTTGTATATACCAGCCTTCGTCTCATAGACCTGCTGGAATGGGAAGAGCCTGTTCAGTTTAGGCTGAGGTTTAAACTGTAGAAGGCAGGCTATAATCGTATCATATTGTGTGGTGCTGAATGTAGCAGAACGACCAATCACCCATTTTTGTAATCAAAATGTTAACGCTTTGTAGTACGTGTACATGCATTGTAAGTTATGTGACTCTGTTTAAATGGTGCAGACAGAAAGTATCCATGTGATTGCTTTGATGCATGTTGTTTGTGACCAGTTATCATCATGTCGTTTATTGTGTTTTTCAACATGTGTTGTCTTGTGTTGTTCGTTGGTGATGATGCGGTGCCTTGTTACGTGCTCATTGCTTTGAGTTTCTTCAGTTATTAATGGATGAGGATATCTCAGTCTCACACGGTGATTCTGTGTCACAGTAGTAGTGATTATCACAGGTATCTGATGTGTTCAGTGTGTACTGCTTTTCTGTTTGTCAGTGGCGTCGTGCCCATGGGGCCCGGGCCGCCCCAAATATTTTGAAAAGATGAAATTTATTTTGGTATAAAAAGCATATTGCACAGGTTTTGTAGTAGGGTGATCTACCCCCCAAGTGCATCGAGGTAAAATCATTTCTGATTATTGGGTGGGGTTGCAAGCTTCTGAGCGCCCCGTCCCGAATGGGGATACACAAAAATAAGGCAAGTGAGAAAGCAGTCCGCTCCACCATGAAAGTCAAGTATGTTACACTCGGCCATCCAGTCCTCCCAGTTTGATGTTTCATTTCCTGAAAAGCTGCTGAAGGTCGTTGCTACCAGAGGCGAGATTTTTAGCCTGAAATTCACCAAATACTGTTCGGCGGCCGGGCTCCGTGTATGTGTTGGAAAAGTAGTGTGTTCTCATGTTGGGACAAGACAGACAAGAAAGCTGAGCTATTGCACCATTGAATGAGCGCATATCGTTATTACTTATCAAGCATTGTTGTGATCGGTGTGCAGTGCTTAATGGCTTCTTATGAGCCTCAGGAGTATTTGTCATGTAGCTAGTCATTTGTGTTAGATGTCGTCTCACTAACAGGCCTGCTGTGCTACTTGTGTGGTCGACTCTAAGTGCTAGTCAGTATGTACGAGCTATTTTTTGTTAGCTGTGTTAATCAAAGTAACTTGCATGAAGCGACTTACATAATCAGTCTTTAATAGACTGTGTGTGCTTTACGTCATAGTTATTATCATGTTACAGGATTCATGTACTTTGGACTTCAGGTACGACATTTTCACTTCTGCTTTCAAGTGCTGAGTGCAGTGCACCTACGATGTTACAGCAGAATAGTAATCCCATCACTAAAGCTGTTTGCCATTGTTTGAGCAATTGATGGCATCTTACCTTACCTGCGGGGTGGGCTAATGCCAACCACTGAGGCTGCTGTAGTGGGCCCAGTGTGCATGACTGATTGGAATGTTGATGTTAAATTTCATAAAGTTTATTCATACATACATATGAATGCCAGACAGTCTTTAACAATGGCAAAATTATGGACTAGACTTGTCTTCATATGGAGTAGATCATATTTCATGCATAGGTTTGTCTGTCTACGTGCATGCTTGTTGAAACTCTGTACATTTGTTCATGTTTGATGCATTTTAATACATGACGGCTGCCTGCTGTGTGCAGTGGTATACTACATTTTCAGTGTTATTGTAACAGTGCGCTGACTTTTGGTACTGGGCACATTTTCTATGGATAGTCTAATGTTAAAAGTTTAATTTAATTATATGCTCTATACTTTTGTAAAACGGGGTCTGTAACATTTCTGTACTGGTACTGCTTTATTAACACAGTAAATCCAGTTATCAAAAAATAATTAGTGACTCAAGTTAATTAATTTAGTCAAATTTCTTTAGTAGTTAACAGACCCTGAAACTCACGAGACCAATTACTTGACATGCATAATTACTCAGAAACCAAGCCAAGGTATAGCACAAGCATCATGCCTCACGAAGATTGTCAGAGATATTCTTTATTATTTTGTGCTTGCTGGCTTCTTCAAGTACATGCCATGATGCCATGTCATGTCAGTGTACGGAACTTATCAAATCCAGCTGCTAACTGACTTGTGCATGACTGTTGGATGACTGCAATACTTGGCTTTGCTTTTGTTGCTGTATGGATGCTGCGCTGTACTTCAGTTTGTTGCAGAATTGACTAATACTTAGGGAATCAATTCAAACAGATGAAAGGAAATGAAGCATGTTTGCCCAAATGATATTGTATGTTTGGGGGCAGGACGCATCACAAAATTGTAAAATCTCCTACGACTGCTTGATGTTGACTCTTGAGATCTGATGGCCTCAACATCACTGACAGGCTGTACCAGTCTTGAGTCACTATGCACTGTATGTCAGTGTCATCATCAGGTCAAATTAGTCTTAATTAAACCATACTTAGGTTTTAGACTAGTCACTGCGAAAAACGACCTCGCTCAGTGTACTTTAACACTTGTTTGCGAGAACATATAAAATGCAAAGTGTGAAACTGCAAAAGTGCAAAATTAACAGCACAAAGTACAAAATGAAAATACGAAACTTAACCGCTGTATCGAAACAATCTACGAAATCAAGCATAAACCAAGCTTAAGTTTTAGACTAGTCACAGCGAAAAACGACCTCGCTCAGTGTATGTTTAGGAGAACATATAAAATGCAAGGTGTGAAACTGCAAAAGTGCAAAATTAACAGCACAAAGTGCAAAATGAAAATCTGTATCGAAACAACCACCAAAATCAAACATAGTGCACAATGCAAAGAAAAACATAAAACCAATAAGTACCTTAGCCTAGGGACCAGTTTTCCGCTGGTCATTTTGCCAAATTCTGTCGCTCACTGTGGCAAATTTCTATATATATAGCTATCAATTTTCTATGGTCCTTTGAACCCGACCAAATATGTAGTATTTGTCGCTGAGAAATCCGATAGATACAGTCTGCCAAATAAACTGGCAGTATTTCAGTTGAGTTTATCATTCCTGCCGATAGAGTTCGAGTGGCAGTCATGTATTTCACAGCACACTCGTTTATATGTAGTAATTCTACGTAGAAATTCAGGTGGCGGCCACCTGAACCCAATGAAAAAATATTCCACATTTGTCCCCTTATGAGCATCCAGTACCGAATTCCGCAAAAAACGTAGAAATTCTGTGTAAGAGGGCAAATTCCACAGCTCGGCTCAAAATTCTTCATTCTGTGGAAAACTGGCCCCTTCTTAATACTTATGGCACCTTGGTTTCTTCTGTTAGTGAATGGGCAAATGGACTCGCAAATGCTGTCATATGTCCCATGAACATGGTTCAATAACACTCATACATGTATACGAATTAGACTTAAGGTTTACCATATGAGACAAAAAAGCATAGCTGGCTAGAGTTCCACAGCAATAGTGTGGTTGTTATTAAAACCCTGACAACCAGCCAGGCAACCATCATAATATGAGGGAAGCATCAACGAGATGCCTGTTGTGACGACTCGGGCAATGTTGCCTTTGTACGTATCAGGAACTTGTTACGATGCCCGGTCTTGACATCTGCCACATAGCTTGGCAGTGGAGCATCCGCAATCCCAGCCTCCACCATCTGACGAATTCCCTCAAGTACAGATGGGCCTTCCAGCATCACTCGGCAGCGGAACGGTCTGTCGGTTGGCATATTTGGCGCAGAAGCAACCCCAGCGAACTTGGTCACTAACTGCACACATGAGAACAGCATTGTTACTTACATAACTGGCATAACAGCATTCAAACTTGGAAATAATAATGTAATAACCAGGAAAATGTTTATAGGGCTGTCATCAAAACAAAGGCATTACAAAACTTCATCTGCATGCAGACTGAATGGCAAATTGATATAAGCAATGCTAAATAAGTTGGAAAATTTCATCAGCGCTCAAGAACCCTTACCGTGATTACCTCATTATCCCTTCACACATAACAGCAGAAACGAATAATAGCACAGGGATGTCAATTGGGAAATTTATTTTAATCTTTCGAGAAATTTCATGGAAGTTAAAAAATTTCCTATCAGTACACTGTTCAGATCAAAATATTAGTCACTGTTCAACATGTCATTGGTGTTATATGTCTCAAAATGGCTATTATTATGGTTAGTGCAAGTGGTTACTGGTTAAATGTCATTGTCACAGTTACTTGCACTGCACGGGCTCCATCTGCACGCTCGCACTGATCCACAATGATCGAAGAAAGTTGCTAATGTTTCTGGAAATTTCCTCCTAATATTAAAATTCCTGAAAATTTACAGCCACAGATGCCACCCACTGACCATATCCAGCACCTCTGAAGCTACGGCACTATGGCGCTCTAGAAATGTATTATTACTATTATTATTAAGACCAAGATCTCTGCCCAATTGCCAATTTGCCATAAGTATCCAATTAGCCTGGGTAGACGACTTCTTGGCCTCACAGTGTTATTCATCCATTTTGCAGTCTAAAAGCAAGAATTAAATTAGCAGAACTTCACGCATTCACACTGCAGCAGCCAGGACAATAATTGGATGCACCAAATGGTCATCTTGCGTGATGAATTACATTTGGTCTCAATTATATGAGCTCGCTGCAGGGTTTTTCACAGTAGGCCTAGCCTAGGTAATGGTAAATACATGTTGTGGGGTTAATGCCAAGCGTGGAGTACATGCTTTCTTGACAACATGTGACATAGGCATATTTATCAATTTTGTCTCAATATCGTTGCAAAAATCTAGTCCTGTCTGTGTTAGGAAAGTGTAAAGGTCACTAACTTGGTACGTTATTGTTTCTAAGACGGGCTGAGGTCCTGTGCCCATCTTGCTCGCAATGTAGTCCCGCCGCCGCCGCTTGCTCTTTGCATTTTCATCATGGATACGATCATCGTGCTCGTCGGACAACTCAGCATTTGTGCTCTCTGGAAATTGACAGCCACACACACATACACACGTATTCAATGTTCAAGACTAACTGCAGCCAAATAATAAATGGGCAATCTGTTTCAGTAAATGTTGATTTGTATTGATATACACTGTGCGCTATAAACACGTGCCACTTTGTTTTTGCCACATCTCCCATACTTCTTGGTGAATTTTTACATTTCTTGTACATATTGCAACATGAATGAACACTCTACAAAGGAGTTACAATATTTACAACTTTGCCGTCTGTCTCCAGACTACCTGATGAAACTAAAACCACATAAAACAGCTCATTTTTGAAGTCAATTGTCACAGTATTTTTATTATTCAGCCTTGAGCTGTATTTTTTACCACTTTCTAGTTACTATTAAGAAGTTCCTTTAGCAGTCTTCTTTTACACTCACACAGGTTTCTGATCAAAATGTTATGCTCAAAACTCAACATGCTTCATTTAAACTAAACTTAAAGTAAACCTTCATGACGTGCAATGTGACTGGTGCAGTTATGACATCATCAACCGATTAAGAGCACTAAGTAAGCAAATTGTAGACTATTCATTCCTGTTTTCACTGGTACAAGAGACGCAAAAATTCATCAAAAATCACGGAAATTACAATCCAAAAAAAGCGGCACGTTTTTATGGCTCACAGTGTGTAACTGTGTCTACATATACAAACATAAAAAGCTGACAATATTGTGCTATAGTTAGGGACCACAGTTTTCCACGGCAAATTTTTCCAAATTCTGCGGCTCACCATGGCAAATTTTCCACATATAGCAACAAATCTTCTACGGCCCCTAAACCCGACCAAATATGCAGCATTTGTTGCTGGTAACTGCAACTGACAGATACAGTCTGTCTACCAAATTAACTGGCAGTATTTCAGATAAGCTCAGCTCAATATTTTCAGTATTCCTCCTGTCAAGGCCCGAGTCGCAGTCATGTATTTCATGCTGAAATCATGTATACATACAGTACGGTGGCCCGAACTCCATCAAAATATGCCGTATTTGTCCCCTTATCACCGTCCAGTACCGAATTCCGTAAAATTCCATGAAAACATAGAAATTCCGCAGAAATGGGCAAATACTGCGGCTCGGCTCAAAATTCCGCGGAAAACTGTGGTCCCTAGCTATAGACACTGATGCAATATAATGCTCGCAAATCAAGATACAATAAAACGAAAAAAATCAGAAATTACTTTTTCGCTTCTGACCACGTGCAGACAGTCGTTTCTCAACAGACTTTGGCAGTTTCTAAAGAAAGTGTAACACACACCAGGTTCTATAGAGTACACAGTATTATCTGATCATTGGCATAATTTACACAGTATATATAGGCCACAATGTACATCATATATTACAGCAAACTTCTCATGTTCACACAAATTTACACAAACAACACAACCATTGTAACCAGTCTTTTTCTGTGTCTACCTAAATAGCCAGATGCCTCTAAGGATATGCTGTAACAGACTATAATTCAAAAGCCGTTGAATTATGAGATTCTCACACAAAAGGAGTCAGCAGCCAGTGTAAGAACACAAAGTGTGACAGAAAGTCAGAACTCGTAACTGACCTGGCCTTGCTTTGCTGTAAGAAGATGCTGTAGGGACCTGACGCAACGGCCCTCGAGCGACATCTTACTTATCTCTTTACAGTCGAATGCGCTGCCAAGTGCCTACAGACATGAGCTAAACGTTACCAAGATGTAGGTAGTCAGTACGCATGTTGAACAGAGTATATAACAGCACACTGTTACTCTACTCTTAGTTCAAAATGAGCATTAGGCATTGTACAAATTTATTAACATCAATTGACATAATAGTAATCAATAGCGGCACAGTTCTACACTGTCCAGCACTGACACAGATGCGTTTAACTTGCGAGTTTCAAAATAATACCACTGCACTGCTTACATGTATCCAAAGTTGCCTGTGAATTTTCAATAAAATCTCGACTTTCTGTTTAGGAAAAAGTAGTTGGAACTTTTGCATTGAACTAGGCCGGTGCTGAATGACATCAAATAAGACAAACCTGAAGAATATAGTCAGCATAGCGAGGACGCAAGTTTGCCACATAGACAAACGGAGCTCCGGAGTAGTAGACTATGTAAGCAGCACCATTCACAGTTAATGTCTTTGTCTTTGAGTCAAGAACTTCAAGCCTCATCCACAGCCCCTCATCACGTAGTAGTACATGAATATGCTGCAGAAATCATTCAACTGCATTCACTTGTTGCACCGTAAACATGTTGTACTAACAGATGCAGAATGTCTAGTGTTCCAGGTTGGCAGTGTACAAGTTTATTTATGTTAATCATGCAATTAACTGTTAATATATTTTTTAGTTTAAATTAAGAAGTTTACCAAAGCTTAATTATCAGTCTTCCGTGACTCAAAATTCTGATCGGTCACTTAGCTAATAGACCATGTGCAATTATCTGCCAATCAGTGACTGTTTTTACTGATAGGTTTCCGGTGTGAACAGAAATAAAGGTCACACAAACTTGACTCTCATTAGATGCTATAGCACATCAAAATGAAACATGAGTCAACAGCTCTCTGGAATAAAGAGGCATTAACTAACAACACCACTGAATGTATCAAGCAGTAAATCAACATTAGCCAATGCTAGAAACTGGACATTATTGAACCCTAGTGGGAGACAAAAAGTTGCCAGATATGACAGCTGTTCAATCCTATTGAAAATCAACTGCACAGAAATACAAACTTTCACAGACCAGCACTCATCAGAAGTCTAAAATGCAGTTAACAATACACAAATGTAAATCAAATGCACTCAGTCACAAATTGTCCAAATAACTTACACATTTCAAACGAAAACGCCGAATTTCGCAAAGCATCAGGTTTTTCAGGTCATTCGGTGAGAGGCCAAGAACACCACATGAATCGCCTATCAATGAACATATCATTCAAGTCCCTGTCAGACTTGCCATTAATCTACATCTTGTATCAGACAACAAAGAAGAATGCTGTGCACGCAACCTAATGGCAAGATTGACCAAGCATGTTAAGATGAGCAGTTGTTCAACATTTAAGATTTCAACAGTTGATTTTTCTGATGTCATTGCCATACAATAGCAAGATTTCTCACGTGGAACCTCGGCAATGTGAGAAAAGTGAAAACAAATTGCTACAGACAAATATGGAAGCAGGTTGCACCGTAACATAATCAGGTGTTTCTTTGATCAAGGCTGTGGTTGTCCTTGACTACTTGTTAACAACACTGGGCTTATCCTTTCAAGAAATTTCATAATCCCACTGAGAGACGAGTCAACTAACCGCCACAAAAGAAAGCAACTCTGTGGGATAGAACAGTACAACAGTATGAGCAATATAAGTAACTACAAGCCACACAGTGCATGTGAGCTGAATGTGCTGCCCAAGCACTTACATGGACATACACAATGACTAAAGCAATGCAATTTCTGTACATAGTTAATAACGTACCAAATTTAAAGGCATAAACATAAATCCAGACTAGCCTCAGCAATAAACTGATGACAATATTCATAAAATATATGACACACCTGGCATTTCAAGCAGTTTGTAAGCAGTCCACTTTTTACTCGTTGGCCATTCTGACATATCTAGACTCGTGCAAACACAAAAAGCAACCAATTTTATTAGTTATTACCAATTCTCGTTATCATCCTTCTCTTAAAATTCACAAAACATTATAAGTAAGGGTGTCTGATTCGTTCAAAAAAACTTTAAAATGGAAAATGTCTATTAACACGTTGTTTAAAATTTTAAACGTATGAACACATACATATTAAAATATGCATATTCTGAAATCAAACCGACTCAGTAAAATTAATCATTAGTGAAACAATAAAGTCAAACACTCACAAAGCAAGTCAAGTTCAGCAACATCATCTTTTGTTATCCTCTGCCTCTACAAAAAAAACATAAAATTATCATAGATCTATGCATAGTCATGGTAATTTGCAAGACTCAGCCATCATGTACTATTGGTATCAGTATCAGCATTGCCACAGAGGAGCAACTTCCTATCACTGGAATTTCACAGTGCACAATGATCAGTCAGCAAGTATTTACATTAAAATCATAACTAACCAATAGGGTTGTGCCAAGTAACTCGAGTAACGCGAATACTTGACTAATATTTTACTACCTGAGCACTCGCACAAAATATTCAATATTAAAAAACAAATATTAATGAAATTCATTTCACTTATTTTAACTCTTAAATGTTAACTACTATCTGCTAACTCACAATTTAGCAACTGTGACCAAGTACAAAGCAACAAGACTAGTTATCTGGAGTCAGTTAAAGCAAATTTTTGCTGCTCTCACGATCATTTATTTATCATATTTAACATCATGCACATAAATGATAAAGCTCACAAGTTACGCATTACAATTAAGTATACGTCATCTGGCCCAGTGTCCGTCGACAGTGCAGTTTCGATAAGACTTTAGCATAGCATAGCATAGCATAGCATAACGAGAACTGAGGACGCAGGCCGAGGCCTCTATGTCCACATCATAAAGCACACTTAAGTATGTGAATATCAAAACAATTAT
>Ga0056132_1000229_pt1 | contig 12691 bp, 5 predicted proteins | sample WorMetLIZISLAND2_3_FD_71119 | JGI IMG/M metagenome (GOLD analysis project Ga0056132, IMG submission 71119) | Marine gutless worms symbiont microbial communities from Max Planck institute for Marine Microbiology, Germany - Olavius clavatus LIZARD... ...
CCGACAGTGGACAGACGAGTACGTCGAACGACCAGAGACGTTGATGAGGCAGAACGTAGTCGTCGTCTGGCTTTAGTGTCTGCTGGTCGACGTATTAGTAAAAAAAGTCCCGGATTTTGGGCACTTTATCTCGCTATAGACGGTGTATATAGAGGACAAAGATATTTAGCTAACTGGTTTTTCTTTTAATAACTAAAAAATAATATTTTTCATGTTTGGCTGCTGGCTACTACCCTAAAAATTAAGCGCTTGCCCGAAAAATGATGGTTTTGCCCGACTCGGGGTGGGGGGAAGCTGCAGCCCCCTCAGCCCCTCTGGCTGATATGCCTATGACAAGCGAGGTCCATCAGTTGACCCGGTAGCTGAGTGCATTGTTTGCCAGACGCCGTAACTGCGAGATTGTGCTGCACTCGATGTGGAAACAGCGAACCAGTGCATTCTGCTGTTCATCGTCACCACCGGAGTACAGTCAACGTATGAATAAATGCATATTATAAATATTACATTAGGCTATATCTGTACACTGAAAGACACTGCATCCAACACTGAAAGTATGGGGAGTCATTGACTCTGACAGTTTTCTCGTTGACGCACAAATTTAAGGGACCATGGGTCAGTGACTCTTTGAAAAATTTCCTTAACGGAAACACCGAGTCCGACACCTCACTTAAGCCCAAACTCCATTATTTCAATTAGTTGGTCAACACGTTTTACAACAAGTTGTACAACAAATCCGCAACAAATCCACAACAAATGGAACTAATGGAGTTTGGGTTTCACAACCTTTATTCGATCATGTATACCGGAAATAGAAATATGGCGGACCTTTTATGGCCAGTCCGATGCAATCTTCTATGTTACATCTTACAGCTTTCAAGAAGAAACCTGCATCTCTATATCTTTGATCGACCGCCATACTGTCACTGATGACGTCACCGACCACCGACGTCTCTGATTGGCTATCCCGATGATGACGTATGACCGAGGGACAGATTGATTGGTTGATTGATTGGTTGAGTGCTTGGAAGGCTAAGACCCGGATGTAGAAGGCCGGAAGTCAAAGATGTTAATTATAGACGGATGCTGTTAGTGACACGCCGCGAGATTGAATCCACTATTCACCGGAAACTACCAAGCGCCATTTCGTCCCTATATTAGTTATTCTTCGACCTCTAAAAATTGTTGGAGGCTGGACTGGATGTACCAAAGATGTAGTTATTAACCGGAACATGCCAAATGTGCTTTAGCCTTTAACACGCCCAGTAAACCTCATATACCTTGCATTAAATCGCTTCTGGGTTTACCGGAAAGTACCAAATGTTTTTTCGTCATTTCGTTCCTATATTAACTCGTCTTTGACCTGTAAAAAGGGTTCGAGGCTGGAGTGAGGTTGAATCAAAGACGGACGGAGCGATGCTGCTGCAGCAGAATATTCTCGACATTGCGAACCCTTTCATATAGGAAGAACAATAATTTATATTATAGGGACGAAACGGGAGGTTGAAAATTTAGCAGTGGCTTCAACTCCCCAAAGCCCCCATCAACTCGCAACATACATGTAGGAGGTCTATGATTGAATGTGCCTGCAAAAGGATGCGACCTGTTGGCGCTAAAAACCTTCCTTTCTGAAGCAACGGCAGCCCATGGAGCTGCTTGAAAGGACAGGCGGAGCAGCATGGGTGCGTGCTTGCATGCACAGCGGCACACAGTTAGTACCAGTCACTGATAAGCTACAGAGCACTCTGTTTGCAGGCACATCCTGCTGCTGCTGCGTCTGACGATGACGCCGTGAACGAAGAGACCTCGTTGTCATGCTTACTATGAATAATGAATATTCATAAAACAGGTGCGCTGACATTCTTGCTATTTTTTCCTACAATACAAAAGGGCGGGGCCTAATGGTTTCGGCCGGCTATAGTTTTACGGGCATAATGGTATTTTTAGAAGTTTAGAATTATTATTAGCTTCGATGAATAAAAACATGTTGAAAACGTCCCTATGTGTCATGCATGAGTGAAATAAGTCTTCTGATACTGATTTTAGCGACAAAAAGTAGAAATTGTACGATAATGTCCTTACTGCTCGATGAAGGTGTGTACTGTCTAAAACGTTAAGGGCCCTGACATTGCTGCTGTTCTGGTTTCCCCGTATGGCCGCTTACGGGGAAACCAGAACAGCAGCAATTTGCAATGCGAAGGGTCGTATTAGCAAGCATTGGCAGTAGGCAGCGCAGCGCAATTATCGGTCGCCCACTGCACGAAGGAACGGACTTTGGATCCGCAGTCTGCAGCATAGAGTGACCAACAATGCTCGAACATACGTACTACGTAGCGTACGTATTCTATTTTTTGAAAAGATACATACGCTAACGTATTCTATTTTTAGCGTACGTAAACAAGAATAGAATACGCTCATAGCAGGACGCGATCAGAATAATTAGTCATGCATGGCAGGCTGCTATCATTTATTGACTATTTTATTCAACTTTTACGAACTTTTACTGTGGATCTGAAACTGTAGACACTCGCTCGGTGGGCTAGCGGGCAGCCGGCGGACTGCTCTATAATGCAAATGCAGCAGCGAGCGTCGCGGACGTCATGGCCGCCATCTTGAATGTTTGATATCGTATCGAAATCTGCCATGTGAATCGATGCAAATTTAATCGGTGAACAATTCTGCCAAATTTCATCCCGATCCGATTTGAAACGACGGAGACTTAGGCTTTTTTAAAGAGCTTCACCCCAACAATAACAACAAGAACAAAAACGTCAAGATGAGTAGCGATACGGGATCAGTTCCTGATCAAAAAATATTCCGTGGGAAACCGGAAATGTTATTTTTTAGAACTCGCTAAGAGGCTGCGTTTGCTCTGCAGCTCGCTGCCGACTATTTTTTTGTATCCGTAAATTTCTCGATCTCGGAGCAGAGCGCTCCTGCACTTTTTTTCCCCGATGTAATTGGCTCGTTCCATTCCCGGCGGATAGGCCCATCTCTGGTGCACGCTAGAGATAAATCGGACAGTATCGACGTGATGGATCGTACCGAATACAAGCGAAAGGATTTTTCACCGATTTGTTTTTTTCGACATGGAGACTGCAGCGCCACTGCAGCTTTTTAGCCGATCGTACTGCTACACAGTATAATCGGCTATTGGCAGCATTGTCGTCCGCCTGTCCGTCTGTACGTCTTTGTGTCTGTGACGCTGTGCATTGTGGCTCTCAGGGTCGGTGTACAGGGTTAAAAGTTGTACCGGCCTGTTCCTAGCAGGCATGTTCCTATTTGTCCTTTCAGACACTTTGCTGTAGCATGTATCGTTTAGCCACAAAACGCACCGAAAAAAGCGAGTCGAAGAAAACGCGAACGTGAGCTTTTTTGAGACAGACAATCGGGCGTGCACTGGTCGTGTTACGTTCTGTTATTCACTGACTACCTACTGAACTTTGCTTTCCCACGCTCAATGGTCACGCTTGAGTAGATAGAGTTTGGGTGCGTTCATAAACTCTACCCGTTGAATCGGATCGTGCGTATACCAGCCGTTCGTCAACTTGCAACAGAAACCGGTTTGATGGTTTGCCAGTAAACCGTACGTCGTAGGCAGTACGATCGGCTATCACAGCAATAGCTGAGCTTCTTGTTCAAACATTTCAAGCGAAAGAAACAGTGGTGCATAATGTACGAGTGGAGAAAGCAGCAGTCGACACGAAATATGACTGATCGTATCCGTCAGTATGTCTCCAGCTCCTTCTAGCCCCTCTTCTCTCCTCTTCCCTATCCTTCCCCTCTCCTCTCCCTCTCTCTCCCTGTACGTGTTTGTCTGTTTCAGCTGCGTCCGTTTTCATTTGGTTGTTAATTACTGTTCGGCAGACGACATTTGCAATAATCTGCATACAATCTCGCATGACGCCACAAAAGTCGCATTTCTTCCTGCTGCCGTCACCGTTGCAGCAGCTGCTGCCATTGCTGTTTTGTTATGATAATTGCAGACAACGCCACGGCAACAACAGTTGCGTTCTGACTGACAACAGTATTGTTAAACGAATATGAATGAATGAATGAATGAACACTACTAATAAATGAGTCCATCTTTGTCTCACGTCCGTTCAATTCCTTTCGCCGACTTCTTCGCTCGACAAACAATAATTTTGTCTATCTATAAATAAACATTATATTCATCTATTTATCACGCTTTTTATGTGATTTTTATTCACATAATAAATGAAGTGAAAGTGGGATTCAGCGCAGAGCCCCAGCCGAAAACAGTAATGCAATAAAATTTACGCATTTTCCTGACAGTGGGTAAGCACCTTGTTTGGCTACGCCGTTGTGTTGGTGGTGCAGCGGTTCGGCGTCGGACTCATGATGAAAAGGTCGCTGGTTCGACTCCCGGCCGGGGCGCTAGTCAACTAGGTCAACTCAGCCTTCCATCCCTCCGGGGTAGGTAAATCGAGTACCAACCTGCATGGCTGGGGTTAGACGGGGCGCGTTCACTTGTGTCGGGTGGATGGCAGGTAACACTGCGTGATCCCATGTGGCAAGTGACGTCCTGTAGCTCTGAGATGGGGTTCCCATGAAGAGCTATATCGACCTTTACCTTTTTACCTTTATGTTGCATCTGAGCGCCGACAACGTGGTTAGCCACTGTGGGAAACACGACACAGAAATTCATGGACAATGCATGTCCGTCAAAGCGTCAACAGATAGGCGTGATGTATTCGAGTTTGACAGAATGACTACACATGAATCACTCAATAATGCAAACGACACAGCGGCAACAATAATCAGCAAACAATGCATCACAGTCGCTATAGACAAATACCTACCGCCTTAATAATAGAGCCTGTCCGCTGAAAATTGTAGGGATGCTAGTTTCGATTATTTTAGGAATCGATTAATCGACGCAAATAATCGAATTAGTAAGAAAGTAAATCACTGAATGCATTAAATGTCGTTGTTGCCTTCCTTCCTTACTTACTTACTTACTTACTTACTTAGGTGTTATGGCTTGTTTACACTGGCGTGTAAGTTGAAGTCGACAAAAGTCGTTGTCGCTGTCGACTTTTTGTGGACTTTTATCTCTCTGACCATAAAAAATGGACGGCTACAAAACGTCGAATGCAAATTCGACGTTTTGTCGCCGTCCACTTAAGTTTACTTAAGTCCCGTTCACACTGGCGTCGAATGCAAATTCGACGCCAGTGTGAACGGGACTTAAGTAAACTTTCTTTCTTTATGTCTTCTGTGCCTGTATAAAATCTGAAATGTTGGTGTGTTTTCAATACCGCTAACTACGCTACGGGTAGTGAGCGTAATCCGCCTGGAACAAAACGAAATGCCGTGTCTTAAAATTTGCGAAAAAAAAGCTTTTTAAACAACGACCGTTCGCTGCGTATATGAAACAGTCTGTGCATTGAGACGTCGGTTTTATAGCTAGTTCTAGGTCTATATATCAGTATAGTGCATCTGGCAGACAATAAAAGATTCAGAAAACCTGCTGGTTTATGCGTCACATCGAGGCTGTATTACAAACCTATCGTTTGCCGTCAGTTGCCGGACTTCGATTTTCCATAAATCCGGAGACCGGAGTCCGTAGCCAGCCTTTCCCAACGACTCGATCGGACAAAGGCCGAACCGGTTCCGCTACGTTTTTATAGCTCCGTACATCACTAATTATGATCGCTGGTTCATTGTTGGGGCGTGACCACCAAGAACTCTGTCGATAAATGTGTGACCGGAGACGTGTCCAATAACACAGCCACTACGAGAATTCGGCTACAAAGCACTACGATCCGCTACGACAAGTTTTCCTTAGACGGATATCTACGTTAAGGGGGAACTAAACCGCTTACAAGATTGTTTTTCACCCCTCGTTCCATCACGGAAATCCTAAATATGGTCGGCCTGTGTATTTGGCTATTTTCTGTGCTTAACGCACTCCATCAAACGACCTGCTTCGGCAGAAAACATAATGCGGATGTCCACTGTCATATGTGATGTGTGACGTCATACGAAGACTTGACTATTGCAACTTCATGAGTATCCGCAGTCCGGCGGCGTCTGATGATGATGTCGGAAATAATTAATTAAGAACGTTTCACGCGTGAAACTGCGAGAAAATCGATCGGACGTGTTGCGCATGCGCCGTTGTCGCTTTTCTGTTTCCGGTCGGGCGGATCGCAGCTGTCACTATGGAGTTGTGTGGAGTACGGATCTGTCTGCGAGCGGCACCAGATCCGCAGAAATCTGAAGATCCGTAAACGATTTAGTGATTGGAGATGAAAAAGATGAGTGTTCAGCTTTCGAATAATTTGGTCGAGTTTCTGACCAATTTTGAATTGTCAATAATCACGAATATTAAGCAGATACAAGGCGACTTGTGGTCAGCTTCTCCGCCACGCACTTCGGCGCCCGTGCATTCGCTGTGGCAGGCCCAAAGGCATGGAACCAGCTGCCGGCGCATTTACGGACACTAGAGACAGTAGGCCCCTTCAAGACGGCATTAAAGACTTATCTTCACTCCATCCAGTGACTGTCCCAAATTGGTTGACACACCGCGCCCTTGTAATGACTCTATTCGTGTTACGGCGCGTTAGAAATAATTGTCGGCGCTATTACTATTATTACTATTATGCAGCATAGGTCTAAATAATGCAAGTATTTTAACACAAATACGTAAAAAGTCGCTGCTTTTATGATCATGTTTTCAATTATAAACGTATACTGCAGTTAGTTACGACATAATTGCACGTGTGTCGTGTTTTACGGATGTGCGGAACGATAGCGAGTCTACCGATGTACACAGAACCCGCGAACGTGCTCCGTCCGCCGATTTGTTATTGAAATTCGGAACCGACAGTGGATCGAGGTTTTAAGGATCCCGACGTCCCGTGTTTTCATCGCGTGTCTTAGGTGAGCGGTTCTGGGTGACATTGCAATTAATCCAGCTACAACGAAACATCTGATGTGACACTCAATAACTGTTGTTATCTGCCTCGTGTCAATCAACCTTGCTGCTACTGATGACAAGTGACGACTTCATCTGCAATTGCTTTGAACCAAGATGTGGCTTGGTGGTGTAGTGGCTAGGGCGTCGGACTTGTGATCAACAGGTTTCGACTCCCGGTCGTGCACTGTCTTATATAGGTGGCCTGTCATGGAGCTGGACCATACTTCAAAAGTCATCTCGGTGCACATGAACAAGCCCAGAAAGTATTTTATAGCATCACAACAAATCGCTGTAAAGTCTACGCTGTTGTAAGCTTTCCACATTGCGCCGATTCAGACGTTCAATTAGCTATATGAGATAGACTACACAATCTCTTTGTAAAATCGCTTAGTAAGTGACGCATCGTAGTTCTGAGATGACTTGCTTAGAAGAGATAGCCTATATAGCTTAACCTTTAACTGATATACATCTTTAAAAGCTGTTAAAAATATAACTAGCATGCGGTGAATCTGCAGCAGTTCAAATCGTGGTGTTTTACTGGGTATACGTGGTGGGCCATAAAAAACGTGCCACTTTATTTTGGGCTATAACGTCCGTGTTTTTTTGTACCAATGGAAATGGGAATGAATAAGCTTACTCTACAATGTACTTACTTAGTGTAGTTTGTTAGTTAGAACATTTAAGTAGGCGTCCGTTCGGAATCGTAAACGAAATAGGTCTGGCCTTGGGCTATACATTTTTATCTCAGTGCTGGTAACCGTTTAAGTCTTCGGCAAGACTGCGACGGTTTGCGACGATGATAATATCTTTGCGACGACGTCGTAAGATTGGCTGGCGAACGATACTAGTCTTGATGGCATTAAGATCTGACTTCTTCATAGACATGCAGAGAGGTATAAAGAGCCAGACAGACAGCTATACGTACAGACAGACAGAGAGACAGAGATGGAGACATGCGTAGAGCAGGCTACACTTCAACAGTCAGCGATATGAACTAAGCTGTGATACAGAAACTGGCTGCAGCCGGTTCTATGCACAATATAGACGTAACAAGATGCCGTGCTACCGCAAAGATGACCGCGCGATGCGCCCTATATTTAGGCTATTCTACCATAATTTTTGTCCATGCCTACGCCCACTACTTTGCGGGGATTCGATTCTGAACGAATTTAAGCAGATCACGTTCAGCGCATTGATGGAATGAAGCTGATCGGATGTTGATTTTGAACGTAGCCAATAACGGTGTGGCTTGCAGCACGCAACGACATGTGCCTAGTATACGTACGCCAAGCTCTACGTCCGCAAACCTCGTGTGCAAAGTTTGCACTTATTGTCCCCTTCTCCGTATTTTTTGATTTCTGCAAGAGTGACGTTTCGGCCGTTCAAGGTCATCCAAGGTCATTGATTCTGGCACCAATCGAAAGCGCGTATGCGACTTCCTATGGTCCGTCATAGTAACCTTGATCCTGCACTGTTTCAGAGATATTGCATGTTTTACTGTGCTCTTGACCCCACCCCTATTCCACCCTAATTTTAAAGACTTTCTTATTATGAGGATAACATATCGTTCTTCTTTACTTACTTACTTACTGTGTCACCTATATAATTTTATTGGACGAGACCTTGGTGTTACCATCAAACTATATATCGGCCACCACCATAACGTCTCCATGTCAGAGTAAAAAATAGCCATGTTCATTACTTTTCTCGCCTAACTCGGCGGCGGATTAACTTTTCACAAGTCCAGTCCCTGCTGATATAATGGCCAGGCCGCAGCGCACGGTGGTGACGTCACTGCATCATACATCAAGAGAGAGATTTCAGTTTCATTATCGCGTTCAGTTAATAATGTCACATCGTCGAAATACACATCTATAGTTTACAGAAAGACGGCTATCATTCGAAAATTAAGGCGATTAAAACGACGTTTTTTTTCTGGCGGTTTTTCTGCTAGCCGTATTTAATTTTTCGTCGGTTTTACGGCTACTCGGATTGATCTAAAATAGTATTTGCGCGATGGCTGTTCTAACTGGTTAAAATAACAGTTGAAAACACTTTTTCGGTATCAGAAATCGTGAATTATTTGTCTGCGAAAAATCATCCCGTTACAAATAAACTGGAAGCTCGCGGCACATTACTCGACAGTCGACACAGTGGCGTAGCCAGGAATTTGCGACAGGGGGTCGTTCTCACCTCCCTTCCGGCCCTTTCCCCCTTTCCCTCCTCTCCCTCGCCTTCCCCTTTCCCCTCCCTCTCCTTAGAAGTATACCCCTTAAATACAGCTAGTGGTCTGGGGAGCGCTGTAACTGTAAGCTCTCCATCGGGGTCTGGGGCGGAACTGTAGCGGAAATCGAATTTGATGCATTTTAGCCTTAAAATCTGTCATCTGGTAGCAACAATTTTACGATCGAACACGAGCAGGTTTTACGTACAGACCTAAATAACTCAGAAATCGGGTACAAAAAATTATGTATACAGATTGTAGAAGAATCCCAGAAATACTTTGGTTTTTTGCCTGTGAGCCATCGTATTGATATTCGCACTGCTCGTTTTCTTGATCGTTTCAGCACATCTGAAAACAGTTTGTGCAATGTCTTTTACAATCAAGCACGAAGACACATGAGTGAACTTTCAATTAAATTTGATATAACATAGGCGTCTTCGTGGCACATATTGCGTAATGCAATTCGTACGTCGTTTTTTGATGTCAATAGCTGATAACAGTTGTAACTTTTGATAGTTTGGTGAACCTTGTTAACGTTTTGTTTTCTTTTTTGTTTTAAACAGTTTTATTTGTGTTGTCATTTGACGAATAAAGTTATGTATTTTCCTGACAGGGGGTGAATACGCACCCTATGCACCTTGTATGTCTACGCCACTGACTCGACACAGTGCCGACTGCGAAACAATCAGTGTGGCATCACGCAAGCTTCAAATAGGAATGAAATTGAATAGAAAAAATCGACTCTCCATTGGCCCTGAAGCTCGCAGTAGTAATTCGCCACGGTCTGCGAGTTCGATACCGTGCCACTGTTATCGACGAGCGACGCTTCACTTCACCATTACGATAGACTGTGCGGCTCGATGCGGTCTACGGACTCCTCTGTTTTGTGGATTCCAATCCACAGTTAGTTTTAATTATTCAGTTAGAACATTTCAAATGGGCGTCTGTTCCGAATCGCTATGCTACAGCTATTGAACGAATATATAAGTCGATTAGAAAAGACAGTAATTAATGCTGGGTCGCGAATTGCAGCCGTATAGACTGCGTGGCGGCGTATAGTTAGTGGTTAGCGCGTTGGCCTCGATCAACGTAGTTAATCGACACTGGGCCCGGTTGGACGGGTGACTGCTTGCGGACAGGTAAACCGTCTGGGTATGTAACCAGCGACCCACCCATCTAGGTCGACTCAGCCTTCTACCCTCTGTGGGATGGCAAAATGAGTTTCAGCTTTTGGGCTGAGTAATAATAAAGGGCGATGGTGGATGTAGTTTCTTAGCAGCCTACAGGCGGACTTATGGCTCAAGTCCGTGGGCGTGGTCCAAGGTCGGCAGCCGTCTGACGCTGTTCTGCATTCATCGCGTGAACCGGATGAACTCTGGCAATTTATGGTGCTGTCGTCTGAGTCATATGACGACAGCACCATAAACATTGTCCTGGTTATTATTATTATTATTATTATTATTATTATTATTAGACTGTTCCAGACACGTGGTCCGTTGACGGCAAAGGATCGGTCGCTGAACGTCGTTTTGGTCGATAAGACTTCAGTTTCATCATCTCTGACAACGATCTAAGACCGAGCCGGCGGTGGCGGGTCCAGCAGCAGTTGTCAGCCAAATAGTCTGTGGAGCACGCCCATAACTTTTGACTTAGGTTTGTCTGGTCCAGGTTTGAGACCGTTCTGCCGTTTAAGGTCCGCGATTATGTATCATCATCATCGTCATCGTTTATTTGAGAACACAGGCAAGTACAAGCGGTACAAATAAAATAAAATAACACGCAAAACAAGTATTTATAACAGGACGTAAGGGCAGCGGCACTAATAACTGCCCTTAAAAACATAATTTAAACACATAAGTGAAGTGAGTTTAACCAGTAAGTAGACTGCAGTCAATAGCATCTAATGGATTTTTTAAATTTATACAAAGAATTAAAATCAACAGAATTTGGAAGATATGACATGATACGCAGATGACAGTCTGCGGCTTTGCCAATGGAATTGCGGCCTCACACTCGTAGTGGATCGAACGTTAAACACACCCGTATGCCCGTGCCGTCGATCAGCGGTGCCATAGTCTCCGCCCGACAGATCAGGGACTAAACGATCGCAATACGATGAGTGCGCATGTGCGACTTTCATCAAGAGTTGGAGCATAGTCAGGCGATCCCGGCGGCGTCATTGGCTGACCAACTATACGAGCCGTTGATATGTAGTACTTGGCTGTAGATCTTTGCAGCTCCCGGCAGCGGGGTTTAGTGGCCCGTTTAGGATTTACCGGGAGGGGGGAGGTGGCACGGTGAGCACCGACCCCAGTCAAACTCCGAGTTGAACCGGAAATAGCAGGGGTCGAGTGTAGTCCCCTCCCCAGAGAAGATTTGTTTTATATACAACTTTATTCACCACGGGAACAACAGTACAAAATATACAACATTGAAAACTGACATCAGAGAAACAGACAAAATATTAACTAATTTGCATAGCTTATCTATTATATCGTAGCCCCGGGAGGGATGAGAGCCTGAGTTGACCTAGTTGACTTGATAGTTCCCAGGCCGGGAGTCGAACCAGCGACCTTTCGATCACGAGCCAAACGCCCAACCACTATACCACCGGTAGTCCGATGTGTGGGCTATCAGGATCATTACCAGGAGAGAAAGAAAGCCAGGGGGTGTTGTGTGATAGTTGGGGAGGGTATCAACAGTTACTCCTCTGTGATGGCGTAGAAATAGGATCGCTCCTAGATGCGCCAGTGCGTGGTTCATCACCGCGGGATATTGAAGTTTAACTGCACACGCCGATAGTTAGCCATTCATCGATTGCATGCCTGTGTGACACGGCACCCGGCGTCGAGCCGCTTTCAATTATTGACAAGCCGACGGTGCCTCGAGCCCGGTGGCTAGCAGGCGGCAAGGAGCTACTGTGTGGTCGTCCTGGGGGTATGGTATGTCCGACAGACAGGCTGATGGCGGACGAAGCGCTATATGAGATTAGCCGGTCGCCGATCAATGGTAAACCCGGCAAGTAGAGTCTACTAACCGCGCTCTTTGTAGCGCAACCTAACACGAGCGTGCTCCACTAAGTGGAGTAGTCACGGCCGCATTAAGCTTCTGCTTCTTGAAGCCCCAAGGCACATTTTGATTGTTTCTAAAATGGCCTGAAAAACAATCCCATCATTTGATGCCATTCCATTTCTTTAGTCTCGACACTCGACAGTCACGTGTGTGGTTCATTAATAATCTTTAAAAAATTCACCATAAACTGGTAGACAAGTAAATTTGACTTTCCAATCTGTGTCTCTCCTGTGGTTTTGTGCGTTTTGTCAGCACAGTAAAAATAGTAATTCTGGTTGACCTCAGTCACAAGATCGCAGCCCGCTTAGGGGATGACCGCGAAGGCAGGTTTTTGTCTCAACGCATTTCAGTTCTGTTGCACCGCTTTAATTCAGTTTTGTATCTGTTTCAGGGGCGTAGCCAGAGGGGGGGACATGGGTGAATGTCCCCCCCCGTCATGGATTAAAAAAAAA
>Ga0056132_1000233_pt1 | contig 12648 bp, 7 predicted proteins | sample WorMetLIZISLAND2_3_FD_71119 | JGI IMG/M metagenome (GOLD analysis project Ga0056132, IMG submission 71119) | Marine gutless worms symbiont microbial communities from Max Planck institute for Marine Microbiology, Germany - Olavius clavatus LIZARD... ...
GTCTTTGATTATGCATTTCCTTATAGATGTCGGCCACGCTGCAGATAGCTTTCAGACAGAATCTTTGACAGACCTGTTTAAGCTAGGTGAAACAAGCACAGGTGTGACAGGACAAATTTGAAGCAGCTGGATTAGGACACCAATATGACGTCATACGATCGCGTGACCATTCGACCCCACCTCAGCCACCTGGGCACTTCCCTGTAGGCTCCCTCTTGCAACCCTTATAGTTTCCCATTATTTAGCCTCAAATCCTCATGCTTGCAGCATGCATGTGAATAAACATCATCTCGACTTGATTATAAAACTTAGGATAGATCAGTTGTGACAAGATGATCAACCGTCAACGAAGCTTTCTACGAACATACCCAGTATATCCTAATTGAACAGTTAAACTACACTGCTTCTCATATCTGCGTGGGATTTATCTAGATTGCAACTGAAGCAGAGCTCTGATGCTAGTAGAAGTAGGCTAGCTGTGTTCACTGTCTCTGACCTGACCACAGGAATTGTCTCATTGAACTGTATGGCAAATAGCTTACTGTTTTGCAACCAAAAGAATTACATATTTCGTACTCACTATGGCCTGCAACATAATAAAATGCTATATTTTGTTGTTAATACAAACTACGAGCACTTTGGACACATTCAGTAAGCTATTAGCTGTGAAAGTCTGGCAGGTGATGATGACAAAATTATTCATGACACTTAGTGTAGGAACACTTTATTGATAATATAACGCACTGGTCAAGACACAGTGTTATCATCAGCCGCTTGTAACCACACCATACAAACTAAAAAAATAAACAACACATAATTAATACATCAGACGATAAAAATCTCAACAAGCCAGCTGTATTTAGCACTGCACAACTGCAGCTGCAATGACTACTACAAAAGCCTGTCTTTCACACAAACTTACTGCCGTTAATACTGCTACTAATACATCACTTATAATCATACATTGTTTCCTACATTTCCTACTAGTCTACCTAGTTACACAGGCGCATAGCCACCGGTTCTCTTTCAACCGGACCACTTTTCGGCCAATCAGAGATTTTTTCTTCTGCCAAACTGAAGATAGTAGCCTAACTATAGGGTATAAAATTAGAGCTTCAGCCCTAGTTAGACATGATACATGCAAAGATGTTAGAAAAAATAATGCACATAATGCGGTCAATTAATTCTCAGGAAAATTAGTAAAACTGGTGCCGCCAGATGTCAGATTTTAAGGCTAAAATGCACCAAATTCGATTCCGTCACAGACCCTACTGGGGGAGCTTACAACAATCCCACAGACCTAGCTGTATTTAAGGGGCCTATTTCTAAGGAAGGGCATGGGGAAAGGGGAGGGAAAATGGGACGGAAGGGGAGCGAAGGGGAAAGGGAAAGGATCAGACCACTTCAAAACTTGGTGGCTATGCCCCTGTTACAATAAATAAGCAACAGCCAACATTTCTAAATAAGCTAGAATACACTTATACAGTGCAAGTCTCTACCAAGGCTGTATTGATTGTGGTTGCTCCATGAACTAATACTCCAAAAATATTAAGGAAAATTCATTCAAAATCCATAACTTTCAGAGTAATTCTGCTAGTTACAGCAAATAATGAAAAACGTAATGTCTTGGCAGAGGTAAAAAAATGCCATTAAGCTATTAGATCAATGCCTCCAACTGTCTGTCAACTCTGTGGATTTTGACACAGGCACAGTAATATTTAGCAACACTGGATCACTGCATAATGCTCCACGTATCCTGGTAGGATGTGGCAGCATATGAGTGTCCATTCACACCGACAAAATCATCGCGATCCAGAGTGACTGCAAAGGTGTGTGGTAGTCTGGAAGAACTGTGATATATGGCACGGAGAGCCTGTTCCAGCTCGCCTATGTGTGGTCGTGAACTGGCATTGCCGTCCCAGCATCGCTGCATCAACTGCCAGCAGTCATCATCACATCTCAGAGGTCGCTCGGGCCTCAGACCTGCACACCAGTCATCAAGTATGCAAGTAGTTTCTTAATGACACATCAGCACATGAGAGGCCATTTAATGCCATAGACACGTGACCTGCAGATAACTAGATGTGTAGAAAGTAAAAAAGCAGTTTGAGTGAGCTATTTAGCTACAACAAAATGATAATACACAACAAATATTACAGCTGACCATAAAACAGTTTCAGACTTAGTACAATCAGTGACGATATGATTGTCAACATTTTGAAACGGCTCTTTGGAAGAAGGAACAAGCTGTTGAAAGGTGACTACATGTGAGCGATTAACAGTGAAACAGCGCTGTACAACAAAATGCAAAAAAAACAGTTATCAAATGACTGTACTTGTTATCTATTAATATCCGTGCAACGTTAAATTCATTTCACAACAAATTAAAAACTTTTTGGCTGCAAACAGACTTATTTTACGAGTAATAATGTGACAAATGCACGGCCAGTAGCCCAGAGTAAGACTCACAAATGAGAGACTCAATACTCAGCCTTTCTGCTGCAAGCAATCTTGAGCCTACTGTCCTCATTGGAAAACATGACTTATCCAGTGTCTGCTACCGGCTAGGGGCCAGCGTAAACCAGCCCAACCACCCCCACGAAGCTGAAATGGCCCCAAGCGGTAGTGAGTGAATTATTTATTTATATTCACACTTATCGGCTGTAGTTGTAACACTGTCAATGATCAAGATAAATTAGATAAATTAGGCCCATGAATTCCTTTCTTTTGAGGCCACAATGAAGCAGAAACCATTTGGTGGCCAGACTCTGCCACTGGGGGAGCTTACAGCGCTCTTCTAGATCCCCTCGCTGGATTTCAGGTGGCCACTTCACAACAGGGGAGGAGAAGGAAAAGTAGAGAAGGAAAGGGGAGGAGGGACGAAGGGAAGAGAGAGAAGAAATGGGAAGTGAAAAGGAGCCTCACCAAGTGTTTTATTTTTTCACTGAGGCTAGTTCCAGATGTAGACCAGAGTGGCTAGTTGGAGTAGTTTCAATGTCTGCTAACTGTACAATGGGTCCAAACAAGGATGGCCTCATAACATGGCTACAGTACCATTAGCTCATGTAAATCAGTAAATACATAACAAAGTAAGTAATTAAAATCGCACATTAACTGTAAAATAACCTCGAATGCACTTAGTGTACTAGTAATGTGAGAATTAGAAATGTTTAAGCTGGCATCCAAAAATAGACAGAGAAGGTGTATTGTTTTTAAAGGTCAGGAAGATCGTTCCCAAGCTAAAGGTTTTGTATAAATCAGGTTCCACTTTATAGTGCTGTTGTCGCAAGTCACAAATCAAGTAAGCAGCAATATTGCAAGTCCAGAATCACAACCGTGACAAAGTAGCTCATGAGTGCCAATAATTCTTATACATATTAGCAAGTTTGCACATACAAAAACATGCCAGCATTTCTGTGTGTGTATATGTATGTATACAGAGACATGATTATATATCTAAATGCTATCAATTAATAACCCTCGAACAGCTACCGATGCTCACCATTTTTTACTGACTGGAAAAATTCGGTAACACTGTTGCATTTGGTGAACTTGCTGGGGTAGCGAACGGTGCCAGCACAGACGAACCAGAAGAGCATTCCAAATGCATAGACATCGACACTTCGATCATATCGACTTGAGGTAAGTTCGGGAGCCATGTGAAGCGGTGTACCAACGACACTGCCTGACATCATCGCTGCTGGCTTGCAGAAACCAAAGTCGGCAAGTTTGCCACGGTCATCAAAGTCCAACTGTCAATGAAACATACGACAAACTAAAATAGCACAGATACTACCATCAACAGAGGGACACTATCATCAACACATGGATACTGTCACTAGCAGACAGATACTGTCATCAACAGAGAGATACTGTCATTGGCATCAACCCCACCAGGGATGCCGGGGACACATCCCCTCCAATATTTTGGTTGGGAGGATGTCAATGGGAATATCCCCACCATTATTATTACGTACGTTCGGATATAGCAGACCAATATTAGTCGTCCTCACCCAATGACAGCATTTAATGGTGTCTTTTATTCATTGTTTTGCTCAAAAGTCCAAAATTTGCCACAGAATCGACCCAAACCCCACTGAGGGAGCTCACGATAAAGCAAAACTTTAAATTTAGCACCTCAGAATTCACCAAGATATGCCATTTTTAGACCACAAAACAAAAAATTTGCCCCTCCCAGACTCCTCCCGGTGGGGAGGGGTGTTCCCAGTGGGGAGGGGAATACCCCTTCCCACACCCACCCCGTTCAGTGCTTCGTCCCCCCAACTTTGAACTCGCGTTGACGCCACTGGATACTGTGACCAGCAAGAGGATACTATCAACAGGACACGGATAATATCACCAGCACAGGGACACTGTCATTAGCAAAGGGATACCATCACCATCACAGGGATAGTTCCCTTGCACCTGTTACATTGTAATCACCGGTGATCAGTATGATATCAGCAGACTCACCAGAACGTTGTTGAGTTTAATATCACGATGGACCAGTCCCAGTGAGTGCAGGTAACGAATGCCTTCTGCTACATCGATTGCCACTTGCAACCTAGCCACAGTGACAACAGCAGCTGGCAAATTATACCACAGAAATTCAACAGACATCACGGTAAGTCAAAACATTTAGGAATGATAAAAACTAATTCTCACCGAGTGAGGTATGGCACTATCAACTTTTATCACAATACTTTTGTGACTTATGGTGCCCACTTCCTTGATGTCCAGGCCCACTACAACTTACAAGACAATCTTGGAAGTGATGAACTTTCCATAGATATTTTAAAACATCACTTTAATAACATTCCTGTGTGTACAGCAATAATGTTGCCATAGTGCATCATAAACACAAACACTTGTATCTTTATGCTGCACAGATTGATTAAACAACTGATTACACTACACTGTTTTAATGGCTATTTTCCAGGTAAACCTGGGTTAAATAGTTGTCCCCTTGAAATATCTCCAGTCATCCTTATCGTAAGCATTCTTATGGGACAGGCTGAATCTCTGTACTCACAGGAAACTTCAGGCCTGTACCCACCTACTTGTGTAACCGCCATGACAATATCCTAACGGTTTTGAAGGAAAAGCTTTTACAGGCTGGATGCCATTCCTGTCACCCAATAACAACGTCAAAGGAATCATGGAATAAGCATTTGAGCGATTGACCAGTTACATCAATTTCTTTCATCACCATCATCATCGGGATTTTTTTTAGCGTGGCCTACATAACAAAAGTTACTGCAAGGTCCACAGTTGAAAGCAGTGTAGCAGATCAGATGACTTGGTCTGGCTATGACAAATGGAAGAGGAATGTCTTAAGACGCTGTCTGAATATCGCGAGCGACGGTGCAGATTGTCACGTGTGGTGGAAGACTGTCCAAGAAGGTGGCACCAGATACCAGAAAAGCCCGCTTGCCGACGGTAGAGATATTGAACAGTGGTACTGCAAGTTGGCTGGTGGTAGTCGACCGGAATATTTCTCATACGTATCATTTAAGTGACTCATAACTGACAGGTTATGCAATCAATAGTCAATACTCAAGGTTCAATATTAAGTAATTAACAGAGACGTGGTGCAGAAATCAGCAATGGTAATGAGATACAACTTACCTGCTCAGCCAGTTCATACGACGTTCTATGGCGGTGTGTAGATCACACTTGAACCGATCCATTACGAGCAGCACCGCAGGAAACCGTCGTCGACTCCTGGCACCGTACTTGTAGTCTATTACTGAACCATGGACTGCGGCAATCCGCTCATGCTCAGGAATATTTCTGAATGTTCACACAGACGAATGTAAATCACATGTAAATACAACATTCACATAACAACACTAGTCAATGTTGTTCTCATGCTTCACACACCTAACGGGTGGCTTATCTTCAAAGACATGTATGTAGTAACACATCCAAGTAGTAGACCTAATCTTCTCAACAAAAATGGCTAGAAACATTCCCCTTGTTACAGATGAAGTAGACTCTACAGTACAAAACTATCGATCCTCTATTTAAGTAAATGTGATTAAAAGTAACTGTTTACTATTTTAGTGCCTCTGACATCAGAACAGATTTGCATATGCATAAGCAATACTGACACTGTATAATGGAACTCGAGAGCCAAGTCGTTGAGATGTTTCTCGTCAGGTGGAGCCACTGATTTGACGGCACATCGGTCAAAGCCCGCCCACGACTCACATGTGTACACAATGCCGTACTGACCACGGCCCAACTCATCACCCGTCACTGGCTTACCTACACACAACATTCACCTTCCGTCACAGAATCTAAACAGATTACACAACAGCCTGCATGGTGCTCGCTACCCACATCCATGGGCTCTCCGACATGAATTACAATAATGATCCACACTCACGAGGGCACTGTACATTCTCTGGCAGTGATCTACCACACCAACACTAGCAGAGTAACTGATCCAGGCATCAGTGTATCACCACAGCACAAATTCGCACTGGTCACTAGCCAAACACGATGAAGGTGGCATCCTATCTTCATCGTATTGGGTGACAGGACCCCACTATGTGTCCCTACTGCAATGGCCATGAAGAAACAGCAGAGCACCTGTGGCGTGAACTCCAAATATCAACCAACTCAAGACGCCTCCGAAGCTACCTGGAGATGACTGGGTCAGTGACTCCCCTCCCCCTGACCAGGAATGAGAGAGGAAGAATATAAACAACCATCATTCCACCATTCACACCAGTGACAGGGTCTCAAATACGTGGCCTGTGGACCCCGTGCAGGTCTCGAAGACATTATCTGTGGCTACAATGACTAACTTGGATTAGCCAAAAAAATTACCAATAAACACCACTGTTAAGTGATCAGCTAGAATTTGAATTAAGCAATATCTGAACTAGTTTCATACGATAATGAGTAGACTGAGCAAGTAAACTCACTAAATAGCTGTCAAGTATCAAATGCAGTTTCACTTGTTACTTAACTATAATTTATGCATTTTATCATTCATAAAAAGCAATATGGACTGCTAACTGGTGCATTTTTTCAAACAGCTCATACGTCCAGCCGAGTATAGGATCCTTGATTCATATCATTAGATACCTGATATCCATCAGTATTTTTTGTTAAACCAAATTAACATTTTCTGCAGAGGATGCAGTCACAGCAGCTGCTTACATTCACAGCATTATAATGTCTGTGTACAAATCTGTCGCAATATAAATTTCATTTAAATTTATATTTATTTAACTTCATCCAGCTATACACAGTGTATGAGCTTCATGCTGAATGAAATAATATAAATGAAATCAACTGATTCAGCTGACCGTGCATTACAAAGTCACGCAGTGAGCGGCTTTCTAGTGCAAGTCGTGCAATGCGCGGTGCAAGTTTCTTGCGCAGACTAAGACTCTGACTTTCAGTCTCACGCAGGCGACCATTATAGCTCTTCTCCAGTCTCTGCATTGAATTCTCAAACCCTGCATGAGCTTTACACAGACGGTCTTCTATCTGACAGCACACGTCCTTCGCCAGGCTACAGTGACGATACAACATAACAATGTAAACTAGACTCACAAAACATTGGCAGTTAACTAACAAATGCACACATGAACTACAGTACATACATACATAACACACATACAACTAAGGCTTACCAGACACACCCTCAAATGTCTCCAGGATATGTTTGGGGACTGCTGCACTGGTATTTTCTCACTATACATGTCCTCCTTGACAAGTAACCAGCCATGTCAAAACACTAAGTAAGAAGTTCAGTGAGTGCTACCGTCTTAATATTACTTAAAATATGTAACAATAACTTGTAAGAAGGCATTAAAGAAGGCATTAAGGGCACACTTGCTTGGAATTTTGAGTCATACCAGACAGAGTACAACATTTTATACAAACATATAAACAAATTTGACAACTTTCTACCAGTAAAGCAAAATAGTGATTTATAATAATAATTATCCATTTTGTTATAATTAATTCGTGAGAGACAAACAAACAGATCATCAAGAGAGCTGACCATTTACAGCGGGAATCTGTGAATGCATCGAGGACACCAGCGGCGACATTGCGACGCCAATCATCATCCAGACGTATCTCGGAACGACGCAGCACACTTCGCATGAACTACACAATGCACACACTAGTAGTAAACAGTAATAACAATAGTAATAGTAATAGTAATAACAACAACAATAATAATAATGTGTATTTATACATACATATGAGCTAGCTTCGTTTAACCGGCACATTTTCTCGAGTTACTCCAGGTTAGGCCAGTTCACAACAGTAAACTTCTAGCAGGCTGGATGCCCTTGTTGTCACTCAAGAAACAGTGTCTAAGGACTGAAGGAGAATCAGTGTATTTGTAACAGTATTTGTAACAGCATAAGTTCCTAGATGCACAGGCACAAAGGCACGTCCAGATGTTGCTTAAAACTTTCACAAAAAGCCAGCAAATGAAACAAACAGCAATAACGTGAATCTTGCTAACATGTTATCAATGCACAGTGACTCAGTGGATTGAGACATAATGTGAAGAAAACCATCATCACTCATATGTGATAACACTTAACTGTCAGACACGCATCATATCACAGCAAGTTCTATCACTGCAGGCTGTAAAATGAATTAAGAAAAAGCATAACAGCACACTGTAAAGACTGAACAGAAAATATTAAACATGCAGATCAAATAACAAATCATTGGTCTCAATTATACAGGACGCATGATGCACACACAACGAGCCCAAAATTACCTGCTTCATTTTCTCAACGACTGTGCGCATCAACGACTGACCAGTGAAAACTGTCAACTCCACTTTGTACACATCACACAGGATCTACAGAGATCACACAGGATTTGTACACATCACACAAGATTTGCACACACAACACTGGATCTGCACAGATCACACACGATCAGCTCAGCCTCAAATCGCACAAGATTTGTACACATCACATAAGAGTTGTGCAGATCATATAGAATCTGCACACAATGGACAGGATTTGCACACATTACGCAAGATTTGTACACATCACAGATCACAAAGTACTGCACACATCACACAGGATAAGTACAAACAACAAATCGCATTACACTGATGGCACAGTCTGCAAACAACAACTTAAATTAATCAATAATTTCAATAACATTTCCAAAAAGTTAAATAAATCAAACAATCCTCATAATCTTTTGGAAAAATAAACATTAGTCATCATCAGATACGATGAATAAACCATGCGTACATAAAATACAGAAAAATGTAAACAATTATCACTTCTCATCATTATTGACAAACTCCATATTTTTGAGCAACTCTACAATTCTGTATATAACGACACTTAATTACATTCACGCATTGCATTAATTACGTCAGTGTATTTTCTAGACCAAAGTGACTACCCCATACTCAAATGAATGAAACTGCAATAATTACAGGGCAGTGAGTCGGTTATCTCACTGTGTCAAGGTAATGAGCATAGTGATTCTGCAAAGGATAAGATGAAGAACGAAAGAAATTTTCACGGAAATGCAAGCCGGATTTAGAACAGGATGTAGTACAATACAGTACATATGTCTCAATGTCTAAATGAAACACATTCTGAATTCAGCAAGAATCTTTATGTCTGGTCTATCGACTTCAAGACAGAGTTTGACAGTGTGTGTATTTTCTAGATCTTTGATTACACAAAGACACGTATGATGTATATTGTATTCTGTGTTGTTTCAAAGACACTTCACCTCTTTCAATGCTGCAGATGTCTCTTGTTGATCTGAACTGTCACTTGCATTGCGCTCCAGTGACTCCAGACAGCGAAGCAATACATCTAACACCAGATCCACAAGCATTATCCAAAATGCACAGCAAATGTAAACAAACAAGCATTGCAAATAAACAAATGAACACAATCTCAATGAATTAAACAACTTTTAGTCACGACATCTATTTGGTTACTTATGGTGCAACAGCAAATTTATTCCTCCAATAATCATATATATTAAAAAACTGGTATGCCCTAGAACTTTGGTCGCTGATTGGTTGGCTGCATTCTATTTATGTCGGCTGACAGCACATGACGGCCCACAGCAGCAGACCTAGGGCATGTTGATTTCTTCTGCCCTCATGGATTGTGAGCACAAATAATAATAATAATAATAGAAGGGCACTTGCAGAGCACCAGTACACAAATTATCCAGTAGCGCAGTTCAACAAATTAGAACACATAAAACAATATGATCTAAGAGTGAAATCACATGAGCTGACTATAGCTAGAGTAAAAATGCAAGTTTCAAATAGTGTGTCTTAAGACATTGCTCGAAAGTGTCTTTGGACTTAGTTTGGCTGGTAGTGCATTCCAGACTGTTAATCATGCAAAAGAAAACGCTCGTTCAGCAAACTTGGTTCGAGTGTGCGGTTTGACAAAGGTGTTACTGTCAGAGGAGCACAGGTTGAAGCAACTGACTGTTTCACTGACAAGTTCCTGTAGGTATACTGGTGCCTATAGTGCATAACAATTACAGCTCATGTACTCTGTAGCACGCGACTGCATAGGCTATATACTAAGTTTTGTCACAGATAAGCTCAAGCTGTCAAGGCCTATTAGGGCCGTGATGGCTTGTGTATTTTAAGATATTTTACCATATATTATACAGATGTTACAATCAGTAAGTAACCTATGCAACTGGACCGTAGCCCATCAACGAGTCCAAGAAGTCGTGCGGCTACAACACTATTGAGATGACTTAGCACCAGCTTCTGAATCTGCAGTGTGCACTCTTTAGCAATGGTGGACTTCTTTCCAAGCTTAGAACTCGTCCCAACATCTGTTAATAGCATACCAAACCAATGGATAGCATAGCCAGCATAGTGCAGTGTATGATTAACAAGAAAGCTGTGCTATCGCAAAAATGACTGCGCGATGTGTCCTACATAAACGGGCTTGAAAAAATAAGCTTGGGTATGATTTTTCTCGCCAGAAATTTTGACGACCACACTATAATTATACTCAAGCTAATTTTTTCATGGATGGTAGGTAAAGTTTGGATGCAGATATAACATTTATTGTATTTGATGCCTCCTCCAAGAGGAACCCCGTGAATATCCACATATACCTTGTATTTCTAGAAACTAGAGTCACTGAACAACTTTATGCCGCTGATAGTATGGGTCTGTCTTTGTTGAAATTTTCCTGGTGGGCTCCGTAAAACTTCTTTATTTCTGTTGTTCAAGGTAATAAAAGGTCATTGATATTGGTACCAAACGAAAGAGCATATGCGACTTCCTATTAGTCCGTCATAGTAACCTTGGTCCTATCTTGCACCGTTTCGGAGATATTGCAGGTTTTTGTGCTCCTGACCCACCCATATCCAGCCTATTTTGTGGGTGTTCCCATTAGACCAGATTGCTTATGTTGGGGGTGAGCCCAAGCATACGGTATAAGCTAATCAGCTGTGAAGTTATTTTCAAAGTATTCCAACCTATGTGATCAATATCCAACAACATCACAGATGGACAGACGGACAGACAGACGGACAACATGCAATCACAAGACCGCACTTTGCATTATAGTGCATCACACAGCAAAAACTGACAGTTAACAACGAGCACAAGAAATGCCAAGAAAATGTCTAAGGACCAGTGAAGACAGTTAAAGTGATGCTGGTTTCAAGTTTCAAGTCTGAAGTGATGGAATGGATCGTGAATGTGGTGGAAAATGATGCACTGATATGTACACAGTGACTGGGAAGAGATTAATTGACTATGATGAGGAAGTTGATTAATGGCACATCAGCAAAAACAGGCTGTTCAGTGCCATTGTTCAGTGCTATTTTCTAACAAGAAGCGAAGCTGTCTCTTGAGAAATAGCCAATCATATGCCAGTCATCATTCACCATGATAACAATGCTCTCTCACCAGCGAGCAGTTGTGCAATTTGCATCAATGTAAGCAAAAAGGTCATGAGAACAACAAACATGATATAATAAATAAGCAAAATTTTGAGATTAGGAGGAGTTTGAGAGGATAGGATCGATGTAGGGGTTAAAAGCTGTAAAACTGTGTGTCTGGGGGCAGTTCCTATTCACTTGTTCATACACTCTTAATGTATCATTCAGCCACTGTGCACAGCATCACAGACAGACAGACCGACGGCAGTATGATGCCAACAGCTGATAAGAATATTTGGAGCAACTTTTGAACTTTTTACAACTTGCAGTTCTGACTCTCTGAAGTATGTATGGAATAGGCAAATATATGAGATACAATGCTTAGTGCCCTCCTCAAGGTGCACGGCATAAAAGTATAATGAAGAATACCATCAAACTGGAAGTCAGAAGCAAGTTGTAGAACATTGCTACGTTCACTGGCGATTGCACCAACAATGATCTGCAGAATTTCCGACTGTTTCTTCAATGCAACTTCCATCAACTCTTTGTACAACTTCTCCTGTAAGTTGACATATAAAATATATTCACTCAAATGATGCAACGGTTGAAATGATTACAAACATACAGAAAAACACCTAACGGTTGATATTGGCATAAATATAGGGTGCACACGAACATAGAACTGAAAAATGGAATAATTATTACTTTATTGCCGTACTGTAGATTAATACTACACTGTATCTCAGAAAAAAA
>Ga0056132_1000234_pt1 | contig 12642 bp, 11 predicted proteins | sample WorMetLIZISLAND2_3_FD_71119 | JGI IMG/M metagenome (GOLD analysis project Ga0056132, IMG submission 71119) | Marine gutless worms symbiont microbial communities from Max Planck institute for Marine Microbiology, Germany - Olavius clavatus LIZARD... ...
GGGGGGATAACATTGACAAATGCCAACATTGCACGCAGTTACTGCAGCGCGTCATAGCTACGCAGAGCTCTTTATAATAAAAATGTGAGATTAAATATCATCTGTGCAAAATTTGACCAACACGTAAAACAAAGTAAAAAGTCGACATTTTGGAGATTCGATTTTTAAATTTAAAACAGGTTTTTCCAATAAACCATTTTCCAGTACTGCATCCAACACAGTCATGATGACTAGATACAAAGTTGTGTTTTTCTTACGTTCAGTCTCGCGACTTTGCTCCTCTTCCATCTCTTCAATAGCCACCTCAGCAGGCTCTCTGTCACTGCCTTCTTCAGTTGTACCGCCATCAGAAGCCGACTGAAGATCTCCCGCATCTATGTATGCAACATCAGCAAAACCTGATGAGTTGTGTACGTAAAATAAATCGATGTCATGTACACAAAAAATTGCACACCTAATCGTCTCGACAGTGTAATTCCTTACATCGGACACTTGCAGTCATCAGTCGCACCATCGGAAGAGTGCAGTATGTAAATACCTGACAACACTCTGACAGATGCATGATGAATTCAATGATTTCCGATTGCTGGATTACGCTAGACATTAGCGTCAGCTAGATTGACCTTAACGGTCGCATACTTTCAAGGTGTATCATGATATGTGTGCAAACCTGTGATGTCGCTTTCTTGAGCAGCTTCCAGGGGTTCAGTTCTGGCAGGTTCTTGTCCAGTCTCACCAACTTCTCTTCTCGGCGGTCTTCCTCTTGTAGCCACTGGTCCACGTTCTCGTTCACCTAACAGGAAAACCAAAAATGTGTTGCTGTCGCGGAAGGTTGCAAAAGATGCAACGACCACAGTACCCACAGCCATCGCATTGCTGTCAACAGCTGCGTGCACATTCATAAACTACCTACTGTTTACGTTGCAGAATCTGACGACCATTGATGAGTACTTAATGCGTGCACAGGAGAGTGAATGCAATAATTATCAACAACTGTGTGGATTACAGCTTAACAGACGTAGGCTACACAACGACAGCCACAGCAATGGGTGAGCAAAGACGTGAGACGTGAACGTGAAATGGGGAGTTACAGAGTATGTTTTCTGCCTTTAAATTTCACTTAACGTAATGACAAAAAGCCCCTGCAATGACGGCCGAAAACACCTAGGCAGCAGCAGTTACGTAATACGTGAACGTAATTTACGGAGTAAAGAATACTGTTATTATTTATAAAAAAAACTGTAACCATTTTATTTAAATTTTTATAAGCCGAAGATCTAAAACAGCAAATTGTATGAGCACGAACGTATCCGTTACCTTATACATTTAATTACCCAAAAATAGTGTTTGAAAGGAGATTATGGGTCATATCTTTTTGTGTTAAAATTCCCAATTGTGGTTACCATGGCAACCGGGGTCGGTCTGATGTAAATTTTAATGACACCAGTAAATTGGTTGACCTCGAAAACTCCTTCTTGGTGCGACATCCATGGCTCTATGTCTTATATTGGCTGAGTTGTGGCTAATTTTCTCTTAAAATTTCCAAAATTTCGTTGCCATGGCAATAGGGGCAGTCTGACGCAAATTTCAACCACGCCCTTAAATTGGATGTTGAAAACCCCCTTTTTGGTGCAACAAGTATGTCTCTATCTCTTATATTAGCCGCGTTTAAGCCAATTTTGTGTTTGAAAATCAGCAGTTGGTTAACTTGGTAACAATGGTCGGTCTGAGGCAAATTTTGACGACGCCGTTAAATTGCCCGACCCCGAAAACCCCCATTGTGGTTCAAACATCTTTCTTCTATCTTTAAAAATGGCCGAGTTATTGCCGTTCGAAGTTGCCATAGGCCGTAATGTAAATTTTCAAATTTTGCGTGGAAAAGGGGGGTAAGTGTGAAAATTCATCAAGGAGACACCCAAGAGGCACTTCCTTGCGCGAAAGCGCGTCATTTGACGTATAGATCGTGAATCGGTCCACTGTGGCGACCTGTAGGCGAGGTGAAGAAACGAAAAAAATGAAAAAAGGAAAAAAAGAAAGTCACAAACAGTGATATTTCGCGGATGCGCCGAGACGCCCCATGCAGCCCGATCGCTCCCATATTTGGAATTTGAGGTAGGGTCCCCGACATAGTTACCTACCCCAACTTTCACGTCGATCGGTTCAGGGGTTTTGCTCCCAGGGGTACCCGAAAATCCCACTTTTCCTATACTTATCGCATTGGCTTATACAACAGGTTTGGGCTACCACCCAACCTGTGACATGCACGTCTTTTGATTTATAAGCCTGCCAGTACGTAAATAACTTTGAACACTGTGATAGGTGAATTATCAATTCAATGATTTCTGATTGCTGAGTTACGCTGGTATAAGTTGCCTCAGTTAGATTGACCTTAAGGGTCGCATACGTTCAAGGTGTATCATGATATGTGTGCAAACCTGTGATGTCGCTTTCTTGAGCAGCTTCCAGGGGTTCAGTTCTGGCAGGTTCTTGTCCAGTCTCACCAACTTCTCTTCTCGACGGTCTTCCTCTTGTAGCCACTGGTCCACTTTCTCGTTCACCTAACAGGAAAACCAAAAATGAGTTGCTGTCGCGGAAGGTTGCAAAGCGTTAACATGCAACGACCACAGTACCCATAGCCATCGCATTCCTGTCAACAGCTGCATGCTCATTCATACATAAAGTACGTACCGTAGTGCTTAAGCTGCAGAAACTGTCGACCATTGATGAGAACTTAGGACACTGAAGGCAATAATTGTTCACAAATCTGGAGCTTATAGATTAACTGACCTACACAACGAGAGCCTGAACAACGACGGCCACAAAAAAATGGAACCAAGACGACTGAGACAAATCATAGCAATGTAACATTTCACATCACTTGGTTTTGTATGTATTTCTAGGCCTACATACCGCTTTGGTGCATGACAGCTGAAACGCCTTCTTAAATGAGCGTCTTGAATTCAACAGTATCAAGTGGGCATAATGTGATGTAAGCAAAGTAAACGCAGTGAAATCGATAAGCACAAACTCAAAGGCAAGAAAAACTCATCAGCTGTCGACAAGAAACATTTACATCTTACATCATTGCGGTAACCGTCGATCTCATTTTTTGTGGTCGTCGTATTGTGGCCATCATTCTATAGGCTCCACAGTTGGCGTGCGTCTTCAGAGGAACAGTACCGACACGACGCCTGAAGAATTTCTCCCGAAAAAAAGCCGGTAACAGTCCTTTCGATATTTGTGCACCGGTCTTAAACGTGGCCGGTCATTTTTGGCCTTTTTAAGACGCGAAGCACTAGTGCATAGTGCGGTATTGATACTGCACATCGTCCATCTATCTGTCCGTCCGTCTGTGACGTTGGTGCATCAGGACCACGTAGGTGGGAAAAGTTGGAAATACGGACAATTAGCCAAACAACTTCGCTCTTCGTAGACCAAAGGCCATCCACATAATTCCAGGGGAACATGGGGAAATTTTGAGGACATTGAAGTGAAAGTAGCGTACTGGGTGAAAGTGGCGTACTGGAACACAAAAGCGAGAATATATCTGAAACGCGTAAACATCGCGGAAGTGTTAATATGGATGGACTATAGGGACTCACCTATGCTCTTTCGAACGGTACCATCTCCGACCCCCTACGGCCTCCCAAGTTCCCAACCCAAAACTGCAATCGGCATCGGTATTATCTCAGGTAAGGCTAAAGCTACGGACTGCCAATTTAGCGTATACATTCACAGGGTGCCTACGAACAAAAGCCCGTAACAAATTTGTACAGAAAAGGGAACGTGGACGTAACCAGGGACTGCCCCACCAAATTTCTCGAGTACCCCATATTACATCCGGAACGGTTAAAGGTACCAACTTCAAATTCGGCAGGTACATTTACACGTTCCATCCCAACAATAGCCCATTAAAAAAATGGGCGAAAAGGGAGCGTGGGCGTATCCAGGGACTGCGGAAATTTTTGGAGTACACCGTATTATATCACGAATGGATAAAGGTACGAACTTCAGCCAAAAATTTTACGCAGAATCATAACATAGACCGCATTAAAAACCCGTGAAAAATTTGGGCAAAACTAGCCCTTGGCGTTCTGAGGGACTCTCGAAAATTATCAGGGTATCCATATCTATGGCGCATTGTGCGCTAATGTTTGCGACAGCTGAGCTTTTTTGTTCTACACTGCTTCTTAGTCTTATATTGAAGTCATTACCATGACATACACATAAGTCGCTGTTAGGCTACGTGGAAGACGTTACGCTTACCGCTGGCATCTGACGGTGGTCGCTGTGACGGTCGGCGATGATCTGGACGTCCTCTTGCTTCAGCTCTGGCCTACGCGAATGCAAAAACAGTCATTACTTTACATTTACTATATCACGATGCTTGTGAAATAACATGACACATGGACGCACATCCGCACTGTAATTCGTGAATGTATGTTTCAAGTGAAAGGAAGTGTCCGCCGTCTATACTGTGCTAGTATTGTATGCGATTGTGACCGATGTATGTCACGCGTTTCCATCTGTCTTTGATGTAAATAAACAGCTACCTGCGTGAATTTGATACAATGCAGCAATTTCCGAAAGGGGACTGTTACAAGTTAAACAATTATTTGAAATGGCATTCTAAAACGTCAAAGAAAACAGTAAACACGTATACATGTGGAAGGAAATGCATGCCAAGGCACTGTGCGATACGAAGGCCCTCCATACACTCACAGACGCGAACGAACGTGACGTCAGCTGTATGATATGCGTAAAGCCCTGTCCACACTGTCGCAGACAAGTGCCACTGTAGCAAAAAACGGCGTGGACAATGTGGACAGGGCTTAACCATTTCATATTTTCGATACTGAAGCCCGCGACAGATTAGACATCGCAGCTAACATTTTTTGCTTCATTTAAGACACATTTATGTTGCCAGACACGTTGAAAATTGCGCAACGTATGCAACGGCTACAGCGAAAGTAGAATCTTACATTCAGCTTCACAGCACAACCCAATATTAAATAATTACCGAGCGATGCACTAGATGTCACAAAGAGTGTGGGAGCCTAAAGACAGTAAAGACGGATGCGAGTCATCGAATGTTAGCCAACTTTTGGGTTTAAATGGGAAGTTGCAAGTAAGAACTCGTGAATTGATAGCCTACAGCCGTCGAGCGACGTTTTACGCTGATCGTTCACCATTCATAATTTTGTCCGCAGGAATACCGTGCATGTATTTGCCTTCTATCAATACTCGTCACGGTGCCGATGGGATAAAAAAAACTCACATTGAACAACAACCACGTCGTCGAATGATTCATCTAGCCAAAATTAAGGCCTGTTAATTTTCGACAGCATTCAGACAGAACGTCTTCTATGAGGAGATGGTACGTCAAGACGTTATTTTCAGCGACGTGACGCTCACTGTGCGTGAGCAGTCGTGGCAATACGTATTTGATGGGATAATATTTGACATAGGCCTAGTATCATCAGTACATCAGTTATCAGTACAGTGGCTCCACAGGGTAGTTCACATCAAACATAGCCTATTACCAAAGTGTGTTGAATTCTGTAACATTTATTCACTGACAATGTGCCCCGCTATCGCACGGAGGACCTCTGTACGTATCGAATTTCACAACGGGAACGTGCGTTTTCTCTGCCACTGCACGCATTTCTTGTTGGTCTGTCTGCAGACTGTAGTGAATTATCTGTCAAAAAGTGACAAGTACTATAAAGAAAGAACCAGTCAGATCGCATAGTTAATGAAGACAAGTCAACATCTCATCACTCTGACTTACTGTCGTCATCATTATTCACCGCTAACGTAGCCCAATAGCAATAAACAGAAAGCATAAATCATAAATAGCTGTGATAACGCACATGTGTGTTACTGCACTTGATAAGCATTCACGTACATACAGTCTGTTTCAGCCAACGCCGCTATAACGATTTTATTTCATGTTATCATACATTCAATCCAAGACGTCACGAGTTCAATTCCAGATGTGCACATATAATGAATTTTGGATTAACCAGTAAGACGCCTATCTATACGCCCGCAGCTCGGGTCACAGCGTGGCGTCTATAAATGTCCGTCATTGAAGTGTCACAACGGTGCACTCACGATTGACTGTCAATTATACGTCTTCTACGACGCGTTGTTTCGTTCTTTTGGTTACTAAACGATACATATCCGCATATACGTCATATTTGTTGAAACTAACATCACAGACCGACATTTTGCACTCCATAACAAGTCTTATCTTCGTTTAAATTTTTATTTTGAGCTCCCGAAATTTTGATGATTTCTGCCAGATTGACGACCTTTCGGCCGTTCAAGGTCATCCAACGTGATTGACTGTGGTTCCAATCGACAAAGCGTATATGTGACTTCCTATTAGTCAGTAATAGTAAGGTCGGTGTTAGCTTGCACCCTTTCGGATAATTTGCAGCTTTTATGTTCTCCTGAACCCGACCCGTATTCCACCCATACTTCAGGGGTGTTCCCGTTGCACTACATACGCCATCGCATAAGCTCGACATGCAATCTCATAACCGCGCTCTGCGTATAGCATCACGCAGTAAAAAATGCATTTTTTTCTGGTGCATAAAGTGTAAGTGTATATGCACTGACGTTATTATCCTGTCTTTGTTTAAATAAATTTCTCAAAAATTATTCGTTAACTCATACTGGACTTTTTTTCGGTGACGATTTACGCGAAGAAAAATGCTTTGTACCCTGTGAATGACGTTCTCCGTCGTTTAACGACTTCAGATGGAAAGTTTAACGTAACCGGTGAAAAGGGCGTCAGCGGCATTTTGGTGCGACAACGGCACGAGATTGAGAGTAAACTACTTAAGGGCAAAATACAAAAATGTTACGAAAATCATTCAATAACTCTGGACAAAGCCATAGGCCTGCAGGCCTGTTCTTTCTGGGTAGGAAAGTGACTAGAAAAATCGCACCATTGGAAGTGCATCTGGACTTGAAAGAACACATTCTGATGGCGATAAATTTTGTATTTTTCCGACGAATATTTATCCATTTACGACAGTAAACCAATGAGGTCGATCTTCGACATCTGACAAAAATTTCCAGAGGACCAATTGAATTCCAGAAGATTTGCCGGATTTCCAGCAGTTGTAGACACCCTGTGTATGCTGCAAGAAATGTTAACGGTGTTCAGCGTCTTAAGACCAGATATACACCGTGTCTCAAAAAACTGTGCCAGTGTTATTTTCTGAATAACTTCGTGAAACATTGGCCGAATTAAGAATTTTTGGCATGCAACATTGCGAAGAAACGTAACACCAACGACCTCAGTTTTGCCCACCTAACCTTAATACTGTTGCTACACTACGTTGTGAAATGCAGAAGTCGTAGTGTGTACTGTGGACGTTTACAACGATCAATTCATGCTGGGTACCGCATGCCGGCTCAGAAAATCATTGTGAGACCAGAAAATCATTAACAATCTGTTACTTCTTTAACATTAATTAGGAGCAAGTCGTACCAAGATCTCGGACGTCGACGAACTAAAACGACGTAACAACGATTGGGCCTTTCTGAGTCACACGGTTATTGCACGTGATAATGTCCAGTGGCATCAGCGTCTACGCGCTTGCATTCGTGAGCCAGCGGACATTTTCAGCACATAGGCCCTACTATAATAAATATGATGTGATGTGACACATGTGACTTGTATTGAGAGACAATAACTGCCAGTCATGCTATTGTTTCTTGTTAGTCAGTTAGTCATTCAAATATGCACTTAATTATGCGTTGACGGCTCAATGTGACACTTCAACTTTCCAAACGTAGTGCAAGCACATTCTTTACGTGAAGTGGGCAAGTTAGGTAAAGTTTGTTTGAGGGTTTATTCCGGGACACTTCTGTCAATTTTTATTGAACTCGGTTTATATTTGACAGACAAGGAGCAAAATATATGTTGCCACAGTTTTTTGGAGACACGGTGTATATATTATCGTAGAATAATTAACCGCGGGTGTGTTAGAACTCCGGTCCTTTTTTTCTCCATTTGTAAACCAAAGTTCAATAATTTAGGCACACGTCTACCACAGTGATCGCAGTTTGCAAAGCCTTTTTCAGATCAAAGACATTTTCTCCCGTGTGGATATATTCGCGATCAAGTCGCGGGTTTGTGCCTCATCGAGAAGAAATTTTCATGTCTTTGGGCCACCGTCTTATCCGGGGGAGGGTCCACAATTTATATAAAGTAATTTGTCGGTCAACGTGGAACATCTGTCAGACAAGCGATCTCCAACTTAACGCGGCGTAAAAAGCGTCGACGTGTTTTGCCGGTCACCCACGCATTGCACGTGCCCCACGCACGTACGAACCACAGCTAAACATAATGCCTCCCTGGACAGCTATCACTGCCGGGTGGCGCGAACAATGTGATTACTGTATAAGCTTACGTGGAACAAATTGCTCGGCCATGCTTCAGGAAAAGATACTGACCCGATAACTAACGCCCGATGTTGACGACGTTGACACCGTTTGACGTGGCTGCGCTGTACGACGATCCCTAGAAGCGGGCACACCAGCACCAACTGCAGTAAGAACTGCGGGCCGCAGAGTATTGTAATCTTGTCTCCTCCAGGCGTTGCACAGCTGCAGCCGATAACGATAACAGTTGTATCCATAGACTCGATGCGCCAACGTTCCCCATACGCTTCGATGCGACTACAATAGAACAAAAGTTGGAAGTAAAGTACACAGTATGTCTTCATTGCAGTTATGAAATATTTTCGGCACATTAATTTGTGAAATTTTTAAGCATTCACACAGTTAATATTCCGCTCAGGAGTATAAGAGATACTGTGAAGAGAGACAGGACTATATATATAGTCCCCGGAGTCAGTCGCTGACCGTCTGATCGACTGACTTTGCATACCATCGACTGACTGAGTCCACTAAGTCGTTGTCAATTGATTGACTGCAGTAGGCCTACATGTGACCGACTGGCCACTCGACTTAAGTCCACTTGACAGAGGCGTACCCTCACAAGGTGCCTCAGGTGCCTATGCACCCGCTGTCAGGAAAATACGCAAAGTTTTCTGGAACAAATTCTCAATAATTTATGCATACATTTGCTGCCAACAGATGTGCTGCTTGAAGCTGGTAAGGCAGCCAAACTGTTCGGCGGGGGCCAAACGGCGGAAGTTTACGACGCTCCGCCAGACCCCGGCTGGGGGACCCTCTCTTCATTCCCTTCTCGACGCCTTCGGCTTCTCGATCTCGACAACTGCAGTACCCCACCGCCCGGCATACAAATTCCTAGCTACGCCACTACATACCACGTAGTGTACGCACGTTCTGTCCAAAAACTGTGGGTACGCCACTGGACTTAAGTGGACTTGTGATGAAATTATGTGCATTTCTGCGCAAATTCTTTCAATGTATAATACAATTATATTAACAATACTGTACAACATGTCTAGATTTGCCTACTCTGACTTGACTTCTTAAATTTTGTAATTGGTATAAAGCGCCGGCGAAGCGTCGTTCAAAGTCGCACGACACGTGTATGATGCAGAAGTCATGTCGCGTCGACGCATCACTTAAGCTACACGCTGGTCTACTTTCTCACTCTGGTCGTTGATCGAGCAGACTTTGACACGCTTCATAGCGCTAGTGACTATCGCTCGCCACGCAACCCAACGCGCAGCGGTAATAGAAATAGGCCTTAACGCTTCACGGAGCAACGTCCTATAGATTAGGCCTATACCTGTAAAAGCCGCGCGCATGACCGGCGGTCTTCTGAGTGCGTTGAAATTCGCTTGGGTCGACGGTACACATGTGATGGTTACTGTTAAGTAAAATTAACCTTTTGACGTACTAACACATAACCACTTTACCCACGACAATCACACATATTTACAATCATCATAAAAAATACTGAAAACACATACACTGAAACACACTAAGTTACACAAGTTACAACTTCTTAACGTCCTGCTTTCACCGTAAAAGTTGCCCCAAAAAGTAAACTTTGCAACTTAGTTTTGAGAGATTAGCACAGTTTTGGGGCGAATCGTACATCGCACGTGGGCGAACCGTCTTGGCGGCGAACCGTTCAGGGGCAAAAGGACCAAGACTGGGGGCGAAACGTCTAGGAGAAACGTCCAAGTCGCGAAAGGACTGATCACGATTAGTCGGCTAATGACTTAAGTGAACGCTATGCAAAAAACCTTTACAGATAACGTGCTAGAGTGGGTGTTAGTGCAGTTACAGCGGGAGGTGTCCTCCGAATGAAGGGGGTGTACAACCTTCGGTGGTGGGTCTCGATTAAACACTGCTCTTTGGGTCCAATCAATCGTCCAGGTGGCGAATGCTCAAACTGGCTAAAAGACCAGGACTGCGATCCAAATGTCCGAATCCAGGACGTAATCCCCCTCGACGAAACAGTACACACACACCCGGACAGAATCTTCCACAAACAAAATCAACCTCCGACGAAATTCCCCCGAAAATGTTGTATCACAAAATACCCACGGCCAAAAATCCCCTCCCCCCGATGTAGACAAAAATTTAGAAACATAGACTGCAGAATGGTTTTCTGTGAAGTGAGAAGCTAAGGAAGCTCAGCTACTGCAGAGAAACAGCGTGTCGGCTGTCAGGCCCCTCAGCCAACCCCCTCCGCTCCCTCTGGCTACATGTATGCACATTTTAATTATTATAAGAATCGTACACAAAGTACAAGAATAAAGTATTTGAAAAATAAAAATAACATTAAAAAGAAAAACGTTACACAAAATACACAGCATCAACTGTGACACAATTTAAAATTGTCTGAAGCTCCTCTCGTAGCATGACAAATCCATTACTCAAACTGAGGTACCCATCACGAAGGCAAATTAATTCCCTAGCAAGCTCAACATACATACGCTCCTTTTCAGTTACAGTCACTGTAAACAGCCTTTCATCGCCTGCCGAAATTTTGTTGTTCAAAAAAATCACGCGATGATAGACCAAACAATATAAATTGCAGCCAAACAAATATTGCGGGAGATTGTGGAATTGCAGCCCATATCATGAACACTGTGCAGTACAAGAGAGTGAACCAGGGAAGAGGGGCTGAGCATACACTTGTACAAGAAAAGAATAGACTTGTTAAAAATCTCGTGCAATAATGGGAGAGTATCCAACAACACCCGGTAAAAAAGTGAGAATAGTATGGTATGTCAAAACATCACCTTACACCTTTACGAACTGCCACACACATTGTCTCTTCGCTATATCTGAGAATTACACAAGTCCCATACCGTCCACTAAGCGCAATTTAACATGAATCGGACATTCAAGTTTATTCAAGATCAGTCCCATTGGTGCCCGCAGGAATTAAGAAAGGTGTCTTTTCGTAAGGTGCAATTAATGCCGACGTAATTTCTGCAACTTCCGAAGACGTGGCAACGGCAAACCAGCCAATTCGTCAACTTCAACGACCGCACTCAGGTCTGAAGACGTCCCAGCAGGAAACGCCTTCGAATATCTAGGCGTACATACTGCCAGAAACTAGATTATTGACCTATGTTTTTGCCGCTGACAGCAGGTGTATACATTCATTAGTATTCACGTAATTATGCCTGAAAGTCGAACCCTCTAAATATACAAATGCCAATGCGAAAACCGACTTATACATGAAATATCCTCTGAAGGCTATGTCATTAATTTTTCAATCAGTCACAGGCCAACAACGGGTAGCATATCGTCATATAATATTGCTGGCCTTATCTCTGAAGTTTCCGAAAAAGTAGCTAATCAAATTGCCAAAATTGCCGTCGTCGATAAACCCACTCTCATTTGAGGTCCCCGCCAACAGGAACCCCCGGGAGTATCCGCATATACGTTATGTTTTCAGAAACTACGGTCATTGGCCTACATTTTTGTAGATGTATGGGTTTATCTTCATTCAATTTTGTGCAGTGGCTTCCAAAAGACGCGTCCAAAAGACGCGTCTTTTGTGCACCAGAGTGCGTTTTGGCCGTTCACGGTTGTTCAGGGTCATCCAAGGTAGACGATTTTGGTACCAATCGAAAGCGCGTATGCGACTTCCTGTTAGTCCGTCGTTGTGACTATCTTCCTATCGAATGGTGGAACTTTCGCTCAAGAACTTTCGCTCCCGGGAGCGAAAGTTCCACGTATGGAACTTTCGTTCCCGGAAACAAAAATGACGTGGAACTTTCGCTCCCAATCCCAAGAGCGACAAAGTCCTGGAACTTTCGCACTCAATCAGAAACACATAATTTGATCGTTTGATCTGCGACAAAAATAAAGATAGCTACAGTTCAAATATCAAATAAAACAATTTATTTTAGTTGCACTTGCACATATTTTTAGAATTGTCTGTCAAGGTTTTATACACAAAAACGTTGGAGAAAAAACGTTTAAAAAACGTTTATTATTTAAAGACAAAAAACCTACAAAAGTTTTATGTCTGTGGTTCCCGTTGACTATATTCGCCGTTTTCGACGACTATTTGTCGCCGTTTCCGGCAACTATAGTCGTCAGGGTAGACCATGCTAAATTTACACACTTAGGCCTATAGAGCCATCTAGCTATACTTATGACACACGGACGTTTAACAGCAAAGCGTATGTATATATACACCGTGTCTCAAAAAAA
>Ga0056132_1000235_pt1 | contig 12636 bp, 9 predicted proteins | sample WorMetLIZISLAND2_3_FD_71119 | JGI IMG/M metagenome (GOLD analysis project Ga0056132, IMG submission 71119) | Marine gutless worms symbiont microbial communities from Max Planck institute for Marine Microbiology, Germany - Olavius clavatus LIZARD... ...
TTCCAACCTATGTGTTGCTGATACCTAAACGTCACGGACAGACAGACGGACGGACAGACAGACAGACGGACGACTTACTGTCGCATTACCGCGCTCTGCGCTAGCATCGCGCGGTAAAAACTGCAGTGGCTAGGGGTTTGGTGCTTCGTCTGGATAAGAAACTGTTTCACCGATTAAAATAGCATTGCAACGCTGAACGAAAATGGAAATGCGTTGCCGCAGAAACGACGTTTCACGATGCTGCAGATAAACGACAGACCACCCATAGCGTTCAAAAACTCCAGCGCTGATGAGTGAGTGGCGCCGTGCGTCCCCAGTGCCAATGACTGGAAAATGTATGTTTCTGAAACGTCCGAGTATTTCGCAATCTTTCTGTTTGCTGCAGCTTATTATTGTTAGCCGATCGTACTGTTGCACGCAATACGATTGGCTATTGTCATGATACTGTCGTCTGTCTCTCTGTCTGACTGTCTGTCCGTCTGTCTGTGACAAAGCGTATTGTGGCTAAACGAAACATCCTATAGAAAAAGTATCTGAAGTATCTGAACAAGTGAATAGGAAATGCTCCCCAGGAACAAGATTTTGCAATTTGCAACCTTCAACCCTTTACATCGACCCTATCCGCTCAAACTCTCCACCCGCAAAATTTCGAAATTTTATTTATTATATTTCACTTTCATGATCACGTGACCATTTTGTATATGTTGCTGCGAAACGTTTGGTGACGGGAGAGAGTGTTGTTATGGGGTGATGCTATGCGTACGATCGGCTATTTCTTAGCAACAGTTGGGCTTCCTGTTATTATCAACATCGTGAGCAACATCAGCATCAGCAGCAAGAACCATAACTCCATGAACATTGTCACACATTCATACACTGCTGCGTACTTTATCTAAATATACAGTTTACTGGATACTCGTATTATTATTATTAGTGTGTAGACCTTGATCCAGGACAGAGTTGTATGTGAATCGTCAGCGATGCCGCACGGCATGACAACAGACGTGTACGGTGCATTCTGGTAGATCGGCCGCGGTCGACGAACGATCACCGGCGGCTCTTAACACACAACATCCGCTTCTGGTCACTAATTGAACCAAATAATACCAGCAATAATGTGAATAATAGCAAGGTTTATGGTGCTTTATGATTTTTTATCACGATATTGCCACTGACTAAGCGGCTGCCAACCTTCACCTTCAGACCACGCCAAAGCCAAACGACTTGGGCCGCGAGTCCGTTTGTAGAACACTATCGTCTATACACTCACCGTCGCCATTTACTACTCCTCGAGCGCAGCGAAGAGGAGTATAAACTCACGACATCAGTAGCTGACTATAGGCTTCCTATAGTTGACTTATGGGCAACTGCAGTAAGAGTATAGGCCTACTGCATGTACCGTACAGTGACGACCGACCGACCTCGTACCTAACTGAAAATTTCAAACGGCCATATCTCTGCAACGGGTCATGGAGGAAGAGATAAGAATACAGGCCTAATGCGTGAGGAGTACACAGTATTGGTCACAGTCTAAAACATTTCTTATATATTCATGTTACTCGCCGCAGAAGCTGGTGCTTATTTTCTTATTTTGCCGTCTAATGGAGGGTAGAAGGCTGAGTTGATCTAGACTCTGCAGTAAGGGTATACCGGCCGTAGCCAAAGCAGATTCATCACATAATTAATTTCTGAACAGAGAACTGTCTGTCTGTCTGTCTGTGCGATCGTCTTTCTCCCTGACTGAAAGTGACGAACCTCGTACGTAGAGGTGGACAGGCCGAGACGCCTGCCCGACGCCGAGAGATGAGTAAGGTGTACAGCTGTATTGACCCTCGTCCTGTGTCAACACCGACTGAAACAGCAGCGATCCGTTCTGGTCGGTCACCAGACGTACCTCGCCGCTACCGGCAGAGTCATTCGGTACGAGCGGGGCGATGACACGGTCGTCCTTGGACCACACCACGCGGATGACGGGAGGGTTGGCCGTCGTCGGGCAGTCGAGACGAGCAGGCAGACCGCGGGCGACGAAGACGTCGGGCGGAAGTTTGGTAACACGCGGCAGATCTGACACAGAGAGACATGAAAGCGTACACGACGCAAGTCCATGTCGCCGTGAAAAATAAATAGAATCGACGCGATATACGATGTGTGTATTAAACATACGCTCAAAGACGAGTTGCACCAGAGCGAGCAGAAAATTAATTTTAAAAATAGCAGAAAAACAACAACCGACGAGCACGAAAAATTCTAACAAAGGTCCTAACAAAGGTCCAAGACTCTTGCAAGTGCGAGAGAAATTAGACTTTAACAAATAATAACTATCGCTCTATGGACGCCCGCAGGAACTGGCTTAGAAATAGGCAGCAATGGGCATTTTTTAAATATGTCATGTTTTGTCCACAGGCAACCGCACAGACGATAGCTGTAGTAATATTACTGCTACAGTATTCAAGACGAGTGCGTCTCAGTTCATGCAAAAAACACAGACCGCGATATCGGTGAATAAAACTGTATACACACGCCAACATAACAGCGTACGATACAATACGACGTAATGCAGTGATGCATATAGCGCAATAATGTACACTCAATGTTGACGGAAGACTGCCTAGTCCACCGCGCCAGATCGCTGGAGAAATATCGTCGAAAAATCACAGCGAGGCACTGTATGCCTACACTGTTGTAGGGGCGATGAACGCTATTAACGATTAAGAAAGATAAGCAGGGAAAATCCGAAAAGGTTTCAACGGCCGTGAAAGTGGTTCAATCGACAACCAGAAGTGTCTGGCGGTAAGTAATTGCCTTTCACCAGCCTCTGGCGGACGTGCGAACGATCGACACAAGTCGAAAGACAAAAGACAGTCTGCAAAAAGCGTCATACTTCATATGCAATAATTGCTGCGGATTAATCACTTGCCAGCAGCTGAACTCCCGTGGCGCTCCAGGCTCCGCTCCAATCTGCATCAGCAGCACTCATCAGTGGCCGTGTCTTGGAGTCTGTCTGATGCTGCCTAGCAGTACGATCGGCTGTTGGCACGATGCTGTCATCTGTCCGTCTGTCCGTGACGATGTGTACTGTGGCGCTCAGGGTCGGTTTAGGTGGCTCAAAGTTGTACTGTCGTGTTCCTAGGAGGGGACTTTTTATTCGCTCTTTAGACACTTCTGCTGTAGGATGTATCGTTTAGCCACAAACGGAAAAAAGTTAACCCGAAGCATAAGCAGACTTCAGTTTGAAGCTGTAAATAAGTAAATACTGACGATGACTATGGCTATTTCAGACAACGGTCTGTGGGTTTACCGTAGATTGTACTCAGTACGATCGGCTATCACAGCAACAGCCGAGCTTCTTGTTACCTATGTGATTCACGAGTGTCCAATGCTACACTTTTATTATCAGTTCTGAGTGACTGCCTGGGAAGTACTGCGCCAGTAGTTGGACAATGTACATTACGAATTTACGACGCAGTATCACACCACAGTACGCTCACGACGACATAATTGCTATGCTGGGCGTAAAAAGCAGGGCTTGCAGCAGTGGCGATTCTAGCCCTCCAAAAGTGGGGTGCAATGCTCTAAAGCCCTTGTGTTCTTCTAGGCTGCCCATCCCTATTAAGTCGCCCCATCAATTTATGAAACTTTCAGTCTTTCAAACGTGAAAATTTCATCACGCATCGTCAGTTACAGCGCAAACAAATTTCCGATTCTCAAGCGTTTCGATCGACACAACGAAATAAGCTTATTCATAGTGACAATTTTGCTGTATCGTGCCAAACTGGGCGCGACAAGCCAAAAACTGGGGGTGAAATTACACCCCCTGCCCCAACGTAGAACCGGCTGCTGGCTTGCAGTGACTAATGATTACAAAACGCACCACACAGCGCGCCGCGGTTACAGACGCCAAAGCAGGTCGTCCGTGGCTGATGCTGCAGCATCACAACCATCAGCACTGCAGCAGCAGCAGCCAACACGCATCCCTTCGGACGCTAACGGTGCGTCCATCAGTGAGATTAATGTTTATGCGGCCCACGAAATGCCGACAGGGCACGACAACGACGTGCTCGGTAATTGATAAACTGGACTGCTACATGATCAACTAATACGGTTTATACGAGTATTTGCAGACATTACTACATTTATATACTTGAAGAAGATCACTGCTAGCGTGTGAAGTAATTTGCGGGATTATCGATCAATTGGTTGATTGATAATAGCGTAAACAAAGGTAAAGGTCTTATCGCCGTTGGAGCAGGGGGGTTTGAAGCAATTTAAGTGGGGGCCCACGGCGAGAGCGGGAGTGCCTGCCTATAAAAGCCTATAACGGGGATATGGAGCTCTACTGTACTCCCAGCAGAGTCCGGGGGCTGTACCCCCGGCACTAGCAGAACTCCTGGTCGGGGGATCAGAAGTGAAGCACCCTTGAAAGTAAATTAAGCTCCTTAGCTTTTAGATGTCCAAAGAAAGCGACAAAATTAGCCAAACTGACCATATCTGGCAAAATATATTTCCTTTATTTAACAGCGCTGTATTTACATTAAAACGAGGGTTGCTCGAAAACAGCTACGAAAACAGGACCGCTAAAAAGAATCAAAGTACTTTTCGTGTCTGTTATTGGCACCAATGAATGCTAGGCCACCTTGATGAAGTTCATGGCGAGCCTTTCCTTCGCCGCCTTAGCTTCAACCGAGTTTATACTCAGTCTATACTTGTCTTCAGCCTTTATTGCGCCAAGAGGCAGCACACAAAATACACACAAACAGCAAAACATACAAAGAAAAAATGAACGGAAATACACAATAAAAATGAGACATTATCAAACATACAATATAAAATATACACTGCTGAGTGAGCCTGCATGGGAGCGCCTGGGACAAATTTCCATAGTGAGCGCTATCTATAAACCACGTGCGCAACCTGATAATAGAGCAGTATAGTCCAGCAAAAAAATCGATCTTTTTTGTCCGGTCGAAAGTAACAGTGCGATGACGACCGCTTGAGAGACTTACAGGTGACGTTCAGATAGGCTCTGGCCTCCGGCGTCAGTCCAAGTCCGTTAGTTGGTCGACATGTATACCAGCCGGCGTCGGTGACGTCGACGGACGTAAAGACAAGACTCCCGTCAGCGTAGACCGTCGTACGGCTGGTCGGCGGAACCTCCTCATCATCATCATCGTTGTGGCGCCGCCACTCGTATGTCACGTTGTTCGGGAACGCTTCTGCCTGACAGCTAAGCTTGACGCGGCTACCTTCGAGCGCCGTCGTGTTGCGCGGAGGAACCATAATGTACGTGTTGCCTGTACACAGCGATACAGTGACGGCGAAGTTATTTGCGTATCGAACATCAGTTGCGGAGATAATGCTGCCGTTTGGCGTAATAAACAATGATAGGACTGAGAGTGGCATCGTCCACAAATCAGAAGCAAAATAATGAGTAGCGTATAGGGTTTACGTCGTAGAACGACGCTTGATATTGCCGCTTTATACATGTAGATTAATAGGCCACATACTAGGAAACACAACTAATGCATAATAGAATTTAAAAGTTCATCCATTCACTAAGCTAATAACGTTCAAAAATAGTATGGTTTCCTGCCTGAATGACAATACACGTTGAAAATGGGCTAATTATCCAAAAAAATGTTGCGTATACAACAGCTTCTGTCGGTATCCGTCAAATTCCAAATTAACGAATAGATCATCTCTGCAGAAAGACTTTTCCAGACTATTGGTTCTACTTTCAAGCGCAGGCAGGGAACTCGCCTTTTTACACAGTTTACACACAGCACATCTTCAGCGTTTTGACGCTATTGGTAGAGCGACAAGAAGGGCATCCGACATGTAAACGCAGTCTGCAGCAATGTCCAGAGGTTCTACTCAGGCAAACTCGAAAACGAATACCATTCACACCAATGCTGCCCGCCGTGGTATGTCTGCTAGTCCATAATAGGCCACAGCGCCCCTAAGTCTCATTCTAATTAATTATTGACGATTATGAATATTATCATCAACAGCATTTTTGGCCAGTCACTATTTTTATGCTCTGTCTGACTTTCCGTACTCTGTTGTGGGTATATTTCACATCTCTACGTGAGCGGTAAATATTACCGTCATCGTCAACACTTAGCTCAGACGACGCGGTGTGACCGAATGAGTGCGTGAATGGGTAAGCGACAGCGCCGGTGTCAAACGACTGTTGAACTGGCATACATTCCGACACTAAATAGCAAAGTCAGACGTCAGAATGTCCAGCAACAGTGCGTAGAACACCGACGACCGTCGACCGGCAAACGACGAGAACCACAAATGAGCAAACACCCGGCGCTAGCCAAAGGAAACGGCGCAAGACAGCGAACATGCAAACGAGATAAATAACTAGATTGTTCGACAAATGAAGCGTTACTGGGACGGCAGCAAAGATGCCTGGCGAGACAGCAAATTGGCCCAAGTAGTAACAGGGTTTTCGCTTCAGCATCCTCAACAAGCGTTTCGTTCCTTGGACGCCCTTAGAACGTTTGCTGAGTAGTTTGCCTTCGGGCCTCTTTCAGATCAGATCAAATGCAGTTTATTCTCAGCCCACAAAGAAAATAAAAGAAGGTAAAAGATTGCAGAAAAGAAACAAAACTATTGCGGCAACTATCTGCATAAAGTTATTTACTGCTAACGAATTGGAACTGTTTACGAAATGTCATTTTGGAGTTAATATCATTCTCTTTCACTCCGTTTTTCTTTCAAAAAATGTATCTCAATGTATGTAGACCTAACCGGTTTTTTTTCAAAACTGCAACTGTCATTTAGTCTACTTCGTTGTCATCGTTATCATCAAGACATCACGTTTAACGTCTCGGTATTGTGCCTATTGCGTAAAGAACAAATGTGTAATTTGCTGTATGTAAACGTGTATTTATAGTGTCATTCGATGGAGCTCTGCACAGTGGTGTACGGTCACTTGGCCGGCGACAAACCAATGTGACAGCGTACATCTTCGCGACACTATGCTGCTACATTTCGTTTATTTAATGTTTAGAATACCGGTAATAGTTGTAATCAGCAAACTGACTAAAGCATGAAAATACATCAAAATACGCAACTAATTAATAATTAGCAGTATTGCAAAAGAACCAAACTCGACGTGAAACGTAAATCACATTAAGACGGCAACATAATCAAACAAAACAGTGCAAGTATTTGTAAAGACAGGCCGTGAAAATTTCAACTTTTAAGTTTCAGTAGGCCTAGATATGTACGTAAGGGATATTTTACTGTTCACGCGATCTCTTGTAGATAAACTTTCATTGAAATACTGAACATAATTTCCCATCATAAAAAATTTGTAATAAAACCAAAGAATTACAGGTTTTGCGAGAATTACTGAGTTTACTGAAAATGATCAGTAATATTTGATTTGTTCTTAGTGCACTAAGTGCGAGTTTGTATGTAAACAATGTCAACATGAGAAGCATGTCCACTGTCCAGTGACTTCACATAATTCAGTTCTTTATCATTTTAACAACATATAATCGAAACATTAACAACACTCAACACACTGTGTCTGACGTCTATCAGCGTGTGCGAGCAGGCGTTTGATTTGTTTTTAAGTCTGAAATTTTGAATGAAATTTCAACGAAAAATTACGTTGAAATTTTCACAACATTTTAAAAGTGTTTAGAGTAGGCCTACAAACAGCAGTCAACGCATGCAAACGCAAAGTAATCATACCTTTCCAGCTCCGTCCTTCCTCTGTACAGCCAGCCAAACAGTCACAGATTCAAATCTGGCGATTTTCGACTGTTTTTGTCACGACTTCGATATAAACGTCGTTAAATCGTCTTTAGAATGTCCGAAAAATTCAGACGTCGAAAATCGCCACATCACGTCACGTCACAGATCGGCGTGGTGCTTGTTCGCCGGAAACGATAGTTGAGCGACCTCTAGCACCAAGTCGTCCTACTACAGAACACGCGACCATTGTTGTCCGTACATTCAGTTCAGCCGACTTGATGCAAGTGGTCACTCACGTCTATGTGGTTTTGTGTCATTTGCCTACGATGTTCGTTGACGGCTTACTTACTTACTACTTTGTTGACATCAGTCATGACTGACCCTCGATGACAAGCTTGATGGTGTGCGACACATGTCCGACGACGTTGCGAAACGTGCACGTATAAGCTCCTCCGTCCATTCTGTCCACGTCACGGATCTCGACGCGCGTTGGCGTCACGCGCACTCGCTCCGATGACGTCATTTCCTGGTCGTCCTTGCGCCACGTGACGAGCGGTTCTGGCGTGGCGGTGGCGTCGCAGAATAGTTCGACCGTGTCGCCGTCTCTGTGGACGAGGAACGACGGTGACACGTGACCGAGAACTGGAGGTGCTGCAATCATCAATCGGTCCAAAAATTGTACCAATATTATTATCTATCGGTCGAACGGCTTTTGTTTAGCATATCCATTGTACCAAACAAACAGTTCACCCGTTAAAAGGCAATTTACCAATTTCACATTATCCATTTCATTGCACAAATGTTCGAGGTATTTCAACAAAATAGTTGTCAGTGAAAGACGAGATATTGTCGCTGATTTGTATATGTGTAGGAAGGTAGGTATTCGGCTGCTTGCAGCTGGACAATGACTTCCATCCTCTACATTTATTTCCAAGAACGTCTGTCTTGTGCTTCTTTCTTTAATAGTTCATAACCTGTTAACGTGTTTCATCACTTATAGTAGTTATCATATTCTGTAACCATCTTCTTACTTTTCTTCACTTGTCTTGTCATTCTTCCTTCTACTACGTCTCGCTTACAGGGATACAAATGATAATGGTATCTCTGCTTGGTACAGCTTTTTAGTTAAAGCTCGGATTTCACAAATAAATAGTTTTTAAGCGAGCTTTTAAGCATGGTTATGTTAAATCTGTCATCACTGTTGAAGAGATACTGGGCAGCTATGACGAGCATTTATTTCACACAGCATGCTGTGAAAACCATTGCCTGCATCACCTTTTACCTGTTGCCAAGTCTACCAAATATGCATTACGAGTAGTTGGTCATGCTCTGTCATTAGAACACGTTTTGTCTGAGTTAAATATAAAGACATTTATTAATAGGATGATCTTTACTGATTGCTATTATCTGTGTTCTACCTCCTCTGCATGTTATATTTTTGTATTACTTTTTATATTCACTGTCTACTCATTGTGTATCACGCGTTTGACGTGATTTTTCTTTACATAATAATAATAATAATGTCGCTGTTGATTAAAATTGGTTAATATATTTCCTACTCCAATGGAAACTATTGGCATGGTGTTTTATCTCAATAATCCTTAGTGTGCCAGGCCCACTTTCCTGATCTACAGATGCCTAACGGCATGATATTGATAAACGCCGCGGGCTCCAAGTGAGTAACGGATACGAATGGGTGGCCGCTATTCCCAGGGAGGTTTCACTCTTTGTCGGTGAATCAAATGCGATGTGCTCGCGCTGGTGCTAGACAGCGCTCGCTGCTCCTCGACGCCGCAGCTGCTGAATCCGCGGTTCCCGGCCAGCAGTCCAGCGGTCGGTCTCTACATCGTCCATCCTTGCCAATTACGGTCGTCGGCGATGCCGGTAGTTAATTGTGGTTGATGAGTTAGTTAGCTGTTCTTGGCACGCAGGCCGACGACACCTGTTTAATGTGGATTTGTGCTGAAGGACCGAGCCAGACGTAGACCGGACGGCAGCCGGCCGGGTAGTCGGGCAGTGAGCAAACAGGGTGGTAGTGGTTCCTTGTCACGGGATCCAGTAGTTCGTCGTCGTCGTCGTCTAATCAGGGAATAAAGATCAGACAATTTGTCAGCAGTCCGCTTCAGCAGCGCCTCCGTCTGTCTGTCAGACGGACGAAGTGCAGTTCCTAATGGAGACTCGAAAGCCCGTAAAACAACGGTACTAGCGACTGCTGAACGTCGACATGATGGACTGTTTTACTGTGACGACGACACCGACGAATGCATTCGTCAACTCCTTCTTTCACACAAAAACACTTCTGGAGTTTATGAATGCGTTGTATTTTAATGATCGGTTTGCAGATTAGTCGTTGTCGATTTTAATAGTGCATTACGAAATGTTCGCTTTGTAACTTATTGCTAATGTTTTTAGATCAGAAACTGATCTCCTATTGCTACTCATCTTGTTCTTAACTTCTTGTTACTGTTGTTCTTGTTGAGGCGACCTCTTCCAAAAAGCCGAAGGCTCCGTCGTTTCGAAACGTATCGGGATCAAATTTTGCACGAATGGTCTTCACGTAAATACGCATCGGCTGACGAGACGGATTTTAGATTCTACTTAATATAATTTCAAGATTGTGGCCATAATTTCCTTTCACGCAGAAAAGTGCTGTCCTGCCACCCAGTGAGTGAAAATGAAACGTCTCTCGGGCGAATATGCAACAAGCACGTCAGTTCCTGATCTGTAGTGCCAAACATTCGTACTTGTTTATCCACCTAGACTGCAAATACTAGATCTATCCGCACTTCTCCGTTGCCAGACAAAAGCGGCGTCACAGAACTCAAAACCACCCGCTGTGTTTCAGTCACGTGATGTTTAACTTCGTTAGCGGTCTGTAACGCTACCGTGGTCATGCGGTGTTACAGGTTGGGTTACTTCGGATAATTAGCTTAGACTCTTCCCTCTTCGGAGCCCTAACATCGGCAATGTAGTAGTCCAAGAAAATATCCCAAATTTTTCAATATATTCAGTAATTTCCGTGGTCGCCATTCCCATGTTTACTCCATGTCGGCATGCAGCAACTCTTAGCTCTTTACTAAAAGCTTTAATGCATGCAACACACTTTCTAATTAGATTATTTTTGGATCAGAAACTGGTCCCATATCGCTACTCATCTTGTTGTTTGTCTTGTTCTTGTTGGGGAGAGACTGGAACAGTGGTCTGTTGCAATTTTACGATGTCAACAGCACCACTTCGCTAGAGTTGAGAGAGCCAATGCATTATGTCTCCTGTATGGCGGCATAGTTATAGTAAGTGGTGCACACATTAGCCTCTATGCATAATTAAAGTGCCTTAACAAAATATTCCGTTTACAGCTGAAAATATCGCTCGTATTTTCAGCTGTAAACGGAATATTTTGTTAAGGAATATTTTGTTTCGATATCACGGTTTCGAAATCGGTCACAAAAATATAGGTCAAGTAAGACCTATTCCGATTTGCTTATTTCTTTACATGGTAATTCGGCAGACGTGTAAACATCGCCATTCTGAATCAATAAATAACAAATAGCAATATGACTTACAAGGCGCTACAGCGACCATTACCACATGGAAATTCACTTAGTAGGCCTAACTAAAATCACACAATGTTTACCCCATTCGCCAACCCACGTGTACGATCATCGGACTTGTTTGATGACTTAACTTGACCCAGTTACTATTTTTAGCAGACGACGATATCGTCTATACTGTCAGTTGTCGGTGACGCAAGTGATGATGACGAGATCGACACAGAATGATGACGTCGAACGAGCCAGCGCAGCGCCGGCATATAATTTAGTGACGTCATCAGTTTAGCGACGTTCACACGTCATTACATGCTGCTGCTGCCGCAACTGGATGTTGATCACTATGACGTCATTAACGGCGCCTCGTTGCCTGACGAGATAGCCAGTCGTCGTCGTCGTCGTCGTCGTCGTCGTCACAGCCGCAGCAGCAGCACCCGTGTCAGCGGCAGTTGAGGCATATCATTCACGCAAAAACTAGACCGCAACGGACATCATCTGATGACGACCGCAGAATCCGTTTCTCGCCCTGGAGCAAAGTATCGTATACGCATCACTACACTAATTCTTCAGCTCTCCAATTTCACGTATTCGCGACGAGAATTATGTAAAGTCTAGCTGATATTCTGTCTATTTCGTTATTTTTCATCGTTTTGTCTTCAGTGGAATTAGCTAAGAGTTTATTCAGCTAGGCCTTATATACGGCCGTAACGTGGCACATATTCTAATCGGAATCACACAGTTCGTGAATTACTGATTAGCTCATGACAGTATAACTCAACAGAACAGTGTTCATTTAAAGATATCACAAACTTCTCAAGAATCGGGAAGTTTTTGATACAGCTCTGACAGAATGAAGTCAATCTTTAAAACAATCTGGATTCCTGCACATATAATGAGAAGAAGAGGCTTCGAAAGCAAAATAGACAGCATTCGAGCAAGAAGAAGACAAATAATTATTTGGACAGTATAGAGCCTACGTGACCTACAGAACTACTGAAGTGCGCACAAAATAAAGCACTGTGGAAATCCACATCATCGACGTCACTCGTAAGGATAAACGATGATGATGATGATGATGACGATGATGATAATTGGCCATCAGCTCCTAACAAGCGCTAGAGATAGGCCACACATTACAGACCACGCGGTCAAAACCATACACTGCAGGAATAAAGTCCGATCATGATTTTAACAATACTCACTGATCTATCACTATATAACATACAGTAGTGTTATTTATTTATTTACTTATTTTTATTATTATTTTGTAAATAAAAAATCACGTCAAGCGCGTGTTACTTCGTTGATTTCCGGCAAGAGGCCCCGGTCGTTGTGTGACAGATGCGTTGTGCAGGAGTCTGCTGATTTAAAC
>Ga0056132_1000236_pt1 | contig 12630 bp, 11 predicted proteins | sample WorMetLIZISLAND2_3_FD_71119 | JGI IMG/M metagenome (GOLD analysis project Ga0056132, IMG submission 71119) | Marine gutless worms symbiont microbial communities from Max Planck institute for Marine Microbiology, Germany - Olavius clavatus LIZARD... ...
GAGGAGGCCGGAGAGCTGGCGGCGGACAGGACGGAGTGGCGTCAACGTGTGGCCCAATGCATCTATGATGCGGGATGAACAGAACAGAACAGAACAGAGTAGCGACAATTAGTCCGCCGCAAGAATGACGCTGGCACCGTGTATCCCGTGATGCGCAGCGGCACAGGTAGGTACACGTCGGTCACTTGGTAATGTCGCCGTTGCCGATAATAAAACACGTGCGCAGCGCTTCGTTTCTACCTGTGAACAGCGAGCGGCTGGCGTCGCAGTGACGTACGACGAACGCTGATTATTCATTTGGTCTCCTTGACAACGCAACCCAGTACAGTGTCTCCAGCGGCTATAAACATGTCGGCGAGATAATGAGACAGCTAATAAATACGAAGTGATGTGACGACGAAAAGATTTATCGCGAATCGATACGATACGGGATCGTCAAAGTCAGTTTTCGACTTCCTTCTGACTCCAGCATGGCGCTTGACTGATGATGACGATGACGATGATGATGATGATGATGATGATATTGTCGTAATAGATGTATTTACTAAAACTCTTTGCATCATCCTCAACATAATAATAATAATAATAATAATAATAATAATAGGCCTAATAATAATAAACAGACAATTCAGGAACGCAGGCATAACGAAGTTCCGTAAACCGGAGTTACTTTGGCCAGTGAGATAACTAACTTTGGCCAATCTCAAATTTTGACTGTTACTGTAGGCCTATAGAGTGTTGAATTATAGAGGTTGGCCAATATGTTACCCCACTGGGCAAAGTAACGCCGGTTTATACGGTTCTCTCACTAAAACACTTAAAATACTAACAACAGTATTACATCTAGGTATAAGTCGTTTCGAACTTTAAAAGTCGTGCAAGCTCATCACTTTAGTGTCTGTCGAGTAATTATTATGATCAAGTTCGTTGTCCCGACTACCGTAGCCACCAGTGCGCGATTTTTTTACAGATAAAAGTGATCTTCGTAATGTATGCAGCCGCAAAACTGGGCCGCAGCATAGACGTAAAGAGATATGAGGACGAATGTGAGGGGAAGAGAAAATGAAGAGAGAAAAGACGTCTTTGTGAGCTACTACTACCAGCACGTCGCACCACGGGATGCAACATAAACAGTTCGTTTATCGATTCAATAACTGGCTGTAACTACCGTAAACTCACTGTTGTTGGTGCAGCGAAAACGTGCAACGCTCCAGATTACTGGGAGAGACGGCTATACGCAATACGCATAACAAACCATGCACTATAAGTTGGTCACGCCACAAAAATGCATGCACATTTATGTATTTTGTTGCAATCTTTAAACATTCCTTATTGTCAGTCGACGTGGATGTCTGCATGTCTCTCTGCATCTTCAAGGCTAAATATCCTTGAAACTAAGGCAGTTGATTCCTATTGGGAGCTTAAAAAGGGAGTCGAATGATCACGTTGCCGATGACGTCACGTGACCCGATTTGTACGACATCATAGTGGTGACCTTTAAAATGCTTCTTCTAGAGTTCTTGTCGGAATTAGACGATCTTTTAACACAGTGCTCCCCTATGTTCTCTGTCTAATAGGATCCACACGGACAGTTGATCCAGGCCTTCTGACGTCAGTGATGACGTCATGACGTCATAATTTTTGACGCTAAATATCTCGAAAAAGGGTTTGATTTCTATTGAGGACATGTAGGAAATCGTCTATGCTGAGTCGAATGGTCACGTGACCTATGACGTCACGCGACCGTATGATGTCACCATAACTGCTCTACAGCCTCTACTGCTTTAGTCTTTGAAATGCTTCTTTCAGAGTTCTTGTCGGAATTATACTGTCTTTAGACTGTCTTTTAACATAATGTTGTGAGTAATGAAGGAGCGCGCATATCACGTCGGCTAACGGATTGTATTAAGTCCTTGTGTTTTTCGACAGAATAGACATTTATGTCGGCGAAAAGACGAATTTCTATCAGGTTGACGCGGTTACTGTCGGCGGTATTCATTTCGTTGCGCGAGTGCTTTTGTCGCCATAATCTTTGTCTAGTATAGACTATAAATCGGAGTTTCGCGAAGCTTCAGCCAACTGCTGTAGCATTTCGTGATTGGACAGTTTGACTGTGACCATGGGTGGTCTCTTTATCTATGCCATACTCAGACAGCAGTGACCCAACAACAGTTCAGCAGTGACCATGAATGGTGCGGTAACACGGTAGGTTGAAAAGATGCCGTTGGACACACAGATGGAAAAGGCTTATTTCGTTTGTATTTTAATTTTTTCAAAGCTTGTTGCGTATACATAAGTCTTCAAAGACGACACGAACAGTTTCAACTAGGCTATAAATATCTCTATGCAAAAGAAACTATTTTCTTTGATGTGTGAACAGAACATTGGCTGATAAAATACCTATCTGCACCCAATTTGTTTTCAATTTATGTTTATTTTCCTGGCAAACAATGCTGCACATACTTCTTTACACTTATGACCAGACGTGCTTCACAGTGTAATAACAGTCTATATAGGCCTACGTGTTGCTGAGAACGTTCATATCAACGCAACAGTGTTTATCGGCGTCGGCGTTGCCTATAATATTGTGCAGTTACTTGTAGACACCTATGCTTTGGTTGGGTTGCCGCGAATTTACTTTAGGTCTAGTGTGGATTTGCGCGATCTCTTCCAGAAGACATACGGCGAGCTGAAGGGGCGAGGTCTGTGAACTTCTCCCCAGATTTAAAAAAAATGCCTAAAATGTCACGGAAGACTTAGTAACCGATGACTTTCTCCATGCACAGTAATGAAGTAAGTAGTAGTTCTGCAGTTATCGTTTCCTAATGGCATCATTGATTAGATCCTATAATTTCCAGTTGACCCCGTGCACGCTAGCAAATCACGTCCGAAGCCATCATCATCATATCATCGTTATCGTGGTTGTCGTTGTCGTGGTGTGGCCTAATAAAATTATCGCTCGATCACGTACAATGAAATCCGGCATGAAAAGCGAGAAAGAAATGTCTTAAGACGCTGCAGTCTGAATATCGCAAGCCATAATGTAAGTGGCAACACCCTGAAGGTGTAATACATCTTTGCTTTTTCGTCGACAGATAGTGTTATTGTTGCTTTTACGGCAAAATGTTTCCATCAGTATGACGTCACAGTGGACACGCGTGCATGACGTAGTGTGTATCTATCTGCGTATATCGTTGTGAAGCAGTCATCGGTTCGTCGTTAACAGCTGCTGTTTTATTGAGAACTCTACTCGAGTATCTCCTGCTTCAGTCGCATTATAGGCCTACTGCAATAATACTGACGTTACAGGAAAGCGCTATGAGCATGGGCCGAGGAGCGATTTTATAGCACGGTGCCAAGAGACAATTACTATTATAGCGTATAAAAATAGCTACATTATAGCTTCACAACACAAAATAGGGGCGATATATGCATGTGTGATGTGTGTATATACTGTCCGCGTGACGAACTGCCGCTGGCAAACTGTTCCACACGACTGGCCCGGCCACAGAGAAAGCTCTGTCGCCAAATTTCGTCCTCGTACGTGGAACAGTAGTTGGTGCCGGTCGCCGAGCGGAGCCGATAGCGTGTCGGATCATTGTTGCTGTAGGGGTGTACAGAATCGGTCAGGTAGTCTGGGCACTGACGTGTGTGGATCGTGAACATCACCAGTGCCAGCTTGAACTTGATTCGGTACACCACTGGCAACCAGTGTAACTCATGTTATGATTTTTAGAATGCCATTGTGACAGTGAGAATGGTGTATAGGATGTTCTTTTTCGGTCGTACTTTTCTGTCGGGTCTTCTTTGTACTGCCAGTACAGTGAAACCTGAAAAACCTTTAAAAATCTGAAACCCAAGAAAACCTAGAGACTTTTTTCGGAAGAAAAACTTGAAAACGGTTTTCAAGTCCTGGCTGTGACTAATTTCGCAAAGATTAATTTCCATGCTTGGACTGCTAGATTGACACGGGCGTATACTAACAAGGCAGCCGTTTGTGCGTTTTTATTCTGTAATGTTCTGCTGCCATTTAACGGTAAAATGAAGATGTGTACGTTATCAACACGAGAGTCTGATGCTAGTAGGAAGCGTTGAGCACGTGGTCAGCGTGCGTCCAGCGTCTGTCTATGCCCAAAGGCCAAATTCCATTACCACGACCTACTCCAACATCCCCGTAGCAAGTCGCTAACTTGTCTGACTGAGACTTCGCCGATGATGTTGCTCCCGGCGCCGGGGGAAGCACGCTGATGGAATTTGTCCTTAACCATGTAATCATAGTAGATCTATAATCATAGTAGATCTACTTTAGGCCTATATTAGAGTGACGGAGAGTTTCCGTACATTGTGTAACCAACGCCTACGCAACCGCCTCATGCGGCTGTATTCTCTGGCCGCCTATAGCTTTCCATAGTACAAAGCATTTATCCTTTTTATTTTTTCATTTATTTTTAAATTTATTTTTATTCATCAACCAGCGTGAGTTATCTGACGTCACGCAATTGCTGTGTGCAGTAATAAAAGATCGCACATGCTCGACTCGGACGCCAATTCTACCACGCAGTCTCACATCATATTTCCAGGTATTCTGGGCTATAATATGTTTGTGGTCTATATTAAGTGTTATTACAGTACTCCTCTTCGCTCTTCGCTGCGTTCCTAACCTAGCGAAGTGGAGTATATGATGTCAGTGTAAGAAGTATGAATATTGACAACCGACGACGGACCGACCTCGCACTATTTTGCCGACGCATGCAGTCACTCTCTCGTGGCCCTTAAACGTGGCTGATACAGATCGTCGTCGTCGTCATCATCATCATCATGACAATGTGATTACAGAACGCGTCCTGGTATTAGCTGTCCTGGTGTTAGTAGGCAGTGAGTTCCAGGCCCGCGTTACAACTGCATGCTTCTTGTATTGTCTGCTGTTGTTTTTTGGATAACGAGTCCGTGCGTATCGAGCGGCGTTCACATACGTACACAAGTAGCAGAATAGCCCTATTCGCCCATGTAAACAGATTTAGACAGATTAGATTAGGTTTCATTCATCCTTTGTTTAGTACACTAGCCCATGCTTTCGTGCAGCTGATGTGACGGCTGTACGTTGCACCCAGTAACTGTGGACATTTTCGTGCTTTCGCAGACGATAGTACAAAAGAGTTGGCGGTTGACATTCTGAATGAACTCGACTGGTGTCTTGATCAACTCGAGGGCATGCAGACACATCGCTCCGTTAGCAACATGACTACGAACAAGGTACAGCAGCAACGAGCGTTTTAATGGCCTATCTACACTGGCGACTATAGTCGCCGAATTCGGCGACTGTCGCCAAAAACGGCGACTGTCGCCGAATTCGGCGACAATTTGTCGCCGAATTCGGCGACTATAGTCGCCAGTGTGGACAGGGCTTAACTGAGCACAGAGTAAGGACAATTTGCTGACAAAATAGTGTGCGGGCGAGCCGGGGCGACTCCTATCTTGTTGTCATTCTAGTCAAATAGCGTACAGTGTTTGACTGCTGCATAATGGTACAACAACGACATCGACTACTACGGTATACTACTACTTACTTAGTCCTTCCTCGTGCTCTAGAAGCACATTGGGCAGTATACAGTTTCTCCAGTCCGACTGATCCCTTAGTTCCGTAGCTTCCTCCCACGTCACACCGAACAAATCCACATCATTTCGTATTGTTGAAGCGCATGATACTCTCGGGCGCCCCCTCTTTCTCATCAAGTCTGGCGGAGTCCAGTCCAAGTCCATCAGTCTTGGCGTGCTAATCTGTACTATCTGTTTTTGGTAGATGGATTGCAGGTCACGAAAGAGTGACCCTGTAAAATCTTTCGCGGAATTATTGCTCCGGTGGCTCCGACATTTTTTCGTCCGGTGTACGACGCATGCTTTTGGCCTCTTCCTCTCAACAGTTTTTTTAAACCAAACTTGGCACGTACACGAGAATTACTGTCCGCGGGTGCCCGGTGGCATCACAGAAACTTCCGCCGACAGTTGCAGTGATTTTGGACTTCAACTGTAGTTTCTACTTATTGATTTGTTTGCTTTCTGTCATATATGGTGAGTATACAAATAGTCATATTATTCGTATTATTGTTGTTCGTATATCTGCAGTGTTGGTATGTGATTGTTGTCGGCAGTTCACGCGGCTGTTAAATCGCGAACTAAGCCACCTTGCTGGGTCGAGCAAATCAGGCAGTCAAGTATCCGAATACATCCACAACACATTCTTAGGTATGACGATATTGCTTGACGTTCCTACGTGAGGGGTGATTTGTGAGTGAGTTGCGTCTGATATACCAAGGCTGTCGCGCGCTTACCTTTGCGTTAGCTAGGCTTTCTTGTTATATTTGCGCCAACGATTGCTGTAATAACGCACATTTATACAGCACGAACGTGAACTTTGGCTGACATGAAGAATATAAACTGCAGGAATGTGTCAAGTATTTATAATCGGTTTAACGCGTTTACAGCTTCTTTTGCTCTAAACTTAGTTAAGTAAAATGACTGATCAAGTTTAAGCAGTCGTGGCTTAGAAGTGGACCAAGGTGCGACCGTACGTACGTTATTTTGCCGTACGTTGACCTCATTGTATGACGAAAATGTAAGTTACTACAACCAAAGTTCACAAAAGTCAGTACTGAGTCTGAGTGTGTCATTGATTCTCGCAAACACAAACAAAAACGATCAGTAGGGGATAGCTAGCTTAAGTTCTAGTTACTGTTACGCACAAGAGGCATGTGGCTAATTCTATCAAATGTAATTGCATTTTTACCTTAGCGTACCGTACGCGTACGTTATTCCAGAATCGAACGTACGGTCGCACCTGGAAGTGGACAATGTTGGTGAACTGAGAGTGTGAGATGGCAATGAATTAGCTACTCGATTTGATAAATACTTAGTTCGTTTGAGAGGAATGTGATTGGTTGTGACAGAAACAAACGTCGAGGCGGAGGCGGAGTCTAGTGATCGGGGTACGGCGGCAGGTGATGAGGCCAATCATAACCAAGAAAACCAGCGTTGCCAGGCAACGTCGATGATGTCACGCATCAGTGGTGTGCGGCGAGGTCGTACAACGAGCAGTAGCAACATCGACGTCCAAAAACCGTCGTCGTTTGGCGTCGACGGCGTTCCAGACAGCATTCTCATCGAGGTTTGGGCTTCTGCGATCTTGATGTTGGCTGATTACATCTGCGTGTCGTGTCGTGAATTTATCTCCGTCTTCACGCTTTCTACACATCTCAGCGATGTTACAAACAACCAGCGGCATTACTGTATCTAAAGGTAATGAAGAAATATGTATACGTGTGCGCCTCTTCACCTCATACGCGCTTATTTGCTCATTTAAAAATATCGCCAATATCAATGCGTCCGAATTTAATTTAAAGTACAAAAGCGTCAAAAAACAGTTTGGCGACCGGGCTCCGTCTGGACCGGCTGGGGGAGCTTGCAGCGATCCTCTATATACAGTTTAATATGTTGAAACAGTTGAGAGCAGGAAGCTGCAATTTTCGGCTAGCAAAAATAGTAGTAGAGTAGTAAAAAGTATCAAGGACTCACTTTGAAGTCTCATATTGATGTACACGTAGAAAAATAATCCAAAATCCATACACTGGGCGGCCTACATCTGTCTGCATAAAGAAATTGCAGTTCAAAATGCATTGAGATACAACTTTGCTCTGCTCAATCCAGCCAGGTTTTCTAACTTTGGGGGCGAAAATTACTATTCCATTCATGTCGATGCTTTTTTGAGAAAATTTTTCGACAAGATGAAAAAATTCCGACAGGCTGAAATTTAGGGACAGTTGCCTGCCATAGTCCCTATACTCCTCTGTCACAACGCCACTGGCTATAAAAATAAGGTAATTGATTTTACATCTCCTGTGTTCAGGCATTTATCTTTCAAAGTCTATATTATATACCGATTTTTACCATTAAAATTAAATTGAAATTAAATTCGGACGCTTTCTTATTGATCTTGGCGATATTTTTAAATGACAAATTGAAACAGAATAGTAGAGGCGAAGTCGCTATCAAATACCCCTCTTTGACTGTGACATCTTGAAATTCATACTGCATTGCTGAGAAGTTTGACGCTGATGTTTTGTTTATCGGCATATTCAGAAGCGGTTCTAGAACTGGGGACAATGCCCCTCTCTGCCGCCATTCCCTTTCCAATTTCCTTTTCTTTTTCTCCGTTTTCTCTCCTGCAGTCCCAACCTCTCCGCCTCTCCTAGATGTTCAGTCGCTGGTCCGTCAGCGTGAACAGTCTGCCGCCGGAAATTAAGACGACATCACTGACACTCGGACAGTTCTCTGGCCAGCTGAAAAGTGAAATGTTTCTACGTGCCAGTACGTGGCTACTACGCGTCAGCACAGCCGTCATAATTTTTATTATAAGACTGAGTGAAGTGAACATAAATTCTGCAAAAATGAACTGAGCTGTATATAGAGGATCGCTGCAAGCTCCCCCAGCCGGTCTTGACGGAGCACGGTCGCAAACTGTTTTTTGACGCTTTTGTACTTTAAATTAAATTCGGACGCTTTCTTTTCGATCTTGGCGATATTTTTAAATGACAAATTGAAACAAAATAGTAGGGTCGAAATTGCTATCAAATACCCCTGTTTGATGACTGTGGCATCTTGAACTTCATACTTTAAAAAGAGACCTTAAAAAGGTTTGATAAGAAAGGTCGATACCATTCTTTGTGTTCGTAGATTGGTTAGTGTTCGTAGATAAATGTATGGTTGGCAAGTAAGCCTATAAGCACGTGTGAGGTGAAGAGACACACACCGTGACACGTATACATATTTCTTCATTACCTTTAGATACAGCTGATGCAGTCCTTCAGAGAGATAACACTGTTGGCGGGGAAGATATCCAGCCTGTAAAAACCCGCTCTAACAAGTACCAAAAGGGGACCCGGCCTAACCAGGTATTAGGTTGCATTCATAATCAATACGAGTTCACTGCACGAGCACGATTTGCACTCGTACGACTTGTGCAGGTCCTATTTTATGGGCAACCCATACGAGTATGCATATAGTGTTACTTAATTATACGGCACCAGTAAATATATGCCTATGTCGCAATTTTGACGTCAACGGCTGCGTACAATTTTACCGGTGATGCTGGAGTAAACTGTTCGCAGAAATTTAAGGTATTTCACAGTTTTCACCAAATTTTTAATAATGGCGACTGAATTACAAGTCTTTGTCATTGTACGAGTGACTGTGGACGCTCCATTCCTATGAGCTTTACTTGTAAGTTGTACGAATAACCCTTACTTGGGTAATAATAATAATAGGCCTAATGATGATGATAATAATAGGACACTTGTAGTGCGTCGGTTACAAACTGTCCAGTCAGTAACGCTGTACAACAAATTACAACTTAGAATGCACAATAAAACGATAAGGTCTAAAACGTAGAACATGAGCTAAGTATGGGCCTAGTTAATGTAAAAATGCAAGTTTAAAATAGTGGGTCTTGACTCTTGAGACATCGCTTGAAAATGTCTTTGGACTTGATCGATCTGAGTTCGGCTGGCAGCACATTTCAGAGTCCAGACTGGTGGTCCTGCGAAAGAAAATGCTCGTTCAGCGAACTTGGTTCGAGTCAGTGCCTGGTTTGATGACGGTGTTTAATGTGAATGCAGTCTTACTCTGGACATAATGAATCGGAAGTATAGTACGTGTAAGCAGCAACAGCAGTAGCAGCTTAGTACTGCTGGAGAAGTGAGGTGGTAACGCCTGGCGGCCACGTAAGATAGCCCGATAAGATAGACTGTATAGGCCTAGATCACACAGCACATAGCTATGGCTTATAATCTAGTAGAAAGCTAAAGGTCACCCACTCGATCAGTCAAATCATATCATTGTTGTGTATATGTTTTTGCTCTTCGTTTTTCAGCCACTGCATTTTGTTATAGGCTACGTGTAATTTGCAGGCTCGTGCGTACTAACTACTAATAAATAGTAAATAGTAATAATCGTGTTTGTATAATAGCGCTGTTTGTCGCCAGCGAACCGCGAACGGTCCAAAATGCCACAGTTGATTTTGCCATAACGCAGTTCCAGTCAATCAATCAGTCAAGATTTTTATATGGCGTAAGTAAGTAAGTAAGAAAATTTCGAGAGGCGCAATTTAAATATATAGTCACAATGCGCCGCCATCTCAATGCCCAAACAAATAAGTCTTTAGCACCCACTTAAACTGTTGATAGCCGATGTCCATTTGCCTAAGACCAGCTGGAAGGCTGTTCCACAACCTTGGGCCGGCAGCCTCGAAACATCCGTCCCCAAAGTTGCCTGACGACAGTTGCCTGACGACACAAGTCCTCGAGTATGGGCAGAACGCAGCTGACGACGACCTTCTTCATACGACAGCTGACAGTCAGCGGCCAGGTAGCTTGAGGTAAGCCGGAGCCATGCCGGACAACGAACGGTAGACCAACCGAACCGTAGCAAACACTGCCTCTTAAGTCCACTGGAGAAAGTTAGTTCTTGTCCAGGAAGTTTAGTTTATGTCCAGGAAATAACCACGGAATGATTCTGTGAAGAGATGAAATTATAGACAACTACTGTATCAAGATGGGTCATTCCATGGACTTCTATTTGACCTAAGAGGCTGAGCCAGTTTCCCCTGCAGGGAGGCCTCGTCTGGTAAGTTATCTGGTAAGTTATACGTCACATCACCGGTATGTCGTTCTGTTTGGGGGCAGCTGAAATGTTATGGGGCGGATACGGTGAGGAGGTGTCCCTCTCCCAGTCACGGTAGGAACTGGACAGGGGGCCCTTTAAACGTGCATTTTAGCGCGTTTTAACTGGACGCTGTACATTTACTGCAGTGTCTCATACAAACATGTCTTTATCTGTCGATTTTGCTTGCTTCCTATGGCGGCGATTCACAACGGATGTTTGTTATGCAGGCTTATTAATACGGAATATTCTGTTGTTGACAGCCGATGGCAGTTCTCGACCAGTGGGGTATAGATATATTTGGTCTCGATTCGATCGCTAACGGTCACTCCGTTATGGCCATTACATACACCGTGCTCAAGGTAATGCTTCACTCTTCTTTACCTGTACATGAAGGTAACAGGCGAAATTATCTCCGTAAACGGGCGTTATGTATTTGATATGAAGTTTACCTATGGCGGTTTGGCTTAGTGGTAATGCCGTTAGGCACATCAACGCAGTTAAATTACTCTACATCGAGCCGGGTTATAGGTAACCGTTCTCTGGTATGCCGTCTTGGTATTTAACCAAGCCACCCAGGCCAACTCAGCCTGGTCGTCCCTCCGTGGGTAGGCGAAATGAGTAATAGTGATGGTTACGGCTACCACTCGGGAAGAAACGGTTCTGCGTATTGGTAGGCCCTGTGACCACGACGGTTGACATACTGCACAGTTGGTTAAAGGCGTTGGCTGTTATAGATTAATTGGGTTTAGCCCTCGCCGGCTTAAAGTGCCTAAAGGAGATCAGCTCCCACACAACGGACCTATGTTTATGCAAAGTCTTCTTCTTCTTCTTCTTGTTCTATAGCATAAGGTATTTTAAGCATATACAATATCGGTAATTAGTGCTAATTACCTGTGCATGTCGTTCAAGCCCCTGATATTTAGTAATGGCCTCTTAACCTAGATAAGTTACAGAATTTTTAAAACCCTCAAAAGCGTGTGGGTGCAGAATGTAGTTAGTAAGAAAATAACCCCAATTTGCTAAACGTGCATGGACACAATTTCGGGGCTTAAAGTATTTCAGGGGATTGCGGATTTCAGACCCCTGATTTGCCAAAATTTCCAGTTGGTCGTGATTCAGTATAGCCTACTACAATGACGAATTATTGTTGTGTCGTCGACTGTTTTCTTACAGGAACGCGAAATGTTGAGTAAGTTTAAGTTGTCTGCGAGCACTCTGCTGACGTACCTGTCTCAAGTGGAGGACCATTACCGTAACGTGCCGTATCACAACCACGTGCATGCCGCCGACGTGACGCAATCCATCCACTCACTGCTGTCCATACCGGCACTACAGGTGAGACAGAGCACCTTGCCGGTGATGTAGTCACAGTTAACAGATGACAACCCACACGGACCAGGTGTTCTTGGTCCCAAACTTGTCTTCTCTTCTTGACTCACAAATAGTGACGCTGTCTGAAAAATGGAAATGGGAGGAGAAAAATTAGAGGCGCCAAAAATGACTCTGTGAACCTTCAAGGTTGGAAATTGATTTGTTCCATATTTGGTAGTTGTAGGCCCCTACTTGGCGCCCCTGTGCTACGGATGAGGGGCGCCATAGCAAGTAATGCGATTTGATTTGATTTTATTTGATTTGAAATGGGGATGATTATCTCCTAACAAGTTAAATTTTGGGTTTGGGAGCGTCGTGAATGACCCCTCCCTCTATAGGTACATATGAAAGCTCCAAGTCGAAGATGTCTTGTCTGGCTTCAGATGACGCTTCTAAGAATAGCTTTAGTCAAAATAATCCCAAACACGATCCTACTCCATGTCATGTCATGTCATGTTGCCGTGCCGTCGTCGACGACGTTGGCGACCATGCGCTGCCAGAGCCCTCTGTCCTCTGAAGCCCTGATGAGCTGTGTTGGGCTTACTT
>Ga0056132_1000237_pt1 | contig 12592 bp, 1 predicted proteins | sample WorMetLIZISLAND2_3_FD_71119 | JGI IMG/M metagenome (GOLD analysis project Ga0056132, IMG submission 71119) | Marine gutless worms symbiont microbial communities from Max Planck institute for Marine Microbiology, Germany - Olavius clavatus LIZARD... ...
TAATTGCGCTGTGCTGCCTACTGCTGATACTGGTCAGTACACCACTTCATGTTGTAAGCCACGGCTGTTCTGGTTTACCTGTAAGTGGTGGTATATAAATGTCCGGATCTTTAACCTTTGTGTTATATGCATGTTTGTTTAGGACATTGATGTTGCTGCAGAGCTAGTTCGGCTTGGCCATGCTGTCTATGTTGACACTGTTTCGTCGTTGGATCCCATGCCCGACTCTCACAGTGAGCAGGTGAATGGTGCCGCACGTTAAGCATCACGTTGTCTTGCATGCCTGCATCCAGCTGCTGCTGCTGGCTTTGTTGTCGTTTCCCGTGACGCTGTTAGCGATAAAGCATGGCAGTTTGACTGGCTCTGCTTGTGACTGATTGTTGTGTGTTTACCGTTTTTGTCCGAATTTTGTTCAGACTAGTGACTGTCTCGATTGCTACTTATTTTTGCTATTGTGTTTGTTGATGTTTGGTTTATCATTTGCACTAAACTGGTAACTTTTTATGTCTTATGTACATTGTGACTGACAGTTTGTTAGCTGTTCACACACACACTGTTTTAATGGAGATATTCCAGGTAAATCTGCATTTGCCAGTTGCCTCCTTGATTCTCAGATTCTAGTTATCCTTATCCCTAGCATCCTCACAGGACAGGCCAAAACTTTTCAAGTAGCCAGGTAGGGTTGCTCACAGGGTATGTCGGGCTATGTCCCACCGACTTACATTAACCACGTCACAAAGATGTTAGAGTTTGAAGCAGAAGTTTTTACGGGCCCGGTGTCTTTTCCATTGTCCATCCGTCAGCGTCATAGCAGTGAAGGCAGAACAAGTTGATAGCTATGATATTTTGATGATGATAATTATGTTGATGGAAGTGTGATCATATCAGACCATTGTGAGAGTTCACCTGTTTAATTTTATGAATGAAGAACATTGCCAAGCAATGGCCAAAGCCGATCGACTTAGCCACAGTTGTCTATCTGTAGGCTGTTAGTTCTACACCCAGTATTGCCGTGATAGTAACAATTGATGGATGTTGTTTGTTCTGCATGCGTCTGTTTGGTGTGTTTGATTGTTAAGAGTCTGTTGCTTGTTGCTAACTCATTTGATGCCAGGTGCTGCCTGTCACACGTAACAATGTTTAGGGCTGTCGGACTGTTGGGTCGGTTGTTATTGGGGTTAGAGATGGGAAATTCTGACATCCGCTTTAGTCCGATACATTGTCAAGTATCACTGGGTGCATAAACCGTCGAAACATCTTGCATATGTTAATAAGTGCTTAGTATGAAGTTACTGTTCACAGTGGCTAGTCATTATGCATGCAGTTTGCCTTCTAATGTGTGTCTGGCTTGCTGTGATAACGTTCTAGCATCATTAGGTGATTGCGATGTGTTTTATCTTAATTTTCGGTTAAACATTTTTCATTTTTTACATTTAGTTGTTTAAGTTTATGTACATTTTGAGTGATGTAATGTTTTAGTTTGTAGTCAGTTTGGTTTGTTAAGTTTCATTCAGTAACTAGTTGCATAGTGTCAGTTTAAACTCAGGCAGTACCATACCAGTATCAATCTCATGATACCCTTTCCTTTATGAGAATATTCTTTTGTACTGCTCTGTATAATCTGGTCTTGTGTATTGTAGCTCATTTTTTTGTTTTATTCTTATACTCTGAATTTTCTACTCTCATTCCTGCTTTAGTTGTGATGAAGTTCCTATATTGTGCTGAAGTGCCATTAAGAAACTGCTCCCTCATTTACTCACCATACTAGTTTTTTTCAATTTAATACATGCACACTTTTTTGCGGATTTGTAGAAATCCATGGATTTGTACTTAGTTTACTGCATTTTTAAAAGTAATGCTTGGCTTTGTAATGACTGTAATCGTGTGTGATCTTCAACTGCACAAATTGTTGCCATCATGTCCATATGTTTGAAGATTTCTTGACATGGCTCAATGTCTCCCTGGAATTCACAGGCAAAGACAGTTATCTTTTTTGCTCTTAGGTGTCATTTAATGATATGGCGTCTGTGAATTTTGATGATTAATAACAGCAGTTATTCATTTGTTCATTTGTTGTTAGATTGGTAATTGCATTTATCGTCAGTTTGGTATTACATAAGCTTGAACAAACCAAGTAACAAATGTTTTCTTTCAAGGTGTCATTTTAAGTGACTGATATAGTTGTCTGTATCTCTTCTTGATACTGGATGATTGCTGTTGCTGAGAATAGTTGTAATTTGTTGATTACACATCATTTGTTGTGAATTAATTACAGCAAAGGCTGATGATAATAAAGTGGTTTACGCTAACGGGCTGTATTATACTGTCGGGTAATGGCTTATTGGACTAACGGACTGTCGGGCTAATGCGTTAGGGTTAAAGTCAAGTCAAGTAGCCTTTAATATATGAAAGTGGCAAACGCACAATCTTACAATAAAAATATAATGTTCAGTGATCAGTCTGTAAAAATGTAGATATACGTATATACGCAAGACAGTCATAATAACAATGTTACAGTGGTAAAGGCTTCAAGGCTGAATGCGATGGACTGAGGGGGGAGTTAATTATAGAAAATGGAACAAACAACGATTGATGAAAGAATTTTTATAGTGATTAAAATCGGTACGTGGGCTGGTAAAGTTATGGCCACGGGTTCTAAGAGAGGAAGTAGTGCGGACGCTACATTGCGGTACCCTTAGACAACTGACCAGCCAAGGATGGGATCATGGGAGTGCATAGGTAATAACAGACTGAACAATTGAAGTGAAGATTTGATGTAAAGCTTCAGGTCCAATACAGCCTGTTAGTCCAATGGTCCAATGCATTATTAAGTGTAACCTGTAATAAAGAACTAGATATTAATCGACAGGGAACTGGTGATGGGTCAGTATTTGTCCCCAGTGTTCATTTTCCATTGGCTTTTGATGTGAGCCCTGCCGCCAGTGTCTGTGCTCATCCAGTTACGCAAGTAAGTTATAAAATTCGACGAAACCAGTGCAGATACCGATTAAAGCAAATATACTTATAGTATTAAGTGTATTTGGTTAAAGTCGTTAGCTACTGCATGTATTGACGGCAAGGCATATTGTCTTCGCCGTCGTTAATAAGAACGGTACTATTGCTTTGTAGAAATATACGGGTGAAGATTATGGCCTACAATGTCGACTTCAGTCGCTTGTTAGCATCGAAGACGACGTCCAGCGCAGTGGTCCTAGTCGCCGAAAACGTCTGGCCTCGAAACCCGATGCAAGTTTTAAGTCTCACAAACGAATGTCACCAGTTGTGTCAACTAATGTTCGCGGCATTTCTGCTGTAGGTAGTAGCCAACGTGCTGTATTGGTATTACCACCAAGTGACCAGGTCAGTAGTGCATCAGAGCTAATAGCAAGTTCACCTCAGTGTGTAAGTGGACCCACATCGGCTGGTTCGGACCCTGGCTACTTTGGTTCAATTGGCCTTTATGAAGGATCCTGTGATCACCCGGAAGGTGATTATGGTCGAAGGTATTCTGCAGAACTGGTATATGACACGGAAGTGTTCACTGAACATGCCGAGGTCGTTCGTAGTCATCTTCCGGTTGACAGTTTTGTGACCGTGTCCCGCTCTGAAATCCAGAACACAGTGCCAAGTAGATCGAAATGGCCTAGCACCAGTGACAGAGAACAGTTTGATGTTGCTGCAGTAGATGCACATGATGCAACATGGCCTGTTGCTGAAACCGTGGAAAAGACTGACCATCCTACAGAACATTTACTTGAACTCTCCTTTTCAAGCCTACCTACTAAACTACATTCTAATGAGCCATACATTGAACAGAAACAGCTTGAAGCTACGACACCTCCAGTAGGTGAAGGGAAGTCTGTTGTCGAATTAGCTGCTGCGGAGTGTGATGTTACAGCATCGTCATTGGAAAGCAATACTGTTCCGTGGAGTGAACAGCGTGATAATGTGGTTGCTACAAATCTTTCAGATGAAATATCCCAGAGCATGTATTCCCCCATTGACGTAACTGTTCTTGGTAGGCAATCGAGTACTGGGGATGCTGTTGGTCTTTCTGAAGTTGCCAGTAGATATACGACAGTGCAGCTGCTACTGGAAATGAACCAGCAGAGGTCTGGTCTCGGTAATGCGGAAAATCCCTCATTCGGTCATTTTTTGCCCGAGGACCAGCCTTCGATGAGCTTTGATCGCAAAGCACTGGCCTCATTGGCCACAGATTATTGCGTAATAAATGAATGCCTTCAGCTGGGAAGAGTAGGCCTAGTGTCAGATAGCATTGAGCATGGTCAAACGTTGACGAGCGAATATGTAGATGAGATCACGGAACAACCACGGACTGTCGAGGTAAGTTCTAACTCTGTTGCAGATGTGATGGAGGATGCTGCACTGCTAAAAGATTTCAATGCCAACTTATCACATGATGGTCAGATAATAAAAGACACAAGCCTTCGTACTGATGAAGCCGAACAGTTAGATGAAAGCATTTTGGTAATGTCGCATAAAAGTGACAAGTGCGGATTTGACGGTGGCAAACGAGCAACAGGGCTGCCATCAGGTGATCTCAGTTTGATGCATATGGCTAATGATGACCCACGCTACTACCCTGTGTATGGTAGTCTCAGGGATATAGAAACTGGTGTGCTAAACACTTGTCTACACGTTACCGGCAGTGATGTAGTGACCAGTGGGTCTTCAACAGAGTTGGTGGCTCTCAGTGAGCAGGAAAAAATGCAGAGAAATATCAGAGATATCCAATACCTAGATCCAGTTAGTCCTCATTCGGAGTTGTGTGTTATGAATTACAATAGCCTAGTTTTGCTTAGAGACGTTGAAAATGGGAACGTGATGCCTGCACACAAGGCAGCAGATGTTCACTCCTCAGTTTTCCAACTTGGTGTTGACGAAACGTCTTCAAAGCAAATAAATGCAAAAGCTATAAATGGTTCAGATGCAGAAACTGAAATTCCTGAAAATCAAGATTTATCTGCTGAGGGTCATTGTAGACCAGTTGTAGCTGCATTGGATGATGATTCTGAAGGTGGTGCTTTCACAGTTGAAATTCCTGAAAATCAAGATTTATCTGCTGAGGGTCATTGTAGACCAGTTGTAGCTGCATTGGATGATGATTCTGAAGGTGGTGCTTTCACAGTTGTTAAGACCAAGAAACACAGAAGACAGAGAAAGAACCTAGACTTTGAAGAGCCAGCTACACAAAATACATCTATATCAAGGAGTCCGGCACTGTCTGACAGAACTCATATGGACACAGTGCAGTATGATGATGCAGATATTGAAGCACTAGCTATAGCTGAACCTGTGCTATCGGAAGTGGAAGATAGCACGTTTGCACAAGTTTTTTCTGCAGCTGGTAATGAAGAATGCCTAACACAGAATTCTTCAGTAGAGGTTAATCCATGCACTGATGAAATTGCAAGTGTTCCTGCAATGGATTTAGAAATGAAAGCTTTTCCAGTTGTAGAAGCTGCAGCAGATGAAGTTATAACAGCAATGGCACCAGATCATGTCAGACCTCAGCAATCATCATTTATTGAGGTGCACCTAGATACAAGAACAGTGGAAAGTACACTAACCGCAGAAGGGCCTGCAGAAGTTGATCATCAGCTTCTAGACCAAAATCTTCCAGGTGATGTGGTTCTGACTGGCTTGGAAACTTTACCTGAAACTGAAAGTGTCGTAGATGTTGAAGACAGAGGTCAAGAAGTATTACTACATGAAGTACCAACTCGTGTAGCAGTGGAGCCTGAAATAAGAAAACAAGTAGTCAGTGATGTGAAGACTTCGGACGTCTATGTAGCTGGAATAACTGTCACTAATGTTGAAGAAGAACGTGAGGCAGCTGTTGCTGCTGTACCGGAATTGGAATTTATAACGCTAAGAACTGCCGTACCAGAGTCATTTGCATCTGCAACAAATGAAACTGTTAGAGTCGAGCGCATCATTACAGTAACACCAAGGACTGTTGTGAAGGTTGCAGTGGAATCATGTGCGGAAATGTCAAGCGAAGACATAGCAGATGTCACTCTCATAGAAGTGGAGCATGAGCATGAAGTGTCGGCAACAGCTGTTGCACAAGTGGAAGCTGATCTTGAAACATATGCTGCTGCTCTTAGCAAGGTGAGCCAGAAAGATGTCCATGAGGGAGTCAACGCTTTAAGTTTTTCGGAAATTTCGGAGAGTGCAGATATTGAACCAAAGACCACCAAGGTAACATGCTTGCCACATGATGAAATTAAGACAGAAAAATATGTTGTCCATTATGGGAGTCTCGCTGTACTTACAGATGTTGAGAGTGGTAGAGTGCATAGCAGGCTGAAGAGAAGTAGATTTCTTCAGGAATGGGATGCCAAAAATGTTGATGACATTGTGGCATACATTGTTGGCAGTGAGGCAAAGAAACATCGGCGAAAGCACAAACGCATCAAAAGAGCATCTGAAAGTGAAGTTAGCGAAGCTAGAGCAACTGAAATCGTCTCGGAAATTATGCTAGTTTCCATGATTCGTGCTAAGAGCGAAGAAAATATATTGTTGACGGATGAACAGACGGAGAAACTTGCTACATTGACAAGTGATGTTGAGGAACAGACAGTGGAGGAGTCGGAAGATGATGCTGAAGGCGAGTCTTTCACAGTTGTTGAGAGCAGAAAACACAGGCGACTACGCCACAGACACGATGCTGAGGAAATGTGGGCACAGTGTCTAGAAGATGTGGACGCTACTGCTGGTCTTGAGACTGAACAGTCGGATCTAATGGAAACTTATGCAGAAAATCTGCATGAGCCAGCAGAAATTGTTTTGGAGTCTTCAGCAGATGCATCGGATGGAAAGTTTGTTACTGATATTGCAGTAAAAACTAGGAAAGTAACAGATGAACTTTCAGCTACCGATGCGCCACCAGAATTGGAAACAGGACAACACGATGCATTGGAACCTATAACCACAGATGCTTCGGCACAATATGCAACTGAAGAGGAACCTGAGTTTGGACATGAACAAGATGCAAAGCAGGATTCTTTAGTTGAGAATGCTGATGTGCACATTTCAGCTGAAGTTTGTGAACCTGTAGCTGAATCTGTGGTTAAAGTAGTGCCACGACCGCTGTTTGAAGTTCACAAAAATGCTGATGCAGATGCCGCGCATCCTACTGCAGCTACACAGCTACTTCTAGACGAGTCTGTACCAATAAAGGCTGCTGATGTTAAACTGGATTCTACTATCCGTGTGGGTGATGGTTGTGTTGCAAAGGATAATCGACTTTACTCTGATGTTGCACGAGGAAAATATGATGTTGATGTGCTTGCATTAAGAGAAACTACAACCGATGTTGACATTTTGGTTACGAGTGATGTGAGTGCTATGCATGTTCAAGCCATGGAAGCGTCATCTGCAGAACTGCGCACTGAGTGTGTGGAAGATGTTAGACTCGAGCTTACATCACCGACTGAATATCAGTTAACTTGCGAAGATTCCTCCTGCTTCTTGGTGACTTCTGCTCCTGAATCAAGTACTGATGTAATGGCTGATAATGCGGGAAAATACGTTGAAGATGTTCAAGCCGAACTTGTTTCAGACATCACCACTACATCACATGAACATGATGCAAAGTGGCATGTTGCTGAAACCATGGAAAAGGATGCCCATCCTATAGAACAATCACTTGAGCTGTCCTTTTCACACCGACCTATTGAACTCCATTCTAATGAGCCATACATTGAACAGCAACAACCAGAATCTATGGCAGCTGTTCCAGTACGAACTATTGTCGAATTAGATACTTCAGATTTTGATGTTACAGCATCTTCCATTGAAGTGCCTGATGTTGGATTTAGTGCTGAATTTCCACCACCTGCATCCGATGTTCAAACATATGTCCCATCTTTATATTTGCCAACTGCTGAAAGTCCTGCTAAAGAGTCTGGTGTTGAATCGCATGTTTTAACAAGTTGCTCTGAAATATCTGATGTTGGAATTGTGTCAGAAGCCAATGTCGAATTTTCCGACCAGCTATCTGTTGAAGAACATATCGGATCGTTAACCTCAGATTCTTGTACTGAAGCTTTCAGTGATCCAGGAGTAGAATTACGAAGCAGTGAGTCCGGTCCTGTGGAACTCGCTGTTCCAATACTGACAGAAGAAGCTGCTTCAGATGCAGAATCTACCAAAGAACGAACTGCGGAGCTCCATACGGCAGAAGTTATTCCAGTTCTTGGACGTGACACTATCGCTGAAGACGAGAAGCATGTTGCCGATTTATTTTCTGAAGGTGTGAGAGCAGTTCAGGTTAGATCTGATTCGGCTCCTTCAGTAAGAAATCTGATGGAAAATGAAGTGGATAAACTGAATTCTGAGATTGCAGTTACCCATACGGTCAGCCACAGTGAGGATGCATTAAAGAAATCTGCATTGTCATCGGCAGAATGTTTTGTAGCAGAAATTCTGCCGTATTATTATGCGGCACTTGCTGTTCTACAAGAGTTCGAGAGATATGCGGTGCATCCACATGATACATCGTTGCACTCTGTAGTCAAAGCACCAGAAGCACCTGTTAAAATGTCGCATGGAATTATGAAGACGGGCGATGCTGGTGTTCTTACCATGTCGGCTGATGACCAAGCATCTGATGCTTTACCTATTGGTGTATCAACAGAAATGGAGGAGTCGACTGCAGGGAAAGGAGGTATGCCAGAAACTGACTTTAATAATTTATCCCAACCCCTCGAATCCGCAGTTCCTTTATTACACAGCAAGAGTGAACATTCACGAGAAAGGCCGAGTATAGGTCTCCAACGACCTGCTGGTGAGTTTCAGCAGTCTGGATTACAGACGTGCTCGACTGTGGAGACTATTGACAAGCATCTGCTAGATCATAATAATGCTGATGTTGCTGTATTGCAATGCCATTATCAGTCATTGAACTTGCTTCATTCTGTTGAGACTGGGAATCTATCGGCATTTTCTTCACAGATGGCTACCAGCAGCGATCGTACGTCCATACTCGTGAAACAGCCCGTCGACGATTCAACTGATAGCCTTACGTTTACTTCAGTTCACAAAACACTGAGACCAAGTGACGACAGCTTGAAAGATATTTCATCGGAAGAAGATAACGTTAGCATGTCTGCTTATGGTGGGTATCAAGAACCACAAACTGCCAGCAGCAGAGTGGAATCTACAGACCCTTATGTTTCAGAAGATTTGACACCAGTTGTGTCATTAGCAGAAAACTTTGACTTGCCGATCAGCAGTGCAGATGATTTTGCTAACGTAGCACAGTCGATGCATGCAGAGCATGAACATAACAACATTGCTGTCAGTATTGACAATGTGGGTGTCAGCTCCGAGTATGTTGACAAGACATCATACTCTAATTTACTTAACACTGAACCTACTTCTGAGCTGCCTATTCAGACTACACATAATGTGATTGAAGTAGGCCTAGCTGTCAAAAGATCTAAGCCAAATGTACCTTTTTTGCAAGACAGTCATTATGAAGGGAACTATTATAGCTGTATAGACCAACACACAGCTGCAGTTAGAGACTCTGGCACCTCTGTCCAGTCTCCAGTAAGTATAAAACAGTACAGACTGCCGGAAGAAACTTTTCCCTCTGATCTAACCGAAGAACTAACACTGAACATCTGTGATCATGGATTATCACCGCAGCAGCATCAGGCTACTGATGCGAGAGAGGTGGCCCTAGAAAAGCATGCCAATCAAGATGCTTCATGTTTCAGTGTCAAAGTGAATGAACAACTTTCACTGACTGATGAAAACATCAACGTGCCGATGTCCAGTGAGGACAAAACTGTGACTGTACAGAAGCTGACAGGAGAAAAAGCCAAGAAGAAAAAGAACAGGAAAAAGAAACCGAGATCACCAAAAGATGACCTAATGCACCCGGAAGCTTCACATACCGGTAGCGGCATTAATCTGACATCTGCACACCAAAGTAACAATATTAGTGAAATTATGCCTGAAATTATTTCCTCCGCTACTGTAGAAGCCAGACACGTTGACGATAATGGTCTTCAAATAACAACTTTAGTATCCTCTGAAACTCCCGAAGGTGTTCCACCCCCAACTTCCAAGAAGAATAAAAAGCGGAAACGCAGAAAAGGGGCCGGAAAACTCGTGTCTGATGACATGGCTGGGAGTAATTTGATCGGCGAAGACACGATTGCATTGCCAGCAGCAACAACCAGGGAGGTAGAGAAGAGCACCGTCGGCAGATTAGATGTTAGCGAATCGGCGCTAAGTGCAGATGTGACTGTTATAAGTGAGGAAAACGATGACACTAAGAAGCCTGCTGAACTATGTTCTGGTACCCAAACTGTAGGTTTGGATGCTTCTAACCCACATGTGGACTGCGAGTTGGCTTCATGTACAAAGCCTACAAAAAAGAAAAACCGAAAGAGACGCAAGCCGAAAACAAATAACATACCATCGCATGTTGTTTCTGTAGAAGACGGTGAAATAGTCAAGTCATGCGATAATAGTATGTCACTAGATTCCTTGGTGCAGAACCGTCAAGAACTAGACGTTTCTGTTGTCGCAGAAGCCAGTGAACTTATGACAGAAAGCCTTGAAGAAGACACCAAAATTGCTGAGCAGCCGATGGACATTTTGTCTGTGGAAGACAGTAAAGAAATGTCAGAGGCATCATTTCGTTTCTCTTCGACCTTCTCTGAAGCTGCTGCCAAAAAGAAGAAAAGGAGAAAGACGAAAGCTACTAAAGTAGCACAGCCTTGCACAACTCTGGATCTTGCTTCAGGTTTTGTGAAAGAAAACTTGCCTGAAGCAAAGGATGATCTGTCAAAGAAAGATAAAAATATTGACCGACCTACTGAGCTGAGTTTTACATCAGAGACAGCTACAACCTGTCTTCCAGTGGCAACTTTGACAGTAACCACAGGAGAACTAGACAGTATGAAAGTAAGTTTGCCCACTTCCAAAGACGAAGAATGGAAAGATGCAGAAAAAGAAACACAACTTGAGGTTGACAGTAGTGGCGAATCATCCTTGGATGAATACCAACTCAATGTATCTTATGCGACAGAACCTGCGCCAGACAGTACAGTAATGCCTGAGAGTTTTAAGAACCGAAAGAAGAAAAGAAAGCGAAACAGGCAAAAGAAAATTTCCCATAAGACAACGGGTTCTGGTGCTGAAACTGATACCGATATGTCTTCGCTGCTTATTCGGATCGTTGAAATTTGCTCAGAAACTAAGGACAGCCAGGCTGCTAATTCTGGTAACCAGCCGCAGTTTGTCAAGCATGATAAAAATGCATCACCGAGCGTTCAGACTCTGCAAACTGCTAGAAAACCGAGAAAGTACAAACGCTCGAAGCCAATTCGATTACCGCCTGATGTAGCAGAGCAGTCAGCTGAACGAATGTGTTCTACTACAGATAAGACTGATGTTGCTACTTCTGCAACACATGCCTTGCATTCAGCAGATGCTGAGACCTCGAGAATGAGCCCAGCAAATCAGTTATCTGAAGAAAGTAAGTATGACTTCCCTGAGACCTTAAAATGTCCCGAGTCGCCGTTACAAGTGGCATCGACAGATGGTGAAAATATAAAGTTTTCCGATAGCACCGTTGCAGACGATTCTACTGTGATGCAGAATATTGAGGAGACGGACACAGTTATCGCTTGGTCAGCATCATCCTCAAAGATGAGTGATCAATCGTCTGAGTATCCTTGGCCGACGTCGCTTTCACATCCAGTTGTTGCTGATCCGTGCGAAACTCAAGTGCCAAGAACACGTACGTACTTTGAAGATACTGTGACTGACAGTGACTGCTTCGCGATTTGTCCCTCAGACATGACACAAACCGAAATGCAACAAAATTACCCGGAAGAAGATGATGCGAAACAAACTTTTGATGAACGTCACGATGTTACCATTAACCAGATGAATCCATGGAATATTGATGGCTGCATGACCGTTGACGTTTTCACTGTAATTCCAGAAAATACGAACGTGATCGATACCAGCGACACCGTGGATTTTAGCTCGGAGCCGAATAATGACGCTGATTTTATAAAACCGCTGCCACTCGTAGTGGACAACCAGCAGGTGCCTGATGACGACGACAGTATTGAAATTCTGGACCAGGACTCAAGTTCACGTTGGTTTGACGATAGTGAGCTACTACAGGCGCCGGCATACTGCTGTGAAACTAGTTCCGTCGACTCGGAAGTTGAGAGAATATTTGCTAACCCCATTGCCGACGTGGACGGCGATGACTCGAGTGTTATCGAAGAAGGAGTGTGTAGCGACTCGGCTAACGATGTCGATGACGATGAGCTGGCGTTGGAAGACAGCGACGTAGTTATCACCGAATACGTCGACGTGGAGATCATTGAGGAGACAGAAACTGTCACTGTTCTAGATAACGACGACGATGACTTGTTGCCTTCCGTTTCCGACAGACACTGCCCTGAGATTGGCGGCACGCCACCTGAATCAAAATACATTATTTCAGATGTTTCTCTTCGCTCTTCCTCTGGCCCGGTACAAGAAACAACAGGTGATGTTATGCCGTTACAACCCCACAGTTTCAGAT
>Ga0056132_1000238_pt1 | contig 12581 bp, 12 predicted proteins | sample WorMetLIZISLAND2_3_FD_71119 | JGI IMG/M metagenome (GOLD analysis project Ga0056132, IMG submission 71119) | Marine gutless worms symbiont microbial communities from Max Planck institute for Marine Microbiology, Germany - Olavius clavatus LIZARD... ...
TTTAATAATAAATCTAGCTACTAGTTTGCCTCTAAATAAAGTAAAAAGACCTCACAGCCGGTATGGAAATCTTGCCCGTAATTATTATTATTTATTTATTATTACTTTGTGTTGGATTCTGTTCTGTGCCTTTAGTTATTTAATACTGGGGTATGTGTGCAACGTAGCTGTTGCAGATTCTAAAGGTTTCCTTGTGGATGGTTGGTATCAGTGGCTAATCCAGGTGAACATGTTGAAAGACTGTTAAAAGTGATTGTTTTTTTTGTCACAGGAAAAGTGATTGTTTTTTGCAGGTTCTATACATCTTGCAGCTACAACAAGACTCTGAAGCTGGTACAGCACGTGTGTCATCTGTGTCAGAGTTCCTACTGACGCAGCCAATTCTCAGCTTTGCTTTGCTTGATGCCGGGCGACGCCGCCTTGTGAAGGCTCAAGAGTACGATGCCGAACATGCCTGGTCTTGCACTACCGGTGTGTGTATGATCACTATTGCTACTCATTTTTGCATTCATCCATACAATGCCCAGTTTCAGTAAGTGTTCTACAACTTTGCAGCTGTAGACCTGTTTGAAGATTTCAAGTTTAATGTAATGTTGAATGAATGTACGATGCAGGTAATGCAGTGCCTATTGTTGTTGCTTTATCTGTTATGGTTGCCACACACTGATAATTGTAATGACAGACAATGTTTGCCTTTGCTGATGTTACTGAATGGCCAGTTGTCACTGACAGTGTCTAATAAGTATTAAGTCCATGAATCTGGCAAGGATGGTGGCTGGAGCCAAGCTCGATACACCCTGGCCTGCCCAGCCCAGACCAGTTTGATTTTAGCAGAGGCTCGGCCTTGGAGGCAATTAAGAGCCACTAGTTTGTGCCACCAGTGGACTGGTCAATGGTTAAACTCGTTTTTGCCTGTGCAAAAAATTAATATAAGAGCATGCATGCTAATAATCCTGATGTACAATCATTGAGCCTCACCAGGCATATCAGCCCAGACCAATGTCAGTAATGGTTTATACATGTGATACACAGTGGGAATTGTCGATGAGCTAGCAGGACAGCTTTGAATAGATGAGATTAAGATGTATTTTGAACAGATTGTGACTGTGTGTTATGTGAAGTTCAGTTTCTGATTGGTGTAGGAGAAGTAGCGCATGAGGATGATGAGGAAGATATTCCAGTGAATGTTCAAGGACCTGATATCGGAGTCCTAGTACGGCTCTATGCTATTCACACAAAGTAGGTCTAATGTATTATAGAATTACACACGTATACATTAGCCAGCTCAAACATTGCTAGCTCTGCTCACTATTCACATTCAACGTTATTTTACAGTTAATGTGCTAAATTAATTATTTACTTCCTTACGTAGTACGTACATTTGGGTTTTGATTAACTCGTATGTAGTTCAGGTTCTCGCTGTAAGCAGCGTCAAACGATGATATCAGACATGAATAGTGAAAGTAGTGTGTTGCCTTGCAAGTTGTGACGTGGCTGTCATTGGATTGTTTAGAGCAATGCAAGAACTGCAGATCAGATTCCAGCCGGAGTCGTCAGTGACATCAGTATTGACCGGCTCTTTAAGTACAACGTCCGAGACCATATCAGGCAAGACATGCTAGAGATTACTGACCTTTGTCATCACAGTAATGCCAGTACATGTACATTGTAACACATACACAGTGCCAGCAAGCAGAGCTGAATCTGTGCTGCCGGTAGTTGCTAGCTTGGTAGATGGTGCAGTGTAAATAGCTTTCAGACTTTAATGTCAGTATCTGGATATATAAGAAACAGATTCTAACGTCTTTCTTATAGACGTTGGGAATCCATGGCTAATCCAAATAAACTTAGTAGAAAGTGGTTGTTTTTAAAGGAAACATTGGAGTGTTTTAAAATTTGTAAATATCTTAAATCAAGATGTTAACACTTGGATATAGCAGCTAACCGCACCATCTGTGCTGTGCCTGAGAAATTGTTAGGCATATAATTATGCAAAATTCTGTTGTGTGGTATATAAAAGTGGACCATGCCCCAGTATGGAGCGTAGCTGTTAGTTGGGGTGCCCTTTCCGTGGCCGATGAGCCCGTAGGTGGATAAACCTCTAAAGTCTGTGATGCATGGCCAGTGCGATGCCAGACCTACGGTTACCTTCCCGATCGCAGAGCACCACCGCCCTTTGTCCAGTACCAAATTATACTGTTTGGTGACGGGCACATGGGTGTTGGCAACTTGCCCAGAGTTGTTGCCTGACTGTGTGCCGGCCAGGAGTCGAACCTGCGACCTCTCGATCACAAGTCCGACACGCCACCCCAGTGTGGTATATGACTGCCAAAAATTATGAAAATTGGCAAAACAATTCCTGAGATGCTTTTACTGTCTGAGATGCATTTGCTAGCAGCACAGAAGCACAGTTTATGTTGTAAGTCATATATACATATGTATATGCATGACTGAATGAATGCAGCAGTAACAGAGTGTCGGCTGTCTCTGTAGGAATACATGATCTTCTGTCAGATGTGAGTTTTCAGTCAAATACAAGTGCCACTCACAGCCTAGCATCATCAGCACAGCAGGCAACTGATGCATCTCCAGCTAGCCACTCATCTCCGCAGCCGGTTTTGATGACGCCGAACGCTTTTACTTCTAGGTACTTTCCTGAAAATATGCACCATTATTTGTTTGCTTGTATTTATTAAGTCTGTAGATGTAAATTGAATTGCTGTGAATGTTAGGTGTGAAAGTGGTCTTCATAGTGATTTGTCATCAGTCAGTTTTTATTTTCATTCTCTTGTCAGCATTCTTAAAAAAGACTTACGTTGGCTACAGTTTCTATGCAATTCATTTTTTACCTTCTTGTGACACAAGCAGAATTAATTGGAGTTGATGTCTTAAAGCGTGAACAAGTATAAAAACAAAAGTCATTATCATTTTTAAGTCATAAAAATATGTTGTGTGTCCATGATACTGAGGTGCTACACAAATTACACTTAGACTCAGGGACCATTTTCGGACTTTGCAATAGATTATACTGGTTTTTGAGCATATGTCTTGCCTTTTCTGTCACATTGTATCACAACATATTATAGCTGTACAATATGTGGTTATACAGTATAATGCGCTGTGAGTCAGAAAACAGGAGACGCTGTACCTTTGTCTTTGTCTTCATCAAATATCAACCTGTTTTAAAACTTAGAAAACTTTCAGTAAACTTCCATTAAAGGCCGCGCCACAGCAACCCTCAAGCATGTCACTATGACAGTATTTGGTGAAGATATGAACAGCATGCTGTCTCCTTTGTTGTGACTTGTGGTGTATATATGTGTGTTAGCAGGTTAAGTGATGAGAGCGTTCATGAGATGTCAAGCAGTGTCACCAGCAGCCTGACGTTAGTGACAGCCATTGATGACGATACAGATACAACGCCAATCAACACGCCCCACACTGGCAAGTCAGGACAGTCATCCGTCACAGGCTCAGCCGTCACTGACCCCGTATCTCTACTACCTACGATGATCTCTGAGATGTTTCCATCCTCAGTACGTGAGGTTCCAGCGGCCGGTAATTATGGAGATGCAGCCAAGGATGGCATTGTTGATGCGCTGATTGGCGATGATGACTTTCCTGGAGTGTCTCTGAGAGTGCCGCAGGACAGCGAGAGCTCGGCTGGGTCCAGTGAGGGAGCCGCAGAGCTTGGTGAGATTCTTGACAGTGCTCAACGTTCGGATGACTTGAATGCCGACAGCCAGCCGTAAGCAGTTGCCAATACTAGTTTATCAGTTAATTGATTAGTAGTTTTCAGTGCAAATATTAGTGATGGCTTTGTTTTGGTTTAAGCTGTTTGATTATATACATTCACGGTTAAAGTAAATGTTTTGTGTCCTTACTGTTTAATCACTGATGAACATGCCAGTGAACGTGTTGAACATAAGGATGATGGTGATTGGGTTAAGCAATATACCGGGTATGTCAATGGATATTGAGGGAACTGGATGGAGGGGTCACCTGTGACAATCCTGGTTGGATTGTGACAAGAATGGTATGAAGAGTTTTGGCATTTCCTTCGAGGATGTTCAGGATAGGGATGATTGGAGAGTGAGAATCAAGGAGGCAAACCAGCCAGGTTTACCTGGGAAACATGTGTCATTAGAAACGACATCCATCTGGTACAAAATCTTATCCGAGCAGTACTGAGCCCCTTTTGGGATCCCATTATGACCTGGGGCAAAGCTGCTTGAATGAAGAAAAAACTATGAGCATCATCGGCCTTATTTCATCCAGCATTAGGAAGAGCAGCTGGCCATTAAAATGATGCTTCAGTAATCATCAGCAGTTTTCATTTCTGAACTGTTCAGAAAAAAACTCCTTAACTTGCATATATGTCTGGAAAAATATACCAGCTGACCATTGGTCACTATGGGTGACTTGCAGCAGTCCACCGAGTTCGGGTTAATTATGTTGATAGGTTTGTTTGTGTATGACAGTTCTCCAAACCTGGCGTACAATGACGACGAAGTTGCCAGCTACGACGATGAAGATGACCAAGGCCAGCAGGATACTGACGGTCGCTTGAACCCCGTTAGAACGGGCTGGAGTACCGAAGAAAGGTACAGTTCACGTGCAGTTGGTTTTTTGTTTAACCCACTTATTTTCTGAAATTTGTTGAGTAGTGAGTTACTGTACTGAGTCTATATCACAAACAAGCACCAACACATGGGTTTAGTTATTATCTTTTTGTAGATTTATTGAGCCCGATTATACCGAAAGTATGAAGTGCTACACGACACACTTTGACTCAGAAACTCTGCAACTTTGTCCCAAGTTGTAGCTGCATTAGGCCTATAGTATGTCATACAGCTAAGCTTGGCCAGTCAGCAACAAAGCTGCCATAATACTAAGGTGCAATGCTTCCTGTCAATCAACAGCTGTGTCTATTCTTAACATACTACAACAACATATTATACTGACAAGTTATTTGAGATTAGGCCAATGCGTGAGGATAAACTTCTTGGAATTGTTTTTGTGTATATTTTTTTACAAGCGGGATGAGCTTCCTGTTGCTCAACTAGCAGTGTTAAGCACTGAAGGATGCGTAATGGACTGCTGTTTGCTATTTTTGGCTATTCTGATGATTAACATGCACTGTCCTCCCCCAGTTTAAGGAGTTGGATGTGCCCCCTTTTTTCTGGCACATGGGAGCAAGTTTGGCTTGATGCTGCCAGCGATATGTGTAGGAATTTTAGAACTAGAGCTTACTTGCCTGAACTACTGAGCACAGCCGACCTTCATAATGCCATGGTTTCTCATACTAATTACACTGATACTGATGACTGTCATAATTGTATACTTTGACATGATTCATTGATTAGTATGTTTGATATGTCAGTGTTATGGAATTGCACAAATACATTAATATATTAATTGTTCAGCTGTCTTCTGATGACAGTTGTCTGTGGGTAATTTTGGCTTCTTGTTTATGCATTCAGTTTGTACATATAAATAATTTAATTTGTTATGTTTTGGGGCCGTTGTATCGTGATCATACTCTGTTGTTTAATGCTGTCACTTCTGTTAATATATATGTTATGGTTGTTATGGTGTCAAACCCGCAGCCAATATGAAATTGATGCTCAGCAAGTTGAAGATGATTTCATTGTTGAAAATCAGTCGGAAGATGGTTCCCGAATCCAGCGGCAGACGTCTGGTGCTTCAGTTGATAGGTACAATCTTTGATCTTTGTCTGTTTTCAAATGTGCAAAAATGTGATGAGAATCAATAACTGGGTGCACTGTGTAAGTAAGGGGCTCTTTCATGCATTCTGTTATGCCTGATCTTAAGGCTAAAATACAAAGTAAAAATAAGCATAGTAAGGGTTTGTGTATATAAGAGGAATATGTTGGTTTACATGAATGAAAGAAGATACATGGCTCAGAGAATTGTTGAAATTGAAACCAGTCACTTCTGTGACAAGTTATTGCTCACTCACTTACTGCTGCTGTGCGTGACCTTCACCTCCCCTCCAACAGACATCATCTGAGCTGGGATGATTGTCTGGATGATAAGAGGGAAGATTTTCAGAACGGTTCAGTACTGTATTGTGTACCACAGTTGTACACGGTTATAAGCACACACATATGAGCAGTTCTTGCAGGTGTACTAGGGCACACTCATTCAGCTCAGGGTTTGGCATGTTTTTCTTACCTAGGGCCATTAGCGATCTTCACAACGAGCGGTCCAGACTTGCAAACTAACAGTCACTGATAGATAAACTGGTGTCTTCTTCCACCTGTTGGAGCCAAGTTTTCCATGGACGACGCAGTCGACGTTTGCAGTCAGCAGCAGGAGGTGTGCCAGTGAAGACATCAGTAGACAGATGTAGTGCTTGTAAATAGTAGATTGAGATGAATTTGAAATGGTGAATGCAAACTGTGTTCGTGTGTGTTGCACAGTTCTCGTCAGCCGATATTCAGAAAACCATACGAGTATGCAGAGGTGAGCTGATATTTCCTCTGTCACTGATGTCTCTCATCCACTTACACTGTGTAATGCATTGTGACAGCTGCTGACCCACTGGCATCTTTTAAATCTAGGCTTAAGACTCACCTGTTTAATCAGCCATTTAAGCCTACATGTCCGCCATTCCCCTAGCTCCTCTGAAGTTATGACCATATGGCACTCTATAAGTTGGATTGTTATTATTTCTTTAACCCTTGGTAAACTTTATTATCGGACGGTTATACAAAGAAACCTACCTACTTGTATCTTGGCTTTCCCATAACGTTATTTTTTTGTATTTTCTTTTAATTTCCTTACTGTTATTGACTCAGTTGCATTCTGTCAGCTGTATTTCACAGTAAAGATTAGATTAGATTAGATTAGATTAATTATTATTATTATTATTATTATATGCTATTATATTATTATTATACCAAATGCATTACATGCTCAGCATAAACATGGAAAGTCAGTGAAAGATAGCTTTAAAAGAAGACCGAAGTGACACTGCTGCTGATGATGATGATGATGATGATGATGATGATGATGATGATGATGATGATGATGATGATGATGATGATGATGATGATGATTGTGTTAGATACAGAGATCTTTGCAGCAGATGGTGGAGATGATGCAGAGACAGCAGCAGGAGATAGCTGAGCTACGCAGTGAGGTGTCCAGACAGCGTGCTTTAACGACTAATATCAGCCAGATGTCAGTACGGCTTGACTCATTGTCGACATCCATTACTGATCGCATTGCTGAAGTGCTACAAGAACAACATCGACTCGACTGTATCCTCTTCCGCTGTGCACTAACAGTTTTTTTCCGGGTTTTGGTCGTGGTTTTAAGTCACCCTAAAACTACTCTACCATAGTCCTTTCAAGCTTTTGAGCTGCCGTGAAGTCCTTGCCATGTAAGTAAGTAAGTAAGCAGCTGTCATGTGTGGTGGTATGTTAGACAGCTGAAATTCTTGAGGCACTATAATCATAATGCCAGTGTTGGGCAGTTTTGGTGTCATTCATGCATGATCACTGTATTATGCCTTTATTTTACTGCAGTTTGTGATGACTGTGTGGTGATGTATGATAATCCATCGTTAAACAGATGTTTTTTATGCTACTTGTATACTGTAGAGGACATCTGTGTAACTTTCAGCGTTAATTTTCTTCAGTGTTCTGAAGCTGTTGGTCGGACAACAGGAAGGATACCGTAGCAGTTGTCAGAAGTTTACTTTTGGTGTCCAATCTGACCTGCACTAATTTTATAAAATGGGGTGGCTAAACGAAAACTGACTGTTTGTGTTTTCAGTGTTTCAATTATACTAACGTCAGTACTATTTTACTAGTAATGTTACTAATGGAAGTGTAAAAAAGGATGGCTGGCACTTCCACTTCTGACTTAGAAGCCAGTACTAGAATGGCAGAGAGACATATGTGCTGACTGTAGCTAATGCTTGTTCATTGATGATGTACTTAGCTCCAGCAGAGTGCTTATTGCTGATAAGAGAGATGTGACATTTATTCTTAATCTAATCATTGCTAGCTGATCGCTGGCATCAGTCTCTGATGGCATTGGAGTCACGCAGTCATCAACAGATCAGTCAGCTTGAAGCAAAGATTGCTCAGAACATTAATGAAGTCGTTAAAACGCAGCTTGAGAAGATTGTTCTTGCAGAGATGAAAAATGTCATCCTGCCTCGTTAGTACCAATTATTTTTGTAGTTATGTCAACAGGTGTCATTCAGTATCTGCCATTGATTTGTTTTAAACATTTATTTTTGTGAATTAAGGTGGTGATCAGACAATACATATATCTAGGCTAGACAGGAAATCTGTGCTAAGTAAGCGATGCTGTAATGTGGGACCACAACTGATGTCATGACCACAGGCAAACGTGTTTAAGTGACAGTGTAAACAATAGCTGGTCATGAATATAAGTGTTTATTTCGTCGCTTTTTATGTCGTGTGATTGGTTGTTGTAATATTCTAATGGTTGCTGTTGTTTATATCAATGTGGTTAACTTATGTGTCCATTATCCATGCAAACTCGAGGCTGCATTATGCTAGCATTGGAACGCTACCTTAACGCTAACACCACAAATGTACAAATAGCAGATGCTTGACTGGTGTCACATGACCTCGGGTGGTTCCGTCTTTAACACAGGGATTTCCTGACTAGTATAGATGTTATAATTTCTTTGATGATGACAGTCTTGAGCTTTACTGCATTACTGCAGTAATGGCCGACTTTGTTACTAGCCATAACTTTGACATATGTCTAGAAGTTTTTGTAATGTTGAATTAAACCACTGTGCATTGTAGACATAGTACAGCTGCTGCAGCCAATCAAAGAGATGCTTCACACAGAACTCACTCACAAACTGACATCAACAGACGCTGCACTCAAGGACAGCATCTCGAAGCTTGTCCGCTCCAAGGTAACTACGTAGCTGAATTCTCTTCCATTGAAAGATATGAGAGAACATATAATCAGACCAAAATATTATGGCAGTGATTGAAGACTGTAGGCAACTGATACAGGCGGAGAGTCAGTTTTTAATGTACATTGTACAACTAAAGCAAAACACAGCTGGTTAGCAGTACAGTGTTTAAACATGTATTTCATAGTTGGACTTGAACATTACACACTGAGTTACGTGGCCACAGAGCGTTAAACTTTCACTGTCAGAATTCTGTTACCAATTACTGTATATGTCACCAGAAATATTTCTGTTAACTTTGAACTTCTATTTCTGAATTATAAGTCTGTAGAGGAAGGGTTGACAGATGGATGAGTTGTGGTGCTTAATTCTTTTCCTATAGGATGATGTCGTAACACATTAAAACTAACTTGAAGTATCTTGGCAAATGTCAACAAGAAAATTAGGTATTGCCGATCATACAGCGTTGTCTGTATGTTCACAGTATGGTTTAATTTATTTGCCACATGGCACCTAAGTCTGTGGTTCAAGAAGTAGGGAGTTTGAAGGAATTGGGTCGGCATAGGGGGTTGAAAGTTGTGAAATTGTGTTCTTTCGGATGCACTTCTTATCAACTTATTCAGACACTGTAGGCTGTGCTGTTTGTCCACAATACATTCGTCACAGACACTCAGACAGATGATGGTACATACACTTCCATCTAAACAGCAGACTGTAGTCGGCTTTTGTTGATTTCTGTCTGACTCAGATCTGAAGTATTTCAGTCCATGTTGATTGTCCGTTACCGTAACGTTTGTAGCAAACCATGGAGACATTATCACAGAGCACTTCTACAGCTCTGCAGTCGAGTTTACAGTCGGTCAGCCGTGACATTCTGTTGCCGTCGTTTGACCGAGCCTGTCAGAACATGTTTCAGCAGGTGGCTACGGCGTTTGAAACCGGCACACAACAGTGTATGTTATATGTTATGTTTTAAACCCAGTTTGTATCAGTTGTTAAATTGTTAAATTGAATAATGTTTATTTCCGTATGCTTTTAAAGCAAAGTTGTTTTGCTTTGTTGTCTGTGTCGGTGCTTTTATGCTATTGGTTGGGAGGTAGGAATCAGTCTGTAAAAAACCTGCAGCAATCTTTTAAGAGGTTTTCTGTTGGGGACCTGGCTTAAAGTGAATCAACTCGAGATAATATAATAAGTTCAATATAGTCATTTGTAGAGTGCATTGTCCAGGAGTTCTGACAAAACAAAAAAGTTAGCAGTGATATGCTGTCTCGAAATGTTCGGTTTTGGGGCAACATTGGAAGTACAGGTATCAGTAATATATTGTAGGTAATCTGGGAGACTGTTCCAGGCAGCAGGCCAGCATAGTGGAAACCACTCTCTAGTCTAAAGCCGTATATGAGGTGCATTATAAGTCACAGTTTGTACTTGATCCTTCACTCAATTGGGATCTAATGGGGTACTGGCCGCATTATGAACGTCTATGAACATCCATTCAAATCAGCTCAACTTTGTATCTACGAACTATGTAATGCACCCATGGTCTTTTATAATGTAATGGGGGCACTCATGATATGATATGTTATGATGTATGATATGAAATGTGGTTGCTATATATGCCAGTTAAACAGGAACAGATTGTGTGTCACTGTGTGTATTTGTGTTGCATTATCTATTGCATTGGACATCCAGCTGGCACACTGTAACGTATAGTTTTTTGCCATTTGGCAAACTGTAGCAAATGTGTTAAACAGAAAAACAGAATGCTAAGGTGCAATGCTTACTTGTGGTAGCGTATGTTGCACAATGCATATGCAGTGCTGCATGTGTGTGTGTGTCTGTCACTCAGATGTACACAACTTGGAATCTCATCTAGAGCAGCTACGTCGTCGTCGTGATGATGCTCGTGATCCGGTGTTACATCAGCTGCGTGCTGTGCTCGAGATGCTTCAGCAGCGTGAACAATCACTCGACCCACAGCAGGCCCGTCTTACCTCGGCCGTTGATACTCTGCATCAGACGACCACCGAACTGACCAGCTCCAACGACCAGCTACAAACTAATATCTTGGAGAAGATTAACGAGTAAGTAGTCGTAATAGCAACATCATGCATTCAGTGTTTTGACACTGTTGATTGGACGACAGCAGGCCCATAAAAAAACTTCTGCCTAAAAGCCTTTGGATATGTTCAATGTAAAGATGATACTATTGGCTGGAGCATGGGATGACAGTAGAAGTCGATGGGACAACTAAGGCGTGAATTAATGCATACTGGAAAATGAAATTAAGCTGTTGACCAGTTCAATTCTGAGATCTGTGGGTGAGCGTTTGGTAAAGGTTGAGCATCGTGTGTGGCTGTTTACAGGCGTCAAGATGTGTTGGTTGATCAGCTTCGGCAGATAGTTCAGCGTGAAGTAGCAACAGCGCTACACAGTCAACAGACGACATTGACAGAACACTTTGAGATGGCACTGCGTTCTGGTGCTGCGACACCTGTACCGACGACGTCCGACCCACACCAGGCACAACTGAATATCAGCAAACTACTGCAGCAGGGCAAGATCAATACTGCGTTTAAGCAGGTTAGTGCAGTTTAGATGATCGCACATTGCGGCATTTTTCAGATGGTTTTAGTTTGTCATAATTTGACAGCCATTTCTCACCTGACTATAGGTACTCTGCTAGCGTCCAGGGTAACCTGCCACATGGTCGAGTGACTCGAGTCATTACACGTCGAACTTGTCCTGGTCAACTTATTACAGCATAACTAAGCCTGACCCTAACCCTAATGCTGAGTTCACTGTATGGGGTGAGTGAATGAATAGTTTTACTTCTCGGTTGATGCATAACAGATCATTTTGGAGACGAGTCTTTCCAGGCACAGTCATCAGTTTGCATTGGTACTAAGAAACAAAAACTAAGCATGCAAAACTTTATAGTAACCTTATCTACAATAAACATGTATATAATACAAACAATGTAATGAAATTTGTACAATACTACACGTAGAATTTTTTTAAAAAGTGTAAAAAGCAAATTGAATTTTCAAAAGAGAACAGCACTGAAGTACACACGGCATAATTTGATCTCAACATCGGATAGGATTGACAGTTCCATGCAACATCTCTTCACATTTGCTGTATCACTTCTCTAGCAGCCACCAGAGGCATTCATGCAGACATTTATTTTGTGGAAAGCCTGACCTGTAGCGTGCGTGGAAATTGGCCAGTTAAGCTTAAGCCGAGAGATATTTTGATATGTTGGTAGGTAGATGGATGTTTCTTGGTGTGTAGAGTATATGTGGGTGTGTGTACTGTGTAGGCATTGTCCGCTGCCGACCTCTCACTAGTGTTGTATGTCTGCCGGTCAGCAGACCCAGCTACAATCTTCTCAGAGTCACCATGTCCACTGGCACAGCCTGTATTGCTGTCGCTAATACAACAGCTGTCGGCAAACTTTGACTCTGACGTTGAGCTCAAACACAGGTCAGCTAATATACCGTTCACATTCTGCTGTTGTCGCAGCACTTTTCTCCATGACCTTGACTTGACCTTGATTCAACCCGCATCCAAGTGGATGCATTGGGCCACACTCCGACGCCATTCTGATCTGTCAAGAGCTGCCACCTCTGCTTCTTCCCAGGTG
>Ga0056132_1000239_pt1 | contig 12581 bp, 9 predicted proteins | sample WorMetLIZISLAND2_3_FD_71119 | JGI IMG/M metagenome (GOLD analysis project Ga0056132, IMG submission 71119) | Marine gutless worms symbiont microbial communities from Max Planck institute for Marine Microbiology, Germany - Olavius clavatus LIZARD... ...
TTCCACGTACGAGGACGAAATTTGGCGACAGAGCTTTCTCTGTGGCCGGGCCAGTCGTGTGGAACAGTTTGCCAGCGGCAGTTCGTCACGCGGACAGTCTACACTCTTAAACGCAGACTCTAATCGCACTTTTTTAGCTTGTGTTTTAATGATTGACAGTGTAATGCCCTTCAGGTCCGGTTCCGCGCATGGAGGGCACTAAACTCCCTCTACTTACTTACTTACTTACTTACTTTCATTAATTACATTCTTTCTTTGAAAACTACATTTCTGGTCGAAAGTCTTCAACCTCGCCTACTTCTTTCCCAAAATGTTTAGGATCAAATCCACGTATCTTGACAAAATTCGACATAGATCGCTTTCCGTCACACAGCAGGCAACCATAATATTAGGCATGAGTGACTAGCCTAAGAGCAATTGTCATATTTCAACACTATCAGTTTGGCACAGTGATATTTCACACATACTATTACAACCAGGGATAATTGTTTTTATCGATTGTCCCTGATTACAACCTTAATATTTTTGTTGATCTATGAACACAACACCTCCTATGGTGCAATTACGTTCACACAATTCAGACGTGTCAACAACAACCAGACCGTCAATGACGGAGTAGCTCATTCCAAGAATTAGGCATTAGATCTAGCTGCCTGCTAGTTTAAGTCTGGAAGGAGAGTGTAGGCCTTAATAATGTATCATAAAGTGAGCGCATGTAGACAGAATGTGAGACCGCAGTGTATAGCAAACAGTTTGACAAACGGTTGCCGAACTGTTTCACTACTGGTATGTGAATTGTGAGCTATTGCGGAACTCGCACAGCGAACTCACAGCCATTTGGGGATTGGGAAGCGGAAGAAAACGGAACGGACGAAAGGAAGGGAAGGTTACAAAAAGACAGTTTGGTCAGGATGCAGCCATTAGCGTGGAAGAAGAAGCGATTTTTGTGCAATCATATAAGTCACCTGCCCATGATCTTGACCTTGAGCATACCCTGGATGCATGCTGACCTGGAGATCATCGTGTGCAAGTTTGGTCGCAATCCGACTATTTCCCTGCGAGAATAAGCGATTTTCGTGCCAGTATAAAAGGGCGCGTATTACGTGACCTTTGACCTTGACTTTGAGCACATCCTGGATGCACGCTCACCTGGAGACTATCGTGTGCAAGTTTGGTCACAATTGAGCCATTAGCATCGTAGAAGCGATTTGCGCAAAAAATTTACAGACAGACAGACAGACGGACGGACATAGAGACGATGGACGCCGCACGATTGTATTAGCTCATGGAATGAACTAAAAATGAAAAATAAAGCAACATGTAGGCCTACCTAAAAGTCGTGCAGCATGCACACGTGTGTGCTAGATTAAACTGACAGTTTTCAGTCAGTTTTCAAGCATAAGTTAAATCTTGCTATTTGTATCGTATCACATCGTATCGTATAAGTGTCCAAAATACAAAAGATAGCCCTATGAAATGGCAATATTACGCAGCATCACTGTCCATGTACAGTTTACAACAAAAAGTTGAAGACGTGAAATACTGACACACATTTTTAACAGCCATTTTCCACGTAAATCGCCATCAATTCTTATACTGCATGACTTCACAGGACACGCAAAAACTCTTCCCACAGGGCACTTACATGAACCGCAATTCCAAGGGGTTTTGAAGCGGAAGTTTCTATGGGCTGGATACCCTTCCTATCGCTCTGTGAAAGCCAGCAACAATAAAAAATCTATCAATTTTACACAAAACACAACTAAAATGTCCAAAAACGCAGCAGTGCCGGTACATTTACGAGACACACAACACTTCATATTCTGTGACAACACCTACACATATATTACTGCACCTCTACAGACAATTAAAGCAGCAACTTTAGATGGCACCGGAAAACATAATCCATAGTATACATCAATAACAACAATAAGACAGCACTTAAGGAGAGCAAACCTTCATGCCAATGATAGCAGTTACTTCAGAGTCACACTTAGCAATGCATCGGACTATCGGGCTAACAGACTACTAACCCTAACCCTAGTCCTTTGGTCCGTTATCCTGATAGTCCGTGAGCCCAATGCACTGTTAAGTGCCACCAGTTACATCATACTAGTTTTCTCATACTGGCAATACCTGCCTCACAGCAAAGGGATTTCTCATAGTGGTTAATTCCACTACCAAGCCATTCTGTCACATTTAAACATTTATTGGACATCAATCAGTCACTAACAGATAGATACTGTAGTTAGGTCATGTATAGCCATTAACTGAACTCCATCACAGAGCTATGAGGTGTCACTTGCCATATGGGATCACACAGTGTTACCTGCCACCCGACACAAGTAAACCCCACCTTAACCACAGCCATTCCGGCTTGTACTTGATTTACCTACCCCAGAGGGATGGAAGGCTGAGTTGACCCAGTGCAAACAGAGAGCTTGTTTATATCTGTAATCTATATAACTCTCTCTTATCATTCGTTGTTAAACTGTTACAATCGCTATTTCATCAGTCGCATGGTTCAGCTTTTGACGTGAATGCTATCCCTACAATAAACATTTCCACACCACGTCGGGCACAGTCAAAATGTTAAAGACGGAGAAAAACAAATCTCTGTATCCCAGTTATGTGAAAAATGTGACAGACTGTTTCTTTTCTGGGGCCTTTTAGTTCTGAAAATTTCATCAAAATTTATCTAAAATATTATATAATCCTACTGACTGGGAAAGCACCAAACCAAGGCAGAAATTAACTTCTCTGATGGTAGGTAGTAACGACGAATGCCACTAACAGACCAATTCCAGGAATTATTCCACGGACTGGAGAGCCACCAACCTTATCAAAAGGCTCCACATTCATTTACTACAAAATGTTAGTAGTAAACTAGACAACATTTATAACAAGTAAACAGCCACATAGTTCACAGACAGCATCAGCCATTAACCCGGCCATCACCCCTTCTTCAAAAACATTCTATACTACTATTGTCATCTACAGCTGTACATGTAATGGACAAATGGCTGAATGGCAGTGAGACCATAACAAACAGTAACAACCAACAAACAAGCAACTCTGATCACTAAGCAGACGGCAGAGTTTATCAATCAAACAGCTGAACGTGTTTCTTTCAAACAGTTGAATAGATGTTCAATAAATCTCAGCTGGGTGAAATTTTCAAATATATGGACACAGTGGCGACATTTTGTACGATTATGATTACAGTCATCACATAAATAATTACTCCATGAATATGCATGAATCTCTTAGGTATAAAATTCAAGTATGAACAGAAAATACTGAGGGAGCTCGTCTACTTTAGCACGATGATGGAGATGTAGACAGGTGAGACCTGAGGAGGGCCACCCACTTAACTAAGAGGGCATGGGGGAGCATCTTATGCTACTCCAGTGAAGCTCAAGTTTTACTGTGGTGCAACAAAACACAACAAATGAAATGGGTAAACAGAACAATACAATTATGTATTGTTCTGACGGAAAAAATCACAGTTTTACATGATTTCTATATTCTGGAATTCCACAAAGAATTTGATTCGCTGACTACTTACTACTTTCATCCCAGCTCACTCACGGCTACACTAATACTAATAATGCACTTCATCAACTACAGTACTGTACTATTATTTACTAAATTATGCACTAAGTGCAGCACACAAACTACAACAGGAGGACGTGCACAATAAAGTCACACAATAAAAAGTGTCACATCATATAGAATATACAGAAACAGGCAAGTTTCATGTAGCTCATTCACTGCAATCCATAAAATGGAACAGATGTTTCTGTAACAGACATTTACTGCAAAGATAAACACGACCGAAACAAACTATAAAAAGAAACACCACAATACTCCCGAACAGAGATCGCAGTGGGTCATCTTTCATGCCCCATGACCCATGTGGCCTATCGTTCAACTGACCATGACCCACGTGACCGTTAGCTATTACATTATATATTTCGGCATCATATCTCACTGTATAATTAATTAATTACAAACAGCAGCATCAGAATGCCATACCCGGGTAGTAATACCTGGGCCTGAGTACATGATCACATAATTAATCTTCCAGACTCAACTGCTCTTATTACATGAAGCTAAGCTGTCAGCTGGCTGAGGACAATCGTTGATGACCTTCAGTCCTTGAACTTCGGGGTCCACACAGCCTGGAGGAAGACAAGAGACATCAAGTCGTCAGTACGGCAACACTCCACCACGGAGTTCGCCAATAAAGAAAGAAAGAAGCTGCCAGTAGGTGTTAATATGGACTTGTCATCGCTCGTTGTTAACGCATAATCGTCGAGGACTGTAGCGTCACCCCCGAGTGTCCACGTGTGACGGCTCATCCCCAGAGGTCAGCAGGAGGTGTACTGTTGTCCCTGCAAAGTTGTTCAAGCCACCTATTCCGACAGTGGCCAGGATATTGCCTCAAACTCGGGTCTGGAAGGCAACCGAGTGACAGATCTATGTGGCACCGCAAGGCTTGGAGGGCAGGTGTGTCCTCGGGAAGTTTGGTTACATGGACTGACAACTTCGTAATGTAATTGTAAGTATAATATTGCAATTTGGTTCTTACATAGAGTATTTTGTCGCATGTCAATGGGTCACAGGCAGGTCACAGACCCGTGCCATGACCCATGTGATCCATCCAATCGTTGACCCATTTGACCCATGCCCCACTGTAATCTCTGTTCCAGAAAATTAGGCTGGTTAAACGAAAGCCAAAAGTATGAACACCATGCGAACACCGGTATAATGTCACAAAAAGTTAAAAGCACGATGGCACTTTGCGTTCGACCATCTACTAAGTTTGCCACAAAACACACTTGAAATACGTGTGCTAATGTTATTGTTCGGCAATAATAGAAGTCGTCACATTTCTGCAATCATGTTCGTTGCAAGGTACCATAATACTTTATAGTATCTGTAATACTTTACTTACAGCATTAATCTGTAATACTATGTAGTATTAGCGCTAATTGATTCAAATTAAATGTTCCACTCCTGGAAAATGGACTCGGAAAATAAAAATTGATTCCGAAGGACATAAACCGTAATGACAATATTCATCAGCAAGACATTGACAACAGTGATTACTCGTTGTACGCGTCACGCCACAACTGACCACATTTCTTCAATGACCTGTATTTACCAACAAACGTTACAACATTACAATGTTACATCAAAAAGCTAAAGCTAACAGTGTTTTGAGTAGCAACTTACAACACTTAGAATCACAAATCAAACATAGAACCTGTTTAAATCACTAATGCTTTTTCATATAATTTTTTTTCGGTTCAACTCTTCAATTTCTCCGGGATTATGCCAGGCAAGGCTGTGTTCCTGAAAGTGAACTTTTGAGAATCGTTGCAGCGGGACTTCTTACAGACCAGACATCACCCCAATCAACATCATCAAAACACTGGTGATGGGCTATGAAAATTGCTTATATCCTAAAACACAATATTTTCACCTCTAAACACTATCATTCTGTAAGCTTTTAATGGTCCATAAGAAGACAATTTTGCACATTATCTCCTTGGAGACTGGACCAATTCAGATGAAACTTGGCAGATAAATGGCAGATCATTAAAGAGTTACACTGTCAAATTTTTGTAGGAATTGCTCCAGTGGCTCTGATTTGCAGTCGTAAAAACCCACATACCATGCAATTTTTTAAAGACTTTCTGTTATTAATTTTCACCAAACTTGGCACAACACATGGATTCATCATATCGGCAGAGAACATACCAATGGGGTGTCTTTCACCAGTGAGTGTTTTTGTTTTATGGTCATACTGTTTTTGACACAGAAGTTGACCAACCTTCCTAAGCATCCCAAATGCACTCATATCTGGCACTCTGTCAATAGCATTTGCCGCATGGAAGCCGGCAACTGTAATGCAATTTTAGGCTTCAAATGTAATTTATAATTCCCACTTTGTATTCACATGCTTTCACCTATAGTAATCTGCTAATATGCGCTGATAACTACATGAATTCAGTACTTATTACTAACTTGGTTATATTAACTACTGTAACACAATGATTGTACAAGAAAGTTACCGAACAATGTCGGCAAATGCAGTTAATGCCGGCTTGATCTGGTAGTCGAGACCATGTTTCTTGCAGAATTCTTTGACCATCGGTGCCACTTTAATAAGATTGTGCCGCGGCATTGTCGGAAATAAACTGAAAATAAATGCACATGCACATCCAGGCAACCACATTTTCATCACTATCCAAGGCCAACTATGCTAAGTGCCGCATAGCTATCAACTGCCAGTTAATACAAACAAGCACAAACGTACAATGCTTATTTACTTGAAGAACAATCCTGCTGAATTTCATCCTGATCTGATTTGAAACGACGGAACCTTAGGCTCTCTTTTGAAGAGAGTCATCCCCAAAAAGAAGAACAACAAGATGAGTAGCGATACACAATCAGTTCCTGATCCAAAAGTAATACCATATAACACGACAATGATTACGGACCACAGTTTTCTGCAGAATGCGGAATTTTGAGCCAAGCTGGAGAATTTGCCTGTTTCCGCGGAATTTCTACGTTTCAAGGAATTTTGCGGAATTTGGAACTGGCCTTGATAAGGGGTCAAATATGGCATATTTTGGTCGGATTCAGGCCGCCATACTGTATATACATGATTTTGCCATGAAATACATGACTGCCACTCGGGCTTCAACGAGGAATATTGAAAATATTGAGCTGAGCTTATCTGAAATATTGCCAGTTTACCTGGCAGACAGACTGGATCAGCCAGTTGCAGTTGCCGGTGACAAATACTGCACATTTGGTTGGGTTGAGGGGGCCTTGTTTTGGTGTGGAAAATATGTCGCGGTGAGCTGTGGAATTTGGAAAAATTTGCCGCGGAAAACTGTGGTCCTAACAATGATTACCAAAGTAGTGAGTTTTAAGGTAATGTATGAAGGAGTCAAGTGATGGTGAGACTCTGATAGCAGTAGGTATATGGTTCCAGATTTGTATAACAACAACAATAACGATATCAGTAGTACTGACTGGTGCTCAATCTGGAAGTTGAGGTGGCCGCTCCACCAGTCGTTGAACAGTGAATGTTCGATGTTGCGTGAAGCGCGGACCTGCGTCGTGACCCAGTCATCGTGAGTATCATAGCCAATAGGCATCGGTATGTGGCTCATCTGTGTGGCCCACACAAACCAGTGACTCTCCAGGAACCTGCCAATTACAACCACAGTTGCAGTACCACACAGTGCTAAATCTAGCCACACACTTTCAGTGAATGCCCTGTTAATGAGCAATTATAGCCAGTATATTTGCAGTTGTATAGGAAGGAAAGAAATTCATAACAGTATCAATCAATCAATCAATCAATCAATCTCAATCTTTTATAGCAGCCAACAGTATAGACTACTGTTAGATCCACTGGAGAAGGTTAGCTAATGTCCAGAAAAGTTAGTTAGCATTCAGCAAATATCTGGGAAATGACTTCGAAAAGAGACGCGTTTTCAGTCACTGGTGGAATGTAGACAACGACTCAGCAGACATAACAATGGCCAGTGAGGGGCGACAATCGGGAAAGCCTAGTTGGCAACAGTTGACAGACTGACAGGTAGCACTACCAGACAGTTAGTGCCGACAGAATGAAGAGATCGACGGCCAGGCTGGTCAGTGATGCGGTCGAGTGGTTCGAGGTACTGCGGTGCGAGTCCGTGCAAGGCAGTAACATATGAGACGGTGGAAGTCGAGTTTAGTCGTTTCATATATTCATTCTGACCTACTCCACTCTTACACTCAAAGCTCAAAATTTCTGCTTGTTCCACAAATCGTTTACACCATCTACACTGTTCTGGCATTCACTAAACTGACTTAATGGACTTTGCCCTGCACTTATAAGGTTTTTATTTAATTTCTTTTTTTGTTATTTTTAACCCTATCCACAATAAACGGACATAACAAAAACAAAAAACACAGAAAACCCAGCTGGTCTCTAAATATACATCATTAAATGGGGGTGACTAGCGGTTGCCTCCCACAGAAGGCAGAATCAGCAAGTCTCAGAGGCAGTGGGGACACCACTACAGTACCCCTCAAGTAATGAATGAAAGATGTAAAAGACACACCTAACAAATATGTACAGCAGGAACACTCCACCGAAGCCGAGCATGGAACTGAACATGATCTGCCAGCGGACAAAAAACAACGACGTCCAGAATAACTCCTGCAATCATCGGACATACCAGCTAATACAGCATTCTACGATGTTTACTCATGCAGAGATTACACAAACTTTCCCAGTTCCACTGTAAACTCATTGCCATCTCCAATACGATCTCCATTCACATTGACAGCAAACTGCATTTTCCCGTTAAGTTCTGAACGATGTACTCTCTCAATCCAAGCCTATTTATTTATTTTTCCTCAACTCTTTAGTAACATGACTAAGACTAACCAGGGTTGGCAAGTTTCTGCCAACAGCGGTTTAAACCGTGGTTTAAACCGGTTTAAACCATCCCGGCAGAAACAGGTTTTTGCCAGTTTTTACCAAACAGTACACCAACTGCAGCATTAAGATTATGTTAACTGTTTAGGTACCTGTGTTGCCATGTTCGTTGTTCACCATGACATTTGACTTGAACTATGTATGCATTGTTTGTGCAAGACTTTAACAAAATAGTGTTTCAAATCCTATTTCTATAAGGAATTACATACACTAGAGTATAGTAGAGACCCACTAAGGGATAGTATATCGACAGAGTCAATGAATATGTGAGAAACCCACCGCTGAGACTAACACTGTCAACACTGTAAGTATGTAAGACACAGCACAGTTAAAACAGTTCACAATGCACTATGGCCCACTATAATCTCTTTAGTGACCACTGGAACCAACTGTATGATAAATCTGCATCTCTAAGATGTGGTGGTAAACTGTTCCATAGCCCGGGACCGGCAGTTACAAAAGCTCTTCACTGAAGGTGCCGTGGGTCCAGGTCTAAGCCAAGTGTCATATTATACTTTAACATGACAAGTACAGCAGGCATAGCGTACCATCCATCGTCTTCTTTTGATGAGGAAATATGGAAGTTCAAGGTTGAAGTAAAGTGGCAGCAGTAATGGTGGCAGCACTGAAAGTCATACACATATTCACAAGTGTTGCATTACACTTAAACATTCCACATACAGCACAGATAGCATAACATTACAGTACAGCAAATAAAGATAACAAGGATGAAAGCCTAGCTAACGAAAAGGTAAGCGCGCGACAGCCTTGGTATATAGGACGCAAGTCACTAAATCGTCCCCCACTTAGGATCGCATAGCAATATCAACATAATCTATACGTCGTTGAAAAGCACTTTTAGTGCGCAATAATTCCCTCGCTGACAATGCGGTTCTATCTTCATTCGTTTAGCCGTTGTTGTCTCCCAAACATGGCAACTAGCGCAAAATTCCGAGAAAATTTGAACTTACAGCAGTTCAAGGTCATCCAAGGTCGATGATTTTGGTACCAATCGAAAAGCGCATATGCGACTTCCTATTAGTCACTACTAGTAACTTTGGTCCTATCTTGCACCGTTTCTGAGATACGGCGACTTATTTGCTGAAAATTGCATATTTTTCATACCCCTCTGCTATTTGGCACCCCCCACTCCCTATGTTCCCTTTGGAATTTCGCGATGAAGTTAAGCGTCAAGAAACTAGAGTCATGGGGCTACTCTGTAGTGAAAGTTGCATGATCCTAACTTCAACCGTCTTTGACTGATCCACCTGTGTGACAGACGGATGGACAGATGGACGGACGGGCGATGGCATATAGCGCGCTATAGCATATATGCTGTCGCGTGCTAAAAACTGCAGAATGCCATTATGTAAAGTTAATAGCAGTAGAGATAACAATGAAAAATATTACTCGTTCTATTGACAGCATTTAGAATAGTAATAATGCCAACAACATCATTAACATTTCTAGACCGTAAAACATCAACAAGCAGTGAAACCACTGAATTAATTGACATTAGAAAATATTTCACATCACAGTTAGCTATTGTACAACAGATGACAGCAGTACTAAGAAGAACACAGGTTAAAGAAATGTGAATACAAACCAAAAAAGAAGTACTTATGTTGGCTCGCATATGGAAAATAGTTTTTCTTCTTTCGGCCATACTACACAACAGAAATAAAGTTCCCTATCTACTTGATTAATCAAATATTTATATGTATCTGCAATACGCACAACAATGTTTCATTCTGCAACTACTGGCTACATACACAGACAGGTAAATCTTCCGGAAATTTAATATTAGGTGGAAATTTCCAGAATTTTCTGGAAACATTAGCGACAACCTTGGAATCACAATGGATCAATGGGAATGTGTAGGGACCACAGTTTTCCGCGACAGATTTTTCCAAATTCCGCAGCTCACCGCGGCAAATTTACCACATATAGTAATTAATTTTCTATGGCCTCTGAACCCAACCAAATATGCAGTATTTGTCGCCGGTAACTGCAACTGCCAGATACAGCCTGTCTACCAAATTACCGGCACAGCAATATCTCAGATAAGCTCAGCTTAATATCTTCAGTATTTCTCCCCTCAAAGCCCGAGTGGCAGTCATGTACTTCATGGTGAAATCATCTATACATACAGTACAGTGGCCCGAACTCCATCAAAATATGCCGTATTTGTCCCCTTATCACCATCCAGTACCAAATTCCGCAAAATTCCGTGAAAACATAGAAATTCCGCGGAAATGGGCGAATTCCTCGGCTCGGCTCAGAATTCTGCGTTCCGCAGAAAATTGTGGTCCATAGGAATGTGCATATACAGTCTGCACTCTGCACAGTGCAAGCAAGCAAGATACCATACCCACTAACCACGACAATCACAATAACAACAGCCATTTTGATCCGTTTAGCAACATACAAAACTGAATGTTGACCTTAATAAACACTGGGCTATTTGCATGGGAAATTTTTTGTATACTTTCTGGAAACTTCTGGAAAGATTACGAAAAAATTTCCAAAAATTTCCCTACTCACAACCCTAGACAAAGACGCACAAAACAGTTTCCAGGTAAACCACCTGCCGCACTAATTCTCAGTCTCCAGTCATACCTATCCTCAGCATCCTCAGAGAACAGGCCAAAACATTCCTCATACCGGTACCGATCTTTCTGATCGAGACAGGTGGGGTTCCAGTTGCACACAGGATACAGCGGGCTATACTGGTACCCGGTCCAATCTCATACTTTGCCATGACTACATTGCAAGGGGCTTTGAAGCACAAGTTTTTCAGGGCCACATACCCTGCCTATGAGTTGACCCAACCAATGGGACTAAAACACAGTCTAAAGGCTTATCAATAACCATCAGTTAGTAAAGTAAACAATATAGCACCAAACCTCCATGGCCAGAGACTCTCCAACGAGGAATATTGGATCAAATGTAACATCGGGGTCCTTTGTTAAGATGTTGGGTTTCGAGTGGTGATTCAGGTGTCGGAAATTCCACCAGTCACTAGAGCTACCCTGCAATTCACAACACGATTACTGGACATCTTGTTTCACCATGATTTGCCAAATAAAACCAGAAGCACAACTGTTGCTGAAAAGGAGAAGATTGGATGGTTCTTTAACTATAATCATACAAATGTCATGGAGCACCTGCAGTACAAGAATGAACTTAAGATTAAAAAACATTTGACGTGCATAAATATGTGAGGCGTAAGTGTGATGCCTGATGGCAGCAATGCCTAAACCCGACTGCACTGTGTTTTGTGGCTAAATGATACATCCTACAGCAAAAGTGTCTGAAGAAGTGAACAGACAGTGCCCTGCTAGGAACACAACAGTACAAAAATACGACTGATATGAGCATACTGCTTTCACAACTCTATGGCTAGCTGTCCACCACACTCACGTTTTGCGGAGAAAATAAAACAAAAGTAGCGATTTCAAACCTTTATGAAGTTTAGGAGAAATATCTGAACGCAATGGTTCCATCGAAAGCTCTCAAACACTGACAGATGACCGAAGTCATGCTGCGACCAGCCAGCTTGTATCTGCCCAACAAACAACGAAAAGCAAGTGAAACATTTCCACATGGCCACTGAAAATGCACACGAAAATGAATCAGTGGGCCAGACAGAAATTATGTACATGTTAGAGCATCATCTTCTAATACAGCATTGCCATAGATATCTGCTGGAAGTGCCAGATCTTCTGCTTAAACCTAAGTTTTAAACTTTCGTTTTAGACCAAAACTCGGTTTAAAATGTAATTAATACAACAATGAAATTCTGTTTTAAACCTAGTTTAAAACCGGACGCTTATGCTAAAACTAAAGCTAATACCAATCTTCAGTTTTAAACCAAAGTTAATCCGAACAATCCAGTTTTAAAACGGATCTCCATAACGTATCGAGATAGTCGTTTTTTTCTCAATCCCTAGTCTTTAAGTTTGGTTTTAAAACCAAAAAGACTAACTTTCGCTTAGTCAAAGTTAACCTTAGCATTGGTTTAAAACCATACTTTAGAGTCTAGATTAGGGATTGGTCTAAAACT
>Ga0056132_1000240_pt1 | contig 12559 bp, 11 predicted proteins | sample WorMetLIZISLAND2_3_FD_71119 | JGI IMG/M metagenome (GOLD analysis project Ga0056132, IMG submission 71119) | Marine gutless worms symbiont microbial communities from Max Planck institute for Marine Microbiology, Germany - Olavius clavatus LIZARD... ...
CGCCAAATTTCATCCTGATCTGATTTGAAACGACAGAGCCTTAGGCTTTTTTGAAGATGGTCGCCCGACAAGAACAATAACAACAATAAGATGAGTAGCGATACGGTATCAGTTCCTGACAAAAATAAGGTAGTGTGGTTAGGAATACGGCTGTAAGGTAACCAAACTTCAGGGGCTTAAGACGATAAGTCAGTTCTCTATACAATCAACATTCAATATGGCGCTTCCAAAATAATGGCATAAGTAGGACTCAACTCACTACTGCAGCAAAAAATTAGTTCACCAGGCTCTGTAGCACGATTCACCGACAGTTAATTAACTTAACAGCATCATCTTTGACAATAAAATATTCACATTCTACATTCACAAGTCATAAGAATACAAACACACAGACGGCTAAGTGCATTAAAAATAAAGCTTTGATTACTGCAACACAATTCAACTTCTCACATTCTACAACTGACAGAAGTGAACAATGTGGCAAGCAAACACCACCAAGGAAGAAGGCGTTGGATGGAACATGGAACAGAAAAATAACACCGAAGAAATGGCAGACAGGCTATGTATGGAGGATTTTGAAAAGGGGAGGTCGGGTTAGAGGATCTGCGGGCGGAGTTCTTAGAAGCTGAACAATTTCGTTTAGGTGGTAGCCAACATCGCCTTTATTTTACCAGGTCTGCTCGCCCCATAAATCTGCCAAACTGGTCATCTGTTCAATTAGTGGTCATCCAAATATTAAGTAATACGCGAAGAATGGCAGAAGAAGCAAGTTATTGGAATCTTCTACAGTGAAATCCACTGTTTACTTTATCAACAACTCGTACACATTTAGTACTAATGCACTTTCAAACCACTTTCATTCATTTTGTGTATGTCGTGGTTTATACTGGAAAGGACACTGATAAAGTATAATCTACGTTACTCAGGTCGAGTCAGATAAGCACAGAGACAATTGAACATCTGCAGGCACAGCAACTTGGTATTTAACCAGCACCTGAAGCTGTCCATTGTCAGGCAAGAAATGGCGTGTTCTACAATACAATATCCTTGTCTGCGGATACCAGTTTGCTGGCTCAGTGACTGGTCTGCTTAATGAACAGCTCACATTGCTCAATAAGATTAAGAAAAAGTATGACTTCAAAATCTATGGGCACTGGATCAAGTAACTTCCTCTTCACATTTTCTTCCTCATGCACAGTTCACAACTGTGTTTATGGCAAGTTATCAACATTCAATGCACCAAAAACTTTTTATCTTTTAATACTGTCACTCAAATAACATACAACAATCGTCTGCCATTTCAAACAAAGGCCAACTACATTTAGCTTGCTGACAGATGTTGTGGACAGAGTAGTAACTTTTAACTTATAGTAGAACTATACACCGCATGGCTGGTCCAGTCTGTGTAGGCTGAACGCTGAATATTTTCTTGGATGTTGGATATATACTGGACCTGGCCAGGGGGCAATGGTACTGATGCAATGTATAATGACAGATGAATAAGAATCAACCAAAAGCAGCAATGATTCTGAATAACCTCAATAATCAGTAAGCAAAAGCACACAAGATACATCTACATTATGTACAACACTCGGCAAAATTAGGCAGAAATTTAACACGCTCATATACAACAAGCTAAACTCATCGAGATGACTAATGTTAGCATCAGACAGCCTGTTGAACCACCAGACATTACACAGAATATATGCAATCATTCAAATTTGAGTACAAACACGTCAAATAACAACAGGTTCAATGCTGGTAAATTACTGTTTGGTTTCTCTCTCTCTGGTAAAATAATAAGTGCTTCTGACAACTGACTCATCAGCAGAAACTCTTTGTTCAGTGCATTTCTACTCGTCCAGCATGATCTGCTCCACCACCATTACTGATTCTTCCAAGACTAACCGTTGATTGTGCTAAACACTTATTCTTGTACTGTGTACCTGCCATATGGCACAGTCTACGTGCAAATACCTTGCCAATCAAGCTTTCACAGACATCAAAAAGCAGTTATTTTCAATAACCTTTTATTATCCCATCTGAATGATTCCTTCTCCAGCACCAATGAAGATTAATGGAATGAGCTCTATAGATTTCACTGTCTTTATTGCAATATATTAGATTTAGCCAACAGCTGAAATATTATCACTATTCAAAAATTGGACAATCCAGGACTGGAGAATATGGCACCAAACTGCAGGGGAGGAATAAGGAGGACTTTGTGACATGAGAAAGATAGTTTGATAGGTTCAGCTACATATCATATGTTGCCATGCTGACGCTTAAAACCAGCATACAGGCAATCTTACCTCACCAAATGAATTTCAATATTAATAACAGAAGGCAGGGTGCAGTCCGTGCACATGCAGTTACAGGTGTGAAGTGGCATGATAAGATCACGAATGCTATAGTAAACAAACAACAAAGCTGCAAAGTCTACCTTTTCTCATCAATCACCTATGCAACTCAACCTTTGCTTATACGCATCCATTGTGAAGGAATACTCCTGCCTCACAAGTAAGGAAATAAGTAAAAAGAACAATTTCAGTGTCCAAAAATGACAAACTGTCACTGCACATGCACTACAAACGTTGCAGTATAAAGTCATGCGAAGGAACGCCTGAAGACAAAAGCCTTGAAACACTGCATTTGTCCATTTGTCAACTGGAAGTGTACAGCAGGACATCCACAAGACTTCACTCCAGCAGGTGGAAGAAAACCGGTTTAGCACAAGTACCTGAACTACTCGTTATGGAGATCATTACAACCCTCAGCTGGCTATCATACAGAGCAGCGAGACAGCAAGTGATGGAGCACAAAGGTGAAGAGAATGGAATAATACATTCACAATAAGCGAGAAAAGAGGAAGTTCTTTATATGCAGGTAATACACAGCTAGACAAGACTCTTAGGACACTACTGAATTCAACCAGAAATGTTCACATGGGACAAAAAGAAACATGTCCGAGTAACTGTGAAATTTTGTAATAGACATTTATGCCGGACGACCTATAGCACCAAATACGCAATGCATGAGATCGGTTTGCACACAATCAACGTGAGAACTACTGCACAGTAACCAATCCTCAAACAGGCAGCTGCAGTAGCTCAAAATATTTACCAACTTACTCATTAGCTTAACTATAACAATTAACAAGTTGGGTCTAACTGTAATGCACACGTGTTACAGCACCTCACTATCTTAACATGACTCAGTTACGGAAAGAGCTATGGATGGATTGAACAAGATTAACTGCAAAAATATCAATCCACAACTGAAAGGACACCTGCCAACTGCTTAAACAGCATACTGCAAATATCTTATACATGACAACTACACAACAAAGCCAAACAAAATCCACACTTATGCCATCTCTTTTTATGCACCTCACACAAACTGGTATATGGGCTGTTTCAATAATTAATGTTAACATGTCAAACTACTGCCTAAAACCATTGATAAATGCCGCATGATGGCGAGCAGGCAGTGCAGAATGACATTACGCAAAACCCTAAACACTAAATATACATCAGTAACAGTGCAATCAACTCACAAAGAGAAACAACGTTTTAAATCACAGGACAGTCGACAGAATGCAAAACTGTATGTAAGCTATCCGACCACTGAATGGTTTGGAACAACTCGGCACAACAAGTGATGTGAAGGCTAATACACTAACACAATATAGTACAGTGCGTTAAAACATATCAAAATTTCAACTAAATATTGCAAACATGGTCATCACTGCCGAGGTTTGTGCCAACTGCTGGTATACACACAGCCGGTCAATAAAACAATGACAACAATAACCAGTTCATCAACACACAGTCATTAACAGTTATAATATAAAACAACACATCCATCTTGCTACATTAAACCTATTTGCAACTAGTGCATTTCATGCAAAAATCACACTACGGCTAAGCAACATTAAAGCTACATTAAGTTTAATTTCACTCGATTGATATGTCTGCTGTTCATAATCTTCATTTCTGGCTAAAGGGAGTTCAGTGATGGTAGATGCGATGATGAATGATGCTATTCTACAATGAAGAAAACTTTTCCTGCAATTTTCTGAACTTCATAAAATTCACAAACGAGAAATATAATGACATACAGTTACTGCAGTGACCAAGTTTTGACATTCTGAAAAGACACCAGCAAGAGATGACAGCAATATTTACACACCGTAAGTCAGAAGTACTAAAGCTGCACACTAGTTGGTAAAAAAATCTAATTTTTCATAAAAAAAACTATTTCATCTTTCATTGTACATTGTATGTCATATTAAATTCAATACTAACTATGGCAAATGGTAACTGTGCACACAGCTAAAGAGCCACTACAAAGACTAGACCGAGGAAATGATGGTGACCTGATACTACTCAGCATGCCTCAGTCGAGTAAAAACACAACGATGTCCAGCTGAGATATTCTGCATACTCAAAAAAACGTGATTACAGGTGCCTTTATGGTGAATCAAATCCTCCAAGATCAAGTCAATAGCTATTTTCTTAATATTAATAATTATCTTTCAATAACGCATCATCACACAAAAATGGAATAAACAATATAACTTTACCCCGATAACCAAAGAGGCATTGTCGCTTGGCAACTGATGCCAATAAGCAAAACATCTCAATTAACGAATAAACTTTGTATGCTACAAAAAATGATGTTGGTCACATTCACGGTTCCAGCTGTTGATCTTCAATCTTCAACAAGAATGCTGTAACTGAAGAAAGGATTGTAGCAGATTTTCCCAAAATGAGAATCATTTTGACCATATCGCTGTTTGTCATAAGTTACAGGAATAGTTTAAAGACTACAGTAATCTCAGGTATTTTATGTTGTGCCAAAAATTGCCAGAAGAAATCTAACGAGAATGTACTGAAATTGTATATTTCAGCATACAGATAGGCAAAAACTACAACTTCAATGCCTCTTTTTCTTCCACTCTGAAGAAAATGTTAATGTTACAAGATTAAAAGAAAATATTTTGACTGATTTTGTTCAGATAAAGAATGTTTGAGGAAATGCAGCTGGAACCATGATCACATCAGACATACAGATGTCACTGACCACTGATTGTCGATATTAGAATGCAAAAATTACACACACACACACAATACCAAATGCCTACATCAGTCTACCGTGAACACAATATAACACCACCATCAACAGCAACTTGACACATAAAGCACAGACATCAATATTAAAAACATCGACATCGTCAGAAACACAACCAAGTAATGATAGGCATGACAAAGGCAGCATTGACATCCTATAGTTCACTAGTCTCAGTGTGGAAAATGTCACTGAGCTGGCAACGGGCAGGTCACTCTGGAGGTTATAGGCAGCAAGCAGAACTATGTACTGAAATGGTGCAAGCTGAACAATGATGATGACAATGACTCTGCTAACAAAATTAAACTAACACAGCAGACATCAGAAATATGTTTACTGATATCACGTATTAGGTACCACAACTATTATTACTACTTTCGTTCATGCTTAGCTAAACAATTTTTCCGGAGTAACTAAGGATTAGGTTGGATTTCCTGAACTGCTGGGAATACGTGGAGCAGAAATGCCGTTTGTGCCATCCAACTGCATCACAGCAATGACAAGTGATGCCGGCATTTTTCCATCATCCACACACAACATTGTCACGGAGTTGTTTTATCATATGAATAACGTAAATACCGTAACATAAAGTGCTTTACACAAACTTTTAACATCAACTTGTGAACACCAACTTGCCAACTGTACTACGTAAATACCAAATAAATTACTGACTCACAACCTAACAAGATTTTTAACAAATAAGTCACAATTTATGCCAATTAAAACTGAATTAAAAACTTATCAACATATCCATCAATATATTTTTCAAGACTTTGTAAAAATAACAATGTCTGACTTCTACTTAGGTATAATGCAGGTACGCCGTAACGTCATCTGACTCAGAGACCAATAAATCACACAGCACACTGGCAACACCTAACATAGTATCATTACACAGAAACAGTGCAAGAAATTAGTTAATGATGCAGTATATGAACTGAACGTCACGTTACTCGACTCGGACGGGCTATACTAGTCAGTCATGAGACAAAATATTTACCAAACCATCCTGGAAAATAGGTGAACTGACAACAGCCGAACAGAAAGCTAACATGACCACACATCCATGCTGCCAGCACCTAACAGATAACAGTCACAAGTCCACAAGCACAGTTGTTCTGCCGATATTCTGAGAACTTGTCCCAAGTCGGTTTACCATGCCGACACAGCTAAATAGTTGGACTTGGGTTTTCCAGGGCATCAAGTAGAAAAGATTCAATGCTCATGTCACCAATGAGCTTCGACGTAAAGAGGTGATCGGTACACTTGAGGCCGATGCTGCGCAGAGCCGGGAGTCGCAGCAGGAGCTTGGCAAAACGGCCGGGCTCGTCGGGATACTGCTGCTTGCAGTGTTCATCCAGCGTCGCGTAAACCTTCTCACGTAGCGACTCCACCGTCGGCGGTGAACTCAGTGTCTTAGCATCTGACAACACACAGACATTGAACGCTCTCATCATGTTCCCTCTTTCAGTTTCTCAGTACTAGCTCAGTTTTCCCCGAGTTACTCCAGGTTAAGCCGGTCCCAAACAGTAAACTTTTATGAATTGACAGAATTGTTAGAGCAGGAGTTATCACAGGCCAGAAACCATTCCTGACCCAACCATCGGTGTCAAAGTAGTGAATGAAGTGACGTGTTAAAAGCAGGTATATGTGTGTCTGTCTATAATAGTGAATTCTGATTCGCAATTCAAACTGACTGAATTCACTTAACAAATTGACTTGGTTCCCAAAAAAATCTGACCAATCAATTCAACACTGATCGTTCCACGTATCAGTATGAGTATGCATTACACTGTGTCAATTTATCAGTCCACTCTACTGTAGGGCCTTTGCTATATAGCACAACTGTCAGTGTAACAGAATGTAGGCCTAACTGCTGAATCAAATCAGATGAATCGCTTTTCGATCACAAATCAAACTGAGTCAAAACTGTTTTTGGCAAATTGGAATGCATTATTCAATAACCTAGCTGTTTTGATTGCTGCAGTCACTGCAACAGTGCATTACTGTATGACAAGATTTTCTTATCAAATGCACATGGGGGCAAGTAAGATCATGATGAGATAGTCTCATCATGCACATCTGCTACTCCTCAATTTTCAGTCAAATGATGGTCAATGACTTGGAACAAGACCCAATAACACTTGTTGCTGATGCCCATGGTTGGAACAGTCTGCCCCAACAAGTCATGTCCGCACCATCTACATTTGTTTTCTGAGGACGCCTCAAGGCTGTTCCTCTTCAGGGGTTCCTTCCTATGACTTTTACTGCATCTTTCGTACTACCTGCACAATGACAGCTGTCATTTTCAGACACTTAAATCGTTCTTTTTATTTACTAACTCACTTATTTAGTATACAAGTTAATGGACATATATATTTATGTCCATTATATGTAGCAGACAAGAGAGCCTGTGAACTCCAGTCAGATCAATCAATAACATTGCACCTGGATTGAAGAGAACAATAGCTCTCAAGCAGCCCAGTTCTGTCTTGTCCATCAGCATCTCGCGCATCTTTGACACCAGTTCTGTGAGAATGCGATCAAATATTGGACCAATACCGACTTGGTGAGCTGTGTTACGGTACACATGCAGACCCGTGGCTAACACGATGCTGTCCCTCGATGTTACAGACTGATGTGAGAAGCTTGCTATCAGCAACTCATTCCAACCTGACACCAGAAAACACACGTTATGTAATGAAAAATATCTGATGATGCACCAAGGTTAAAAACATTAAATCAGAGGTGCGCGGGAAGAATGAAGTGGTGAGTTATAACATGAGTTTTGAGGTGAACACACGTTTGAAGGAGTCAAGTGATGGTGACACTCTGATAGCAGTAGGTATATGATTCCAGATTTGTGAAGCAGCAGAGGAGAAAGCACGGCAGAGGTTTTTATCCTGGAACATGCAGCAGTATCTGGCTAGTAACAACAACAAAGTTCATCTCAGCAATCGTGATATATCAAGTCAGTCTGTTAACATACGTATTATTCGTCCATTCTCGCACAATGACCAAGGCTGATGATCACCCGACTGTATGGTGCTACACTGCTAGTCTGCTACTGACTTCTAGTCTCTAGGAAGACTAGCCTTCCTGTTCACAATTTATTATCCCAAATAATATATTCAGCATTCAGCATAATATGTCCAAATTTATGTTTAGCACCATTGCAGTCCTTGTTGTTCCAATCGTCCTATCAAAACATTAAGCAAACACGTATCTTTAATACTACTTGCTGATAACTGCTTTCTAGCTAACACATTATAACTTATCACACGATGAAGAAGAGGCTGTAATATCTGAACTAATTGTGTAGACCACTAAAGGCCATCAACAGTGGTGCCAATAATCATAGTGGATATGACTTCCTATAAGTTCTTCACGTGACTGTACACAGATGATTCATAGGTACTAACAATCACATCCTAACAGACACTGTTTGATATCAAATGTGAAGACAATATCTGATACAACCCAACCATAGTCAAGCACAATGTAACAGGACATAAGACTCTACTATATTTATCTACTAATGATGCACACATGATCCATCACTAATGTGGGTAAAAATCCATGTGGATAACACAAATAGGCTTTACACAATACAAGCAAGAAATAACAGACAAAAGGATACAGCTCAGCATATCCAATATAGGTCCAATATCCAAAAAGTAAAGTAATACATACGCCTAGCAATAAATAGACCAGACTGGCCAGGCATTAAAAAGACACACAACATGAAAGATGCAAGTTAACTGAAAGTTTAAATTAAAATTAAAATTACCAGTTAACATCTGGCAGGAAACTTGGTTACAGTTAATAATGCATCGGACTACTGGACTAATGGGCTATATTGGACATGTGGGAATCTGTTAAGGGTTAACCTATACATGAACATGTTACAGTCCACACGTGTATGTATAGGTTAACCCTTAATATGCTCCCCAGAGACCCATAAACCTAACATTAAACCGTAGTCCCTTCGTCCATTAGCCCAACAGTGGGATGTATTACTAAGTGTAACTGCAGGAAACTGACCGACACGCAGCAGGGTGACTTGGTCTTCCAGTGTCAAGTCAGTGTAATGTGGTATGCGTTTAGCCCAGTCGACGAGCGCCATCAGCTGCCTGTCCATCGCCTGGTAGATGACATCAACTGATTCAGGATGCTGGTCATCAGGTGAATGGTAGACCGCCTCCGGACCAAACTCCATCTGAGCCTCGGCAGACAGTTCAGCCTCAAGGATCAACTCCACCGGCATCTCACTGTTGGCACTCGTCGTGCTTTCAACCTCCACTTCACCTTTTTCTTTAGCACGCTGCCGCTCTTCTTGTACAGCTGTATTGGCATCACAACAGCAAAACATCACACATCATTTTAACGGCCATTTGCCACGTGAGACCTCAGCAAGCTGGTTGCCCGCTTGATAATAACGGGTGTTGAACAGGGACCTTTACAGCTGGGATGCCCTTCCTCTAATGAAATATAAATGCTGCTGTAAATTTCGATACATAACGAGTTTTACAACGGCATCGTGCAGCTTCTTAGCCACAGCACGGTTTTCTAGTATAGGCCAACATCAGCAACGGTTCAAATGCTTAAATTACACAAAGTACACTGATATTCACAGCCGTGACACAAAATCACGGCAACAGCCGAAAATCACGGCACACAGCCAGTTAAAGCCATGATGACCAATATCATCGACGATACCGATGATATTGACTCATCTCTACTCCGTGACCTTTGTCCGTGACTCACAGTCTCAGAAGTCACAACCACAGGGTCACAAGTTCACAACATAACCATAGCTAGCCTACTAAATAACTGACGCACTTTGGACGCAGGTATACGGTAACATGTATTGTATTTGATGCCCCCTACCCTGAGGAACCCTCGCGAATATGAGCATATATCTTATATTTCTAGAAACTAGACAGATGACTTACTGTTGCATCAGCACCGCACTGTAAAAATATCTTATCTTAAAACAAATTTGACTTCTCACAAAAAATGCTCATGAAGAACCACATTAAAATTATATTTTACAGACCTTCTCTTTTCATGCCCATCGACAGACATTTCTGATAGCGGCAGTACTGGCACCGATTACGTTGTCTCTTGTCCACAATGCAGTTCTTCTCATCCCGGCATGCATACTGCAGCTCCTTGCGCACCGTGCGCTTGAAGAAGCCTTTGCAACCTTCGCAACTGTTGGAAAGACAGATATAAGTGAAAACATGTACATGTACAATAACTAACAGCATTTATAATTTATAATCCAATCCAATGTCAGCTCTAATTTCCCCAGTTTCATAACTGCATGATCAGCATGCCGCTCAGTTTCGGAAGTCATCACTGTGAGTGTGTATGTAATGTTAACAAAAGTGAATATCTGTATAGCACCTACAGCCAACCCAAGCAGCATTCCTCAATGGGATAACGTTCACACCATTAGCAGGATTCACCCCGCAATTCTACCTAAAAGTAAAGTTAAAGGTATGGACACTCCAGATTGCACATACATTCATACAACTTCAACTTGTGAACAGGAACACTTTACCATCATGGAAGTGGCACAAACTAATGATACTATAGCACATTCCACATTGTGTTTGTGTCGCCATACACCCACTGTGCTAATGTATAACAGGACCCACGATGCAGGCGGCACACACTACCAGTACCTTTACAATAAGCCACTCTAGCCTTCACTCTGTAGCAACCATAGGTATGTTACTACTCATTTCTAGTACCAGAGAAAGAAGCAGGCTGGGTTGTAGACTAAATGCAGTAGATTAATCTTGCTCAAAGTGGACCGAGTGTTGAGCATACAAGCTCTCAGTTACGACTTCAGTACTCCACCATTAGACCAGTACACCAAACACCAAGAGGACGGACATTAACTGCTCACAAGTGAAAGTTAACAGAACAAGGTTAAAGGTCCTTCGTACACCATCTCATAGCTATAGGACGTCGCTTGCCATATGGGATCACACAGTTTTACCTGCCACCCGACACAAGCGAACATGCCCCACCTTAATCACAGCCATGCAGGCTGGTACTCAATTTACCAACTCCGGAGAGATGGAATGCAGAGTTAACCTAATTAACTTGATAGTACACCGGCTGGGAGTCAAACCAGCGACCTTTCACGAGTCCGATGCCGAACCGCTGCACGACCATGACAAGATGTCACTAATGCATTCTGATTTGTCAGAAATGATTTCGATTTGATTAGATTACACCAGAAAATTGATTCATCTGATTCTATTCGACATCATCAACATTATAACCACGGTTTAAAATCGCAGTTCAGCTGAACCACCGTCAGTTAAACTGAGTTCACGTTGGTGCAACGAAATGTTGTGACTTCAACTCGGTTCAAATCGCCGATCAAAGATGAACTCGGTTCAGTTAAATCGAGATTTGATCGTCGTTGGCGCAACTAGACCTATGTGTACGATGCCAGCATAGACAGTACAGACAGTCACAGTTGGCAAACTTTGCAAACAGACTCCAACAAGTTGTGGTGAAAACGAGTCTGATTTTTTGGAACCAAATCGATTAGTTAAGTGAACTGAATCGTGAACAGGAATTCACTGGTGAGCATACTACCGCTGTTGTCGAAGTACAGATGTAAATGTTTAAAATGATATCAAGCAGCTACACTTATCTCCCTCATCAGCTGACAAGTGACAAGTACACAACAGAATATCAATAGCAGAGCTCAGTAATAATATGTATGTATCTCCAACACATCATAAAGACCACCATCAACACCATACTGGTATCCCAGCAGTTAATGAAACACAGTACTTTAATAAACCTATTGGAAATGCATACCTGTAAACGCCATAATGCTTTCCCGAAGCACGATCGCCACATATGGCACAGACATGTTTCGTATTGACCATCAGTGCACTTTGGCTGCCAGACTGCATACCATTGCCCATCAGTGATGATGTCGGTGAAGGCATGGGCGGTGAGAAGCTTGAAAGTGGCGACGCAGCCGACACAGTACCAAGTCCCAAACCAGGTGAACCATAGTGCAATGGTGAAGCAGAGGACTGCAACAAGCAACAGCACAAATAACTGTTATAAAATATCACATTATGCAGAGTCAAACTCATGCCTCCATATTTAGTTTTCACTTAAGCTGCCCACTTCTCTAGAGTTACTTCAGCTTAGGACAGCCGCCACAAGTAAACATACGGGAATTTCTGCAGCAGGACTTTTCACAGGCTGGATGCCCTTCCTGTCACTCAACAAACAGCATCAAAGCACTGAAGTGATCTCTCTATGCACTACTATGGACAATGAAAATAACGAACTTGTGAACTGAGGATTGGTGACTGGAGTGGAGCACTTCCAGGAGGTCCAGATAATCCGCCGAACATGGAACTGTTAAAGTATCCACCAC
>Ga0056132_1000242_pt1 | contig 12472 bp, 6 predicted proteins | sample WorMetLIZISLAND2_3_FD_71119 | JGI IMG/M metagenome (GOLD analysis project Ga0056132, IMG submission 71119) | Marine gutless worms symbiont microbial communities from Max Planck institute for Marine Microbiology, Germany - Olavius clavatus LIZARD... ...
TAATAACACATGAATTGTTGTTAACACTGTAGACGAAGACTGTGGTTACAGCTGCAGCAGCTGTTACGAGCTCTGCCATTGAGACAAATATCACAGCTGATCTAGCCGCAGGAAACACGGCTTCACAGACTGAACTGTCTCCAGCTGCCCCGCGTGATGGGTTTGTAACACTCCGTCACACTCCGCATTTTTTATTATTTGTAAAATTTGAAGTTATGCCAGACATGACAAGAGTTTATGGATCTGTATGCAGATCTGTCATAACTACTGATTCCATATTATAATTAATTTAGCACTAGGTAATGTGTAAGTTTGTATGCATAACAATGTCTTAATGCTAGGAGGAGGTTCACAGCTAGTACTTATCTTTTGTGACCTGCCATAAGTGACTTATTACACAAACACATGCATGCACACCTTTATAACGTAGTCATTGTAAACTTACCAGCCATGTTTAATGGACATTAATTACATTAATGGGCAGATGGCTCAGTGGTTAGCATGCTGGCCATCGGTGCAGAAGGTCCCAGGTTTGAACTGAGGTTTGGCAACTGTATGCCACCCGTCTGTTCACCCAGCAGTAAATGTGTACCTGACTAATGCTGGGAGTAAAGGTGGCAGGGAAGTGGTTTGGCCCCCACTCCACATGCCGTGCACTGCCGACCCATATAAATGTGGCACTAACCCACGTAGTCCTTCTCGTGCACATTTTTTTACAACAGTGCATTGCTGTAGGCGTCTGCACTGTCTGAATCTTTGATATTGTGTGATTGCTGACACTTTGCCGTGAAATTTGCTGATGGTAAAATGTTGTTTGCAGGGATGAGGCAGACAAGTCAAAACGTGCGACAGTTGACAGGTCAAAGCAGCGTCGCAAGAAGTCAGAGAAGTTGCCGAGGTTGAAGATCTTGGGCACGGAGAACGGCGGAGAAGTGGTGGAATGCTTGCTGGAGTCAGGCAAACACTCTACCGTTGTGTTCAAGTTTAGTCCTGATGTTGACAGGACGGACGACATTGCAGACAGTCTGGTAAGTCTTGGCACATGTATGTCAGCTTGCTTGTTTATTGCAGTTAATACTGAACTGCAGAACAAATTAACAGTGTAGTAGAATAATCGACACTTTGTCACTCTCTGTGACAGAAATCTGAACAACGTACATATGCATGTAGGCACACATGTGCACAACTTGCACTTAACACTGAGCAAACTATGTCAACTTTTGTATATATGCTGCCATTTTCCAGGTTAGGCTGGTCCTCCAAAAGAACATTATGGTAATTGTTGGAGCATGACTTCCTGTCATGTAACCTACAGCATTACTTGTCTGGCATTGCAAGAATTGCACAAAAAATTCCACCCCACACCCTACACATTCAATGCAAGACTAAGAATGACCCTCGACTGATGTATTTGATGTGTTAGGTACAGCAGCAGTGTCTGACCAAGGAACACGTCGAGTCATTCAAACAGCAGATGGTGGAAGTAATTCGATACGCAAAGGAACATCCGGGCAGTATAAACCAGCTGGCTGGGAACGACGACGACGATGCTGGGTTAATAGCAAGCAGTCTGTCCGATGTAGTAGACGTTGATGGCACGACACATGCAAGTATCAGTGTTGACGTGACACGTGTCGGCGGCACACAACCAATACCAATTACACTGTCAGTTGCAGCAGCAAACGACGGCATGACGTATCAACTTGACAACCTGTCACAGACAGCTGGTGGTACGCAGTTGTCTGCACTGACTCCATCAGCTGACGTCCGCCAGCCTGGAGGCTCTTGGAGTGCTGAAATGTCCAGTGATGCAGAGTACTACACACCAGTTGGAAGTCCAGATGAATCTAGCCAGTTGTCGGCTGGAAATACTGTTATCCTTGTGGATGAAGTGAGTGCAGCCGCGGCACTGACAGCTGCACTTGTTGGCAAGGTAATTAACGTGTTCTATTATGCTGATATTCCACAGTTTAGTCTTCATGCAGTCAGAGGATATTTACCAAAACTCACTTAGTGATTCACAGGCTGTTTTGAACAAATTCCACCATCCACTCAGGTCAGCTCAGCCTGACCATCCGTCTGTGGGTAGGCGCAATGAGTAGTAGTAGCTATGGGGTGAACGCCTTGTGTGACTGATTGCGGCAAGGTGTGTCTGCTTGCTGCACTGTGGGCCCAATTGTTCGCTAGCATGGATGATCGATAGCTGAATAATGCACTGTGGTATCATTAGCTCTGGCCAGTCAGCTGTCACTTCAGAGATTGTAAAGCACTTCTGTGCTATACCAAGTTCCCGACCTTTACCTTTAGTATTTAAATAATGTCATAATAACTTGGACCTGTATTCTTATTTATCCAAGCATATTTAATTTCATTCTGGAATATTATATATAGACAGTTAGTGTTACGTTTTGTCAGATGTTAGAACAGACTTGACAGAATACTAAACTGCTTCATCATTGGTCGTCCTTTTTTGTGTAAATGTAAAAACAGTTTTTTTCTAATGTGAGTCTACAAGACCTGAAATGTGCCGTCGGTCTTGTAGATTTACAGTCTAATGGCACAATGTAAATGTCAGTTACAGTTAGTTACATTTCATTACCACATGTATTCAAGAGATAGATGTGTAACACAGACAGCTAAGAACTGTCAGCTATTAAAACTGTTTGTCTTGGTGCAACCAGTTGGAAACTAACAGAATGTTATTCAGAGAGAAACAGAAAAAAGTTACAGTATTTACATATACGTCAGTGATGATGATGATGATGAAGATACTGATAATGACAATGCCGATGATGATGATGATGCAGATAGCAATGATGCTGATAGTGATGATGATAATCATGATTGTCCTGATTATTGACAAATAGACCCCCAAGCCGCCCAGCTGAATATTTTCAGCATTAACCAAAAAGCCGCCGGAAAAAAATTCAGCTAGCCAAAAAAGGCCAGAAAAAACAAGTTGTTATAGTCGCCATAATTTTCAAGTGTAAACAAGACATTCCGATCATTTCGGTCTCATTTTTGCATGACAATATTAAGTTTGTCCTGTAATTGTGGTCTTTGTATCGACATGATTTTTGACATGACTGTTCTACGTTATTGCAAGAAGTTTGAACAACAGATTTTAGCCAACTACTGGAATATAATATTGCAATTTTTATTATTGCTGAAAGTTAGCCATAAGTTTGGTAAACCGCTGAAGTTTTTAGCCGAAAAATACCTTTTCCGCAGTTTTCTGGCTTAGCCAAAAAGCAGCCATAAATCTTGATAAGCCAGCCATAAATGTAAAAAAAAATTCGGCTTGGGGGTCTATTGATGATGTTTCTGTAACCATTGTAATGTTTCAGAATGACAAAACGTCAGTGGGTCTCGTGCCGGGCTCAGCTGTGGAAGCTCCTATAGTCAATGCTGACGATGGAATGAAAGTTCCATCAGTTGCTCAGTTGCTTGATGTGAGCAGTGACAGCGGCGGTCAGAATGAGTTGACTGTCACCAGCGAGATGTCAGCAACACGGCCGACAATTGGCGATGCAGATCGGAGCAACGTATTGTCACCAAAACCACCGGAACAGTCAGCCGTGAATCAGTCAACCGTTGAGTCCGGTGCAAGTGGTCTGTCATCACAAGAAAGTACGGTGACTAGGACTCGCTCTCGTGATGTCATGGACTTTGCACATCTCAAGATGAAGCTAGTTCAGCTGACTGGGCCGAGCAAGGATGCAGCTGGTCCAAGCACTGCAGCAGCCAAGACGAAACCAGATGCAGAGGAAATGAAAGATACATCAGTCGAAGTAGCTGCAACAAACAGTACATCACAGCTGGGTGCTGGACGTCCAGCGGTCGGCCCGCAGGTGGTTTCTGGGAACCAAGCAGTGGACTTACAGCCAGTAGCACATCGAGGGCCGTCGCTGTCACCAGAGCCCGGCACTGCACCAACCCAGGCTGCTAGCCAACAGGCCAGCATGCCTGAACTACCAGCAACGTCGACAATGCAACGAGATGGCAGTGTTCAACCAGTAGTTCCATCTCCAGCTGTTGGTCAGACTAAAGCAGTGCCATCAAATGGGGAGCATGCTGCAGCACCGGTACAGCCTATCAAGCCAGTACCTGTCTATCCTGTGTCAGTGGATCAGTCATTACCACAGGGGCAGAAGTTGGCAGGTGGTCAGACGAACGGCAGTAATGCATTTCAACATATACCAGCCAGCATGCTTGCCCCTGACATCCAGTCAGCCATGTTACTTCAGCAGTACCAGATGTCATCAGCAATGCCTGCTGTTGTAGACGGTACTTCTGGATTTGCTCCAGTGCAGCCTGGAGACATGGTTACCACCAGCTGTCCAGCATCACCTGATGGCATCAACCAGGTGATAGGACCTCAGCAGCCAGCTGCAGCTGATTACTCGCCAGTGTCTCTTCTTTCACTGTACAATCAGATGATGATGCCGTTACCATTGATGGCTCCTGCATGGCCGGCACTTGGCCTCAATCCATATCTTGTAGCTGCCAATCCTTTGCTGGCTGCTCAGTTGATGTATGGAGCTCCAGTAATGCCACCGGTGTCAGAGCCGGTGGGTCAGATGCCTGCAGCAGATCCTCACCTTGGCATGCAGAGCTATCCAGTAGCTGGACAGGAACTCCAGCAGCCAGTTATGCCGTCTGGTCTTGGTCTTGGTCTTGATCAAGCTCAGAGAGATCAAGCAGTGCGACCTATGACTGGTCTAGCACCAATAGCATCAGGTGGCATGACTTCTGTGATGCAGCCTACAAGACCAGTTGTTCCAAGACTTCCTGCAGCACATGATCAGCAGCCTGCGATGCATGCTACCACTGTGCCAAGAAAGAGACCAGATCGTCCGCCACATCTAGCCAACCTAGAGCAGGCGCTGAGTAGGCTTCATGGTCCACGGAAGCCTGCAGCTCCTATCATTCCTGTGCATTCTCCAGCAGTGCATTCATTGCCCGGTTCAATGGCGTGGTTTCCAATGCCATATGGTCAACAGACTCAACCGACATATGCTTTGGCTGCTGTTCAGTCTCCAGTTGTCTCCCCACCACTATTGAGCACTGACCTCCAGCAACCTGGAACTACTACGTTTAACCTAGCGGCAGACATGACAACATCTCTTGGTGCCAGCACTGCTGTTCCCGGCACATCACTGGCTGTGACGTCCACGTATTCTGGAAGAAGTACACCATCTGTGGCTACTACTGCAGAATCTCTGCCAGTGACGGGAAAGTCAGTGACTGCAGTAACTGTATCCAGTGCAAATGTGAGAAGTGAACCGGCTGAAACAGTGCATGCAACAGCATCAGCAGCTGAGAAAGTAGCGCTAGCCTCAACATCATCAGCTGAACAGATGCCTTCAAAACGCAAGCTGCAGTTCACAGTGTCGGCTGTCAAGGACGATCCTCTGACAGCGAGTAACTTGCAAGAGTCCGCGACTGTGTGTGAAGCATCGACTGTCAACAGCGAACCAGCATCCCGGAATCCACCTCAGAACGTGACATCTACACAGAATCATGTTTCTGTGCCGTCTGGCTTGCAGGAACCTGTTGCAGGGTCGACCGGCAAAGCGCCTGTGAAGAAAGGTCGATTCAGAATCAGTGACGTTAAGGAAGATGTTGATGGAGGTGTCAGTAGCAGTCAGTTGGAAGGCAGTAGTTTGACTCATGAGACTTCACTAGCGTCTTCGTCAGTGACTGATCAGTCCAACCAGTGTGTATCAACTGCAGTGCTGACGGCTCTAGATCAGCAGGTGTGTACAGTATATAAATGCTTTTATCTTCAGCTCTGCTGTGGTCAACATATGGGTCACACTGAATAATGCATCGGACTATTGGGCTAACGGATTACTGTCTCTAACCCTAATCTTAACCTTACTCCATTAGACCATTAGCCCAGTAGGTCACTAGGTCAGCATACTAGTTTGTAAGCTAGGCCTCAATATTTTTCAGTCTTGGGGTCTGAGACTGCGGTCTTATGACAAGATTGGTCTCAGACCGGCCTCGGTCTTGATCTTGGTCTTAACATTTTGGTCTTGTTTTCATCACTGATATTTTTTTATGCTTAAATGTCTTGACTAGGAACACGGACAAGATCATCTATATAATATTTACATCGCATGTGTTAACTTAATACTTAATAACTATGTTAACATTTTTTCGGCCAATCATTGTGCCTATTTTGGCATGTATATCAAGGCAATTATCGTCGATCATTTCCTCTGAAGTAGTACAGTAAAACATTTCCCTGCATCTTAATTTTGCGATTTTGGAATGTAGAAAGTTCGCTTATTTTAATTTTGGGTTTTCGTCTTTTCCCAGTGTTCTACTGGTATTTACCAGGCCTTCGAAGGGCATACAGAATTTTCAGATGTACTTAATGTAACATTTTTATCCTATTTGCAAAACCCACGAAAATTTCATGCACACGAAAATAACATGGTTACAGTAACACCTTCCTGATTACCTTACTTCTGCTTCTTAATGGAGGATGACATTAATTAGACTTGTGATCAGTTATGCACACTGTACTAAGCTCATGGTTGTGCCGCTAGCACACACTTGAAGATCTGGTGAAATCTGCTAAGAATTATGCATTATACTTTATAGTGTATTTTATGTTGTGTTGCAGTGGTAGTCACAATTTTGTTTGTAGTTGGCTGCACAGCCGCTGAGTGCAACAGTCCAGGATTCTGTTTCTAGTATGAGTCAGAAATTGGAAGAGCAAGTTTACAATTCGTTGAAGTTAAAGTAAGGAATATTGATCATATTCGCGTTGTCAGCCAAGTAACTGTGTGTAGTGTGTAGCTGTTATGTGCAACTAAGTTTCCATTATCAACTGTTTTTGTTGAATCAACAACACTTTCACCAGAGTAACAAGTCCTTAAGTACCGGTATATAGCAGATTGTCATTTGTCACTAAAGTATCAGGTATCCCAAGTTTAGAAATGAGTTGTCTTTTGTTGTACTGAGATTTTTTGATACATAAACATCATGTATGAATTTTATATAGGTCCTGTTATGCACATTTTGTTTGTTCTTTTTCTGTTAACTAATTATTATATGTATTCATTATGTGAGTAATAATGTTCAGTGCCTCGGTACAGAGTGAGAGGAAAGCATCCGAAAATCTCTCCCTAACCGGAGACTAAACATATAGACCAAAATGTCAGACTTGTGATCAATGGGTTGCAAGTTCGAGTCTTAACCATGCAGGTTAGTACATGGATGAGTGACCATCTGTAGGCAGGTAAACCTGGTTTAATTCAGCCTTCCATCTCTCTGGGGTAGGTAAATCGAGTACTGGCCTGTATGGCTGTGGTTATGGCACAGTGTTCATTGCTGCCAGACTAGTTAGCCTGCACTACTGTTACCAAATATCACAGTCAAGACAGATGACTTCAGCTGCCCTCAGAAATAATAAGTGTGCTAAATATGAATCTTTGAAACAGAAATATCTCCTCTGCTATTTTTGGCGAGCGACAAATGATGGTCCAGGCACTGGGCCCGGCTGAGGATGTCCCACCCTCCCTCCGGGTGTGTGGGCAGGACGTTCAGTGTGTGGATGAGTTTACCTATCTTGGGGTTCTGATCCACTCTTCCTGCTGTAGTGAACCGGAGATACGTCAGCGGTGATCACCGCCTATGGCGCTCGCGTATAGCCAAACTCACTTATACAACACATATATCCTCCCCATCATGTTGTACGCATCGGAATGCTGAACAGTCGGCAAAGCAGACGTACTTCGAATTTACGCGCTGAACCAGTGGTGCCTGCGAAGAATTCTTGGCTTCAAATGGTCGGATTTCGTGAGGAATGAAGACGACCGTCATGTCACTCAGCAGCCTCCACTTTCCTCTATTGTCAAGACCTGTCGCCTCTCTCTGTTTGGCCATATAGTCTGAATGAATGAGTCGACGGATGCTAGCCGTATCCTCTTCAAACCACCGTCAGAGGTCTGGAGGAAACCTCGCGGACGCCGTACGGCCACGCAATTCCTGAGTCCGGACTGTTACTAACGACCTGGCAAACTCCTACACTGGGCTTCCGGAAGCAAGAGAGGCAGCTCAGGACCGGGTCTACTGGAGGATGTTCACGAAGCATAGCGCAAAGCACTTGTAGTGGTGCATGCTCATATTGGATTGGACAGCATATATGCAGAGCGCGATATATACTATCACCCGTCCGTTTGTCCGTCACACAGGTGGATCACTCAAAAACAGTTGAAGTGATGATTATGCAACTTTCACCAATGCCTCTAGTTTTTGTGGTGTAAGTTTCTTCCAGAAATTCTGACGGTTTCCCCATGAGTGGGGCATCAAGCAAGGATGGGGTGGGAAAAACGAGCTATTTTCTAGTTTTATGCATCGATATCTCAAAAATGGTATGAGATATGACCAAAGTTACTACTAATGACTAATAGGAAGTTGCATATGCGCTTTTGATTGGCACCAAGGTCGATGACGTTGGATGACCTTGAACTGCTATAAGTTCAAAGTTTTTCAGAATTTTGCACTAATTTGCATTTTTGGTAGGCAACAAAGGCTGATGAGTTAACCTTTTGAGTTAGCTAGGCTTTCTTGTATCATTATGCTAAAATGATTAGATGTATGTTGGATATGTCATGGCTGTTGTGTTAGATGGATCATTGTGTTGCTATGGCATTGTTGTTGGTAGTGAAGATTGGTTGTGGATATGTGGATTTTAGGCACCAACAAGAGCTTGAAATAATGCAGATGAAACAACAGCAAGAGTTGCAGAGATATCTGGAGCAGATTCAACAGAACATAACTTCAATGTCCATGTCAGAACTGTTGCAGGCACTGATGGCTCAGCAAACATATTTTGACCAGCAGTCAATTGCACATGGTGTCAGTACAGGAACTGCATGGTCAAGTGTAGTTCAGTGGATGCCACCATCTACAGGAGTGATCTACTCAACAGCCGGTGTTCATCAGTCATCAGTGCCAGCGACGTTTGTGCCGCCACAGACACTGGGTGATATTACCGCGTCAGATACAATGCTGAACCAGCATCAGCCGTTCTCATCTGCTATAATACCACCAGTGACTACGGTTGACAGCATGCTCACTGAACCTTGTACTGATGCTGCAGCAGTTGGCCCACCTGTTCTTGATGGGTTCAGTGCGTCTGACAGCTGGCCAATGACTGGTACATCGTCTTTGCATACAGACACTGTGGCCATTCCAGATTCGCTTGATTTGGCAGTCGACATGCCACAGAGTGCTGACAGGAGCTGTTCTCCGAGTGTGTCATTACGTCGTACAAACAGCCTCAAGGAACAAGTGCGACCAACAATGTCTTCAGACTGTGAAGTCACAACCAGCGACCAGTCTGTTCACCTAGCGCTGCGTCGCAAACAGTCGGCAGAGTCCGCTGCATTTCCTCTAGACACCGAACTCCATGCTGTGCAGCTGACATCCGACCCCGTGGAGAATGTCCCATCCCCTTTGCCAGAAATATCCAGCTTGGGCTTTGTTCCAATACAAGACCAGCCTATTTCTTCTAGGTCGGACAGTATGGACAGCATGGCGTCATCTCTTGCAGGATCTTCAATGCAGCAGTCTGCTGAGTATTCTGATCTCGCCCACCAGTCTCAGACAGTTTCTGTCAAAGAGATGTCAGTTGCAGAGTCTGCAACAAAGTCAGTGTTATCTCAGCCAACAGTCAGTAACACACTGGTGCAGCCGGTGACAACTGTGACCAGCAGTCCACGTCCTGCAGAACTGTTAGATACATTACAGTTATTGCTTGGCCAGTTCACTGCCGGGAATTCTGATCCCATGGCAGTGACGCCTGGTCAGTCGTTGTCGTCAGCGACCAGTGAACCAGCTCAGCAGCTGCAGCAGTCACAGGCAATCATCCAGCAGCAGCAACAACAACAACTGGCGGCCATTGCCAGCGCCATTCAGAATCTACAACATCTACGTAGTCTGCAGGAGGCGATCGGCAGCCTTGCTGTGGCACTGAAGACCAGTCAGTTACAGATGCTGTCAGCTGAACTGCAGGCAGGTGAAGTGAGTACATCATCAGCTGCTGCGTCGGTGCCACCGCCAGCAAGCAGTGTGACATCAGTTGCAGCAGGTGCTGCCGCAGCAATACCTACTGCAGTCCGCTTACCTACAGCTGCCGTGTCATCTGTCCAACTTTCAGCCACAGCTGCGATGCCACCTGCTGCTCCTATGTCCAGCACTGTTCCAGGACTGGCACCAGAGCCTCGCAGTTTGCAGCCATCTCCGTTGTGTGCACTTGGTCAGCCACAGTATCCGTCCACTAGTGCTGCGTTACTGATGCAGCAGCAGCAGCAGCTTCTGTTAGAAATGATGCAGTCAGCTCCATACCAACAGCAACAGCAGCAGTTGTTGATGCAGCAGTTACTGAGTCAGAATGCTGCGATGATGCAGCAAGGACCAGCTAGAGCTGTACGTGTTCCACAGCAGCAGCAGCCGTGGCCAGTGATGATGATGCCAGCACACTGTGCTGCTAGTGCTGTACGAAGAGCCACACCTCAGCCCAGTCTACCTGCAATGATGTCATCACAGCAGGTACCTGCCCGGCTAGGTGTGCCAGCCGCTCGACCACCTGTTGTCACCCCCGGCACGTTGCCATCGACAGCCGATACTGGAGCAGCGGTGAGGTCCGGTGCTCAAATACCGGCCATGACCAGCTCATTAGTGACCACTACAAGTGTTCCATCACTACAGACGAGCCTTCCTGACCAGCGGTGACAGCTGTTGATACTCTACTGTGATTACATCAGTACAGTCTTCGTCTGTCAATTTCAGCGCATGTGAATGATTGCTTTTAAATCCACATGATTGATTTGTGCTTGTGTGTTTTGATAGTGTCAAAATCATTCAATCAGTGGCAGTGTTCTTTAAATCTGTGAAAAATGTTTAAATGCAAGTCATTTATCCATCTTCATTCACAGGTTCACAAGCTGTAACAGTTGTAAATTAAACCATATGTTAAAGAGCAATAGCAATAATGAATACCAGTTATTAAGGTAAGACACTGCTTGAGATAATTTATGTTGAAGCGTGTACAGTTGACAGGAGTAGTGAGGTAATGACGTGAATGATGTACGATGTGACTGTACAGTGTACATAAATAACTTAATGTCATTAACTTACTGTGCTGCGCTGTGGTTTGTGTGTGTGAGAGTTTGTACAGAGTTTGGTTGAACATCTGTGTGTAAAATGTCTACACAAATTGATCAGTTTTAGATTCTAGACAGTACGTAATGAGCAGTGTATGGTTGAATTAGATAAGGTTGGTGTTTTGCATTGCTGCTATTGAGATGAAAGACTGAGCATTAGATATGATTGTGTTTTGACTGAGCAGTGTGTGATTAAGTCTACTGCATTACATTGACCTCCGTGCGTGCTGCTTCCCGTTGCATCAACTTGCATTCTCTTAATCCGTATGTAATTACTGGCTGCAGGGGTGTATTAACTACAGCGGGACAAAAAATTTACTGAATTTTTACTTAACATGTTTTTCGTCTGGAGAATGCACCAAAATATGCATTTCGAGACCCAAAAATTATTTTTTTAAAAACATTTCTAGCGAGGGGCACCGTGGCGCCTCCATTCTGAGCCCCCAGGCCCACTTGTCTTAATATGCCCCTGACTAGCTGTAAGGTGTGTACAGAAGCTGTTAATTTATCACAACAGAGTAAGGCATTGACGTGATATCTGGAAGAATATTGTGTTGTAGTTTGATGAATTGTACAGTGAGATTTAGTTGCCACGTTGTGTGTTGATGCTTTTGTGATGTGCTGTGTGGCTGTGAATGTCTGTCTGCTGCAGCCTGTGTGTTGTGCTTACACTGTTAGGGGTCATGCCATTAGCTTCAGTATCACTTGTCAGCATGAGTGCTCATGTCATAGACCTTTTGTACCATCGATAAACGATAACTACAGCTAAGCCGATGTTTAAAGGCGTGAAATTTGAGGTGAAGCGACCATAGAACATCTGTATAAACAGCTGCATATTGGCTCCAAGTACTGGCTTTCTGTGGCATCTTTATTTCATGTCAGGAGAGAATGCTTTCTTTGCCAAGTGCAGCGGTGAGGTAACTGTTCCTTTGCGTCCCAGTAGACTTTTACCACTGAGTGAACCCGAATTACACACAAACTGCGGCCACAAATTTCTAGCATGCAAATATATATTGGCATAAATGTATTATTAAATTGAATTTATCTGTGGTACAGAAGGACTTTGATATGGAATGTACCCAATACTGTCTAACACAGGTTTACTACACAGTGCTGCATAAACACTGTACAATAGTTAAGGTGCATTGTTAATTGTTTGATACTGCAAAATCTGCACATAACACATATAATATTAGTCTACACTGATTGTGCTTACTTAATTTGGAGCCCACCCTGTAGACAGCTGGTGTGACCAGTGAATGAAACTGTTGACAGTATATACGCAT
>Ga0056132_1000243_pt1 | contig 12461 bp, 10 predicted proteins | sample WorMetLIZISLAND2_3_FD_71119 | JGI IMG/M metagenome (GOLD analysis project Ga0056132, IMG submission 71119) | Marine gutless worms symbiont microbial communities from Max Planck institute for Marine Microbiology, Germany - Olavius clavatus LIZARD... ...
TTTGGCCGGAACATTCGCAGGCTCACTCCAAGCAAAAGGCCATAAAAATTTTGGAGACAAGGGGGCGTGGGCGTAGTCAGGGACTCGCCAAAATTTTCAGGGCAGCGATATATATGGCGTATCGCGCGGTCGTCTTTGCGATAGCAAGGCTTTCTTGTTTCTTGTTTGTTGTGTGTTGCCAGTACCAGTGCAAGTGATTGCCTACAAAGACTCGTCTCTGAAATGACCTATTATGTGTCAAGCAGGACATAAAACTCTAGGCCCTACTCAGTGACTCACCCACTTCTAATAGAGTCAGAACTCAGTGGAACAGTTTACCAGATATATTGTAGTACAAACTAAAACTGAGTCTGTGAATAGGCCTGTAGTTTCAACTTTTAAGGGAGACAGATTCTGAAACGATCAGGATGGAAGTTAAGTGTAACTGGAAAGCTGCCAACCTGGCATTAAAGGTACCGGAAGTAGAAGTAGTATAGTATAAATTTTATTTTACAACACTAAATTTTTATGCACGCAGGTTTTCATTATACCGGAGATCGAGGATTCGAGGCAATAAGCCTGCGTCCGTTGGAACCATAATAAAATGAACTTGTTTTACTTGCAACAGAGTCTCATGTAGGCTACTCTGTTGCAACTAAATGTAGGCTAGTTGCCGCAATTGGTTTGCAATTTTATGCCTCACCTGAAGTAATATTCTAGTACGGAGCAGGTGCGCACAGCCAGTGTGTAATGGTTTTCAGTCCTTACCGAGAAGTAACTGCGCTAGATCAACCAAGCACTCAAACGTAATGCCGCAGAATCGCAACCACAATACCAGCTGTCGTGACGCCCGGCTTGCTAATTCCAGTCCTCGTCAGACTACTAAGCTCATTGCCAATGAATGTGCTGCGACGGCCGGTAACTTCACAAATCTACGAAACGACGGTAGACGGCCACAGTTTCCAACGAAGAACATCTGCGTGCTGGACCTGGGGCATTAGCGATAACGACGACGACGACTTCTTTAAATATTAGCGAACGTCTAGTTTACGGCGGCGTCTGTGGGCGGCACTGAATCAGGCGTTGTAGGCTAAGCTCCTAAAGTTTGAATGAGTATATAGGAAAGCGAGGGAAGAAGAGAATAGGGAAAACAAAAAAACGTAACAAGTAGGAGTGTACTAAGGATCAGGAACTGGCGGACACGACATGCGACAGGCAGACGCTGCGTTTGCACTCGCCAAATGGCAACACTTTTCTGCGTGGAATGACGTCATCGCCGCCATCTTGAACGTACTACGTCATATCAGAAATCAACTTCAACAATCTATACGGATTTACTTGAAGAATAATTCTGCCGAATTTCATCCTCCTGATCGGATTTGAAACGACAGATGAGCTTTAGGTTTTTTGAAGACGATCGCTCCAACAATTAAGAAGAAGAACAAGAACAAGATGAGTAGCGATAATGGATCAGAAGTACCTGGTGAAGAATTCACTCACAATACTATAGCCTACAAGTAGGCCTAATCTGCAAAATCTCGGATGCGCGGCATTGCTTGGGTTCAGTTAACAAATAAATTTAATTAAGTTAAGATGAGAACAATAGTCTACATAATAAGTTTTTAAAGGAGACATACTCTTGTCCATATCTTCGCCAAATAGTAAACGATTTTCAAAATTCTTTCACTAGCACACTCGTGCAGTAAATTGGCAATAAAATGATCACTGAAGATTGCACCATCTCAAATACTACACTTTGTGAATATTAATGTCAGAAAACTACATAGCGTGCCTGTGCACTGCAGTGCAGTCTCGCTGAACGATGAACTCGCTGAAGACCTGACGTATGGCGTACAACAGACAGTTAAGGCCCATTTCCATTAAGGCTGCGCGTTGCGTTGCGCGGCGTTGCGTGGCGAGCGATAGTCACGCGCCACGCAACGCAACGCAACGCGCAGCCGTAATGGAATTAGGCCCTTAGTTGTAACAGAAACACATAAAGATAACGTTCCATTGAATTGACCGATGTAGGTCTAAAGTGTAGTCTAAACTAACTTTGATGCGCCGACCAACAGCATCAGTTATGAACAGTGTGAACGACACTCGCGTGCAACCTGGGGTCCTGGACTGGCCATTGTGCCATTGTGCCATGGCACAGGCGCCCCTCCATTCGACGAACCAAGGCACCTCCTTCGAAATTAAAATAATAATAATAAATCCCGAAGTTACTTAATTTTGACTCTTTTTGCGACTTACGGCCATTTTTAAAATTTTCCTTCAATGAATGATCACTAAAACTGTAGTATATAAGCATAAGATTTACTCTACTGCACTAATCCACTGTATTTTTATAAATATTTTGAAATGATTGAAAATGTGAATATTGTATAGTATAAATTGAAATGTTCATTAGTTCGTTAATTTTTATCTGCGAATAATGCATATATGCAATGTATATGCATTTAGCTGTACATATCTGGTTCCTAATGCACCTTCACAGAAGGTATATTATGATACATTTAGAATGGCGCCCCTAAACTGCTGCTGATGGCACAGCCCCTAAAACACCCCCAGTCCGACTCCGCTCGTGCGTGAACAATGGCGTTTTGTTCCGGGGCTTTTCATTTTGTTGCAGCAAATGCGTCGAGTCTGTGAATCTATCGGGAAAGCTACTGTAAATAACTTTTTCTCACTGAACCAAATGAAGTTAATGTAGCTGGTCGAATATTTTTTTCCAGCAGGGCCCAGCTGTTTTGAGCAGTTGAGCCTTGGAATCTTTAATGACCACTTTGTTGCAAATTTCCTACTGAAAATTTTTTGACAATCGATCAGTATAGGCCTATGGTGTGGCTGAGGATCACACTCGGAATGTATTAGGTTAAAAGGTGATACATATATAATTATATTTAAACAACAATACTTTTGCTACCGTTTACGGTGAATAAAGATGTATACACCGTGGGCCATTAAAAAAGGTGCCACTTTTATTTTTACGATAACTTTGACAAATATGGACCGATTTCAATAATTCTTTCAGTTTTGGATTCGTAGATAAACTGCGGAGTACGGTAAGATAAAATCCTCCACCGCTTCTAAATTCTGTTGCCGCACTACCTTGTGAAAGTTAAATGTTCAACCGTACAACGTTACAATCATGTCATGTATGCTGTATTAGCTGGACTTATCTGCACAAGCAACGAATGAGCGAATTACCGTTCATGACAGTTTTCCAGACATTTTACTGCTAAAACCATGTTATGAATGGTGATTGACTCATTTGCTGGACGCGTGCTTTAAGTTGTTACACCACTGCTCAATTGATGTGTTGACACGTTATTTAACGCCCTGATAAGCGCTTAGCAGGCACTAGCGCAGTGTAGACGCTTATTTACCAATTTGTAGTACTTAATAAAATAAATAGACTAAATTTAAAACGTTTCGAACAAAAATACCTGCTGTTATCTGGATTTACGTTTAAGGATGTGCGGATAAGTCCAGCTAATACGCTATGCAGAATACATGTATGAATGTAACGTTGTACGGTTGAACATTTAACTTTCACAAGGTAGTGCGGCAACATAATTCAGGTGCGGTGGAATATTTTATTTTAGCGTATTCCGCAGTTTATCTACGAATCCAAAACTGAAAGAATTATTGAAATCGGTCCACATTTGCCAAAGTTATCGTAAAAATAAAAGTGGCACCTTTTTTATGGCCCACGGTGTATAATAGAACACAGTAGGCCAATAGGCCTATTTTAATACTCAAGAAAAAAAGCAATTGAAAAGTAGCCTCGAAAAAGTTGAAATTGACAGAAGAGCAGGTTTTTGGCCTGCTAGGAGTGAAAAAAGATGGAAGACGCAAGTAGATGGATATGGGAAGAAGAGGTGATAGGAAGGAGCGTTTAAGTCCTCAATTTTTGACTCAGAGCCGTCCTTGCCTTCTATGTGCCGTTCCAGGACAAAAGGCCACCCGGACATATGGGAACAGGACAAAAGGTCATTTCGTGCCCTGCTTAGGCCTATACCGTAAATGGAAAGGCAAATCAACGGCTAACTCAGCTAACTTCAGTTGGGTGTAATTATGAACAAAATGCAAAGACAACAAAACTACTATATATTATAAAAACGTTATTGCTCGATTCTGAATCTAAACAAATGCTGTTCTACGCCACGTTATCAACACCTGTCAGTTAAATAAATATGACATTTAGGCACTTTATTACGTGTCGTTTAGCATCGCCAGCGCAGATTACAGGACCCCACAGCTGACTTCAAAGCAACAGCTTGTGAGCAGTTTGCAGGCACGATTTTTGCTGGCTGACTCGCTGCAGCGCAAATAGGCAGGCTTCAAAGCGACACGCATTTGGTGAGCACTCAGCGCTCAATATGACCGGTGCTCAACTGATAAGGTACTCAGTCTGCAGGGACTTCGAGACATCATTCGTTTCGTTTGACTGCTAAACAGTACCAATGTGACATAGAAACGGATTATTCTCTATACGAATAATGCCTGTAAGTTGCAAAATGCCGACTCGGTTATATTATTAAAAACGACATATTTTCTTAATTCCCTCATTCTAATACTTTTAAAGCCATACACGTTTGGTGCGTGTATGAGCCGTGTAAATCAAGGCGGGATACGTTTCATTTATGAGGACAATGACATTGTCATATGTTTTAATGGCGTTATTTTTTCGACGAATAAAGTTGATTTACATGTATGTGTGACAATCACGTACGCGGCGCGCGCTTAATAATGAAGTGACCTTTTCCAGTGGACTTTTTTCTGGGCCCTTCTATGTTCCCTGTCCATGCTGCGGCATTTATTTCACTGGCCCACTGTATTCGATACTCGAAGGCAGGACAAACAGTTCATTTCAGCAAGCTAATTTAGAAAACACGGAGTGGCCGGAGTGGACGAGATGGCCAGGTCGCATCATTAGTGTCACGATGTTCGGTGCGTCGACTGTCGAGCGTCCTTTTAGAACTCAGATCAAGTCCTGGCTCATCAGCAGTGACGCTCGACGTCTGTGACTGACAGCCCATGCAGCAGCGTTCGGACGTTGATAGCGCCGTATTCTCATTCGATCCGCTGCTGTTGCTGTCGTTGTTGCTGCTGCTGCGCATTACGTACAGTCGCCGAACTGCGACTCCGACGTCATCGCAAACATCTTCATAATTATCAGGTCGGTAATCAATCAATCAATCAATCAATCAAAAGCAATTTGTATAGGAATATAAACACGTTGCTAATCTCTCGTCTGTTTCCCGTCTTATTTTCACTGTTATAAATAGCGTATCCCGAAATACTATCATCTACGGACGGAGCAAAAAGTAGGCCTATAGGAGGTCTGGGAGCGAGATTCCCCAAAAGGGTACAGGGAGTAGGCCTAACTCTGCTAGAGGGAACAATGTCGTTCTAAAAAAGTACCTAAAATACGTTTAGTTTACTAAAAAAAAGTTCATCTGACATACATGTATTAATCACACAGTGTGCAGAAAAGGTACATGTAAACCAGATCACCAGGCTGTAAACTGCAATAACGCTTTACCATTTGGAAAATGTGTTCACAGTAACTATGACACTTGAAATTTTGAAAGAACTAAAGTTAACATGACCGACGAACAATTTGTCGGTATTTTTATTTTCGACCTCCTTTGTGTGAGTATTGTGATATTTGTGCTATCAGTATTAATTTACATTTGTATTACCATGCATATGTAACATGTAAGTTATTATAAACTATTATATTATTATTATAATACATATTATAGTTCTCATAAATTGTTATGTTATTATATACACTGTGTCCACAAAAAAGTGAGCCCCCTAAACATTTTGCAATACAAGCGGAAACCTGCACCGATTTAAATAAAATTTTACACGCATGACATGACATTCACTCTGAACTCTACACTGTAGTTTCACAGAAATCTATCTTGTCTTTGCGGACAAATCAAATTTTAAACAACGCTGCCGAACGCCAAGAGCTTTCAAACGCAGCTTATCAGTCGAAACAGTCCAACTGTTTACACCAGATGTTCAAAGTGTCTTCCTTTGGCGCGGATACATTTACGCAATCGATCACGCCGCTGATTCACTGCTCTGTCGATAACGTTCTGATCAAAGCGATGCCACTCTTCAATCAATCGTTCTTTCAGATGATCAACGTCGCGGATCTGGCAACAGTAGACTCGTGTTGGAAACGCAGACCTGTGAAATCGCTTTGAAAAAAGAATGAAAATCTCTTAAACAAAAATACAAATTCCTATAAAATTTTGCGCTGGTGACTCAAATAGATGTCACATTGTGTGTGTAAAATTTTACTTATATCGGTGCACGTTTCCGCTTGTTATTGCAAAATGTTTGGGGGGCTCACTTTTTGTGGACACAGTAATTTTATGAGTCGACATTAACGCGAAATAGAACGGCCATTATAAGACATGCTGCTCATGACGCAGTATTATTGACTGCTTAACACAGCAAGTGCATGTGACAAGTCCTCTTTGGTGAGACCTGTATGGGACAAGAGTCGCAGAAAAAAAGCGCTGGTCGTCGCGGAATTGAAATGCGACCTGCTGAATTATTTCTTGACGTCGACACAGATGCGTCATGGGTGGTCCCAGCAAAATCAGTTCCCGGGCGTCGCCGATCAGTGTGGCATCTAAAGACTGTCGTCTGTCGGCGGGTCGGGTCGGTCGATCGCTCGCATAATTCGCCAGAACTAACTACCGCCAGTGTTTACAACGTGCTCGGCATGCATATATTTCGCCGGTCACCGTCTTCCACTTCTCTGTATAGGCCACTCACGCAACCCCTTGACCGCCACATCGACGCTTAATTTGCTACAAAGTTCGTCGCAAATGATGCCGATGATACGCATGTTCGACGTACATTATTTAAACAGATTATCTAATTCATGTGGAAAGGAAAACAGTGGGGTGTTGAAATATATACCATTGCAGTTTGCTATCGGAGGTGTAGTGCAAACCGATCAACTATTTCGGCCAAACTCTTCGGCGGCTAAAATGCCAGTTTTCATTAGCATTTCTCAGTTTTAATCAATTAAGGCGATTGATGCAAGCGAGTTATTCGAAGGTTGCTGTCTCCAAAATACTGGACAGTATAGACAGTGTCACATGTAACAATGCATCGGCAGTGACGTCAATCAATGAATGAGATGGGCATTTAATATCTGTTCACCGGAGGAAATTGGCCAGAGAACTTGGTGAAAATGCGTTAATTTCATTTTGATTGCATTTTATAAAAACATCCTAACAATGTATTATTATTTTTATAGGCCATACCCCCGGTAGTATAGGACCAATTCAGTATGGACCAAAAAGGTCCCCTTGAAAGAAACCGAATTGTATGTAACGCTAGACCGGCAGTGAGAGTGGTTGGAAGAGATGCATCGTTTCACGTCGGTTTCCTGAAACACTCGTCAATCTGCGGCCTTGCTCGGAGAGGAATGAAATGCCGCGGTGTAGCCAGAGGTTGGAAAATGATGATGATGATCATTATTATTTGCTGTTTGTATATTATTATAAACAACAAATTATTATATACGCAACAGATTCGACGTTATAGCCTTTGACACCACATTTCTTTCAGAAAGACAAACAGCAGCGGATAAGACAACGATTTACCTTTGGTCATTACCTCCTCGCCGTCTCTGCTTACATTTAAGCAACGATTAAAATTATTATTATTAATTTTTGTTTTTGTTGTTTTAAAATATTTTTTATTATTATTGTTCACTACACCGCCCATTATTATTATTATTATTATTATTATTTGCTGTTTGTATTATTACAAACAAAAATTGTTATGCCCAACAGATTCGACGTTATTATAGTATTTGACACCATCATTTCGAAGTTATAGCCTTTGACACCATCATTTCTTTCAGAAAGACAAACAGCAGCGGATAAGACAAGGAGAAGGCAGCAGAAAACGAGAGTCGATGGCGGTGTGAACAATTGGACGTCGACACAACAAAGGAACCCCTCGAGTGATATAAGTCACCACCTGTGTCAGTCATAGGACTCAGTCGCCGTGGCGACAACAGCAGTGTGTGAGATTAACAGCGAGACATGTAGGTATAAACGGCAGTGTTCGGAGAACGTTGGACTGTCGTGGTCTCCAGAGACTGCATGGCAGGTGCTTTGTCTCGGGGTGAGCAGCGCTCATAGATCAGGTCACGTCGTCGCCGAGCTGCGCACGACGAATAGTCAAGCAGCGAGTGGACGTTTTAATCAAAACGGAACTCTCTGATTACTCCGTCCTAACACGATTGCTGTTCAGGAAAGACCTGATGATGACGGTGGCATCGCCGACTACGTACGACATGCATCAGCGTAATTTCACGCCGCACCACATGTTGCTGCTAATGCAAACGTTATCCTGCAAGACTTAGTGCACGATTTACTAATTCATCGGTGGCACACAACCGGTCACGTCATGTGTCGTCATGTAGGCTATATATTACGTAGCTGGGATTATCAATTTGGGGAACGCGACTGAAATTTCAGGGGACAGCTGCACCTGGATGAAGCACAGGTCAATTCAATTCACAGACAAGAACTCATGTTGGAGGTCAAGAAACTGCTGAGGATCTACTATACACACTGGCTACCACTCACCTCTGCTGCAACTGAACGTAATTTTTTAGCATCGCAAATATTAAACGACTCAGAAAAGACTGAACCATGTACCAACGCTGCTGCACTGTCACAGAGACAGAGTCGATGCCATGGAGCGCATCACAGTATAGCCACGACATTCATTAGCACCAGCGACAGACTCAAGAAGTACTCCGGTTCTTTATACGGTCATGTATTAGTTGTCTTCGAGCAATCCCCATTTTCACACTATACCGGTAATGAAAAACTCCACTCCTGTTATAATAATCATCCTGTAAGTTAGTCAAAAATAACCGCTCATTTATACATAGCCGCATAAAAATATACCTGAGCAGTACTGCATCGTTATATCAGGCACTGCATGGTTTGAGTCACGACTAGGCTGGAGCAGGGTTGGAACAATATATTAAAAACTGGGGAGGGGCAAAAACAGTCGGGCGTACCCGAAAAATTTTTGCAGGTGCCTGCAGTAATCCAGTTTGCCCCACTTATTGGGGGCAGATGACCTTTTTGCCCCTCCCTCCAGTTGAGACCGAGCAATAAGATCTGCTGATGAACTGACTGAGCGGTCGGGTAAGAAATTGTTCAAATGTATCCAGTATCCACTATCCATTCTTCGTACCACTGTCTATCACTTGTTACCGGCAGCTTCCAACGTATCTTACGATGTGTCCAAGAGGCCACACTTTTATCTTAGGCCCACCTTATGTGAAATCAAGTATACCGGTAGTCAAAGTTTAAATCCACTTTTATTCTGTGAAATGTTTTTATTATAGTTTTACTTGAACTCACTGTTAAACGTGTCATGTGTGTCAATGTTTTAAACTCTGTATTATAAATCTGTTGATGCAAGTATTGAAGTATCTGCGACTGTCATGGATTTTAATAAAGACAACGTACTTTTCTATTTGTATACTATGAGTCTGTGACCATAAATCAGAACACAACAGATGATTTTGTATCAGATAGGCCTAAAATTATCTATAGGCACTGTGTTGACCAGCAGACAGATTCGTTGGTCACCGAATTTCAGCCGCACTATAGACAGTGACGTCATCGGAAAGTGGGGGAGGCTAAAGGTCCAGTTTCGCCCCATTGCATCAAAATCTGGGGGGACATCTGCCCTCCCTGCCCCATAGCTTGTTCCACCTCTGGGCTGGAGTTAATTTATCATGACGTACCGTACATATTGCGTGACCGCCGTGGTCATCCGCAGTACAATTGCATGATCTCACTGCTGAAATGCTACCTGTTGATTAATTAATATCATGGTACTCAGGTGTACATACGAAACAGCGCGGGGCGATTTGTTTGCAAATAACACGCTGCGAAATGAGCGTCATACAATATTAGTTTAGCAACACAGAGATCTGCGTCCCAGTCTATAATAGTACCGGTAATCAGTAGTCTATGTAAAGTGAGAGCGAATAGTCCTATATAGTGTACACCTGGAGTGAGTTTTGTGCGTGCACTGCGATATTTTTTACTCCTCGCGCGCTACGTCCCTAACGTAGCGAAAGAGGAGTATATGAGATGAGTGTAATGGCCTGTCCACAGTGGAGACTATAGTCGCCGATTTCGGCGACAAGTCGCCGGTTTTGGCGACAGTCGCCGAATTAGCCGACTATAGTCGCCAGTGTGGACAGGCCATAAGAAGTATGAATAGTCACCGACCGACGACCGACGACCGACCTCAGGGCCAATTCACACATTTTGGGAAAATTTCAAATGGCCAGCTCTGCAACGCGTCAACCGATCCCCTTCATGTTTGGTTCTAGGGTGGGGTTTTCGGGGACGGCGGGTCGAACGGCGCCATTTCCGGTTGGATCAAATTCAAGGTGGCCGCCGGCGGCCATCTTGGAAAACTTCAAATGGTCATATCTCAGCAATGCATTATCCGATTACCGTATGTATGTACTCAGACCATACTTTGCCCTCGGTGTCTAATCTATAATGATGAAGATTCGAAACTTATTTCATAAGGGAGGGTCACTAGCCGACCTATGGTATAAAGAGAAAGAACGAAAAAGCAGATCTTGAGAAATAGCCGAAGAAACAACGCGCGAGGAGTATACATTATAGATTGGTCACAATCTAAAGTATTTCTTGTCACAGTTGCGTTCAGTAGTTTTTATGGGCAGTTATTAGAGCAACTCAGTGTTGCCTCACTGTCTGTCCCGTCCTACTGTCTTTTTGCAGGGTTGCTCATTGTTGGACCCAAAGTTCACCTTACAATGTGCGTGTAAGGAATGATCGCAGTTTGCAATGATCGCCATTTTACAATGCCTTGTTACGTTTTGGAGATACTTGCAATGAAGTTGCAACATCGTGAAATAAAAATCTAAGATTTTTCGGCTCTAAAAGTTCTGGGGGACAGACCCCAAAATTTGAAACCAAAATTTCATGCGCGCGTAACATAACACTTCACGCGGAAAATCTCAGTGCGACTCCCCACAGACACCGACGTTACAAGCCAAAATACACCGCATTATTGGTCAACTTTCCAATTTTAGTCTGTAAAAAATTCCCTGTCTTACAAGTTAGATTGATGTAGTACACTTCTCGTTTCTGCTGTACTCTTCTGCAACGTGAACGTTGCAACGCGATGATGTAGTCTAAGTAAACTGGAAATGTTTTACATAAAGTGCCAAAGTCGGCGTATGCAGTGAGAACATCATGTTAAAATAATGAGATCCGCTCCCTCTGTGGTCTTTTAGACTTGATGGCAAACAGTAGCAGTAGCAGTAGCAGTAGCCGTCGGCGTAAGTCTATCTCTGGTCGCATTGCCGTTGTTCGGCGAACATCGCTGTCCGTCCCCAAGTCGATCTTTACTCACGATGCATACCGAGATGTAATTGGAATTGCTATGGTGGTAGCTTTACTATCTGGCACATGTTTCAGCCGATCTCAGGTGGCAATTCCCTGTTGACTGCAACACTTCGCCGGCTTATCATCCCATGGGAGGTTGTCAGAGTTGGACATGCGTCAAATTTATAGGACCCGACCTAACCCGACAGAAAAAAGTCAGACCCGACCGAACTCATATTTTGGAACTGAGTGAGTGACCAGACGCGATCCAGTGGAAACGTCATCCTTCTAGTTTATTTGCAGACAGACGCGATCTCATCTTAGTCACAATACACCATGCTGGCGAGAAATCGCTATCTGCCTGTCACTGCGCTCGGAGATGCGTAGAATTTTTCCAGCAGTCAGAGGCAGAATTTGCAACAACACTGCGGATGTGTCTCATAAAATGCCCCAACTCAGAAACGGTGTAGTTCGAAATAATAAACATCGATTTTGATTACACTTGTCAGAAATATTCAAAATACTCTAGAATAGAGTTATACCGTTTCAAAGTTGGCGAGTTTTTTGAGACTGCGTTCTGTTTCAAGAAAGCCAGTGATTCCACAGTAACAACTGGAACGCTCATCGTCTTGTACTGAGAAAGCTCTGCTTCGCTGTCAGCTGTTTGCACGGAGGCACTCGTTGATGGCGCTAATGTACCGCATAGTCGATTGATTTTAGCAACAGTTACAGCAAGCAGATATCGAACAGTGTTCATTACCGCGAGATGCTACGCAGAGCTTAGTTATGTCACGATAGGTTGTCTGTCTGTCCGTCTGGCTGCCTGTGACATTGAGGTACTGTGATCACATAGGTTGGAATACTTCGAAAATAATTTTACGGTGAGCTTAAGGTTGTGGCTCTGCTGCCCCAACGTCGGCGATCTGGAGCAACGGGAACATCCACAAAATTCACGTGGAATAAGGATGAGATCCGTTTCTGAGCAGAAAACCTGCAATATCTCTGAAACGGGGCAAGATAGGACCA
>Ga0056132_1000246_pt1 | contig 12428 bp, 6 predicted proteins | sample WorMetLIZISLAND2_3_FD_71119 | JGI IMG/M metagenome (GOLD analysis project Ga0056132, IMG submission 71119) | Marine gutless worms symbiont microbial communities from Max Planck institute for Marine Microbiology, Germany - Olavius clavatus LIZARD... ...
CTATCACGCAGTAGCTGTTTCAGCCGATCGTACTTCTGCAGCCAGTACGATCGGCTTTCACAGCAATAGCTGAGCTTCTTATTTCGTTTACTAAATACAAAAAAATTTTTTTTTTCATTTTTGGCAAATTTGGCTGCTGGCTTCTGCCCGAAAAATTTAGCCTTTGCCCGAAAAATAATGGGCTTGCCCGAGTCTGGGGGGCTGCAGCCCCCAACCCTCTGGCTCGTACGCCTATGTTAACATAACTCCACAAACATCCTATCTTAATTTAACCGCTAACATTCATTAAATTTGACCTTATCACGCTTTGTAGCAGATAAATAGCAACAAAAATAGACCCAAAAATAGGCCTACGTCATTTACAAAGCATTCAAAAAAGTAGTTACAACAACATTTAGAATTGTACCATTATTAAACCAATGCAAAGCTTTTAATGCGTTAATACGCACAGCGTACATAACATTACATACTTCTATTATTCATTCATTAATGTTCATTACGCATTTACGCCACTATTTATTTAAGACATTCCAGTCACAGACAATACAGACATTACAAATCACAAGATATTCTTTGTAGTAGGCAAGGCAAAATCGTACTTTCTGCTACTGTTCATTAAACAACTCAACGGCAAAAATGTAACAGCAATCAAATGTATCACAGTTGCTAACAAAATTTAACATCAGTCGATCAATAGTATAAATGCAAACTAAATAAATAAATAAGTATATAAATAAATGTATCGGAATGTCCCATCACCACGTGATTTCACGCTGGACTCGTATCTTAGCCTACACTGCTATCCACATCGCATATTCCTCAACGTATAGTGCGACCTGTATATGCCACAATGTCACTGTATTACAACGTCCAAGGTCACGTGTTGTCGGGATACTCGGAAGCATATAGGCGTAGCCAGTATTGCGTTCTTGTTGTTTTTCGACATGTAAGTTGACACCACAATTTTCGTCCCTAAATCCAGCTAAAATACTCTATTTTGAGACAAAAGAACGAAATATTTCTAGGGAGGGCCTAACTCCTTTTAAGACCCCGACCGCACAATACAACCTTTTGGCGCCTTCGGCGTCGCCTTGACAATGCACAATGCACTATTTCTAGGGAGGGCCTAACTCCTTTTAAGACCCCGACCGCACAATACAACCTTTTGGCGCCTTCGGCGTCGCCTTGACAATGCACTATCCGCGCTTGACCTATCTGCCTCGTCTTAAATTCGTCTGGCTACGCCTATGCTCGGAAGAGGAAACCGATCAGTGAATAAACAGTACGCCGACACTCATTGGTCCCGCGGCGACAGCGACCATCGACGCGACGAGAGCAACGGCAGAAGATGGAGCGGTACTGGTAGACGACGGAGTCACAGTGGTTGATTTCTTGGTGATGCTCGTATTTGGAGTAGTTGGCTTTGTGGAAGACATCGCCGCTGTCATCTCGGTACCGTGAGATGCCATGGACGAGGTATTCACAGTTGACGCCGCAGCGGTTATTCGAGACATTGTGACGGTGGGAGACATTATGCTCGCAGATGGTGTAACGTTCATGGGAGAGATTGTATTCGAGGTTAAACTAGCGGTCGTAGGAGACATTGTGGAAGTGGATGGCATGGCATTCTTGGAAGACATCGCAGTCGTCTGTAGCAATTCTGTCGTGTGAGACATTATGATCGTGGATGACGAGTCGGTCGTGGAAGACTGTGTGGTGACAGATGGCTTTGCAGTTTTGGGATACACTGTGGTCGTGGTTGGCACGGTGGACGTAGGTGATATTCTGGTCGTGGTTGGTTTATCAGTCGTGGTAGACATTGTTGTCATGTTTGGCATGGTCGTCGTAGGTGATATTGTGGTGGTGGTTGGCGTATTGGTAGTGGGAGACATTGTGGTCATGAATGGCGTAGCAGTCGTGACCGACTTTATGGTTGTAGATGGCTTAACTGCCGTAGGAGAGACTTTGCATGGCGTTGCGGTCTGAGAGGACGCTGTGGTCCGGGATGGTGTATCGGTCGTGTGAGACGTTGTCGCGGTCGTGTAAAGCGTGTTGGACGGTGTGATATTTGCCGTTGTTGGTGCTCCGGTACTGGAACCGGTACTGGTAGACGACGGAGTCACAGAGGTTGATGTTTTCGTGATGCCCGTTCTTGGCTTGGTGGAAGACATCACCGCTGTCATCTCGGTACTGTCAGATGCCATGGATGAAGTATTCACAGTTGACACCGCAGCAGTTATGCGAGACATTGCGGTGGTGGGAGACATTTTGCTCGGTGTAACGTTTATGGGAGAGTTTGTATTCGTGGTTAAACTAGCGGCTGTAATGGACAGCATGGCAGTCTTGGCAGTCATCGTGGTCGTCGGTGGCAATTCTGTCGTGGTCGTGGTTGGCATGGTCGTCGTAGGTGATATTGTGGTGGTGGTTGGCATATCGGTCGTGGTAGACATTGTGGTCATGAATGGTGCAGCAGTCGTGACCCACTTTATGGTTGTAGATGGCTTAACCGCCGTAGGAGTGACTCTGACTATGCATGGCGTTGCGGTCTTAGAGGACGCTGTGGTTCGTGATGGTGTATTAGTCGTGTGAGACGTTGTCGCGGATGCAGTGGCGGTCACGTGAAACGTGTTGGATTGGCCATGGTTGGATGGTGTGATATTTGCCGTTGTTGGTGCTCCGGTGTTGGTCGAAGCTTTAATAGATACACCATACATTGAAACAATTATTACGTACCCCTATCAAATCAAATTACACTTATTTCAGGCAGCCAGGCCCATATGGGTGCGCCTGTACAAATATAAGGCAAGGTAAATATAATATCAGAACTATAAAGTATACAGATATTTTAACTGGCGCTCCATAATAAATTTGCAAATGAGAAAGGAATGCTTACTTTGAACAAAGGATTTCAGCAGACTTTCTTCAAAACGTAAACCGCTTTGACCGCATTATTTTTCATCTATTTGAAAGTTACATATTGATATTGATGTATTTATATAAGTTTATGTTGTGCAGTAACCGCCTCCAACTCCGGTGACATGGGCCAGTGTTCAGCTGTTTTTTTTTTAGATAAAAGCGGCTGACATGCTCGTTCAGAAGATATCTAAACATACTCCGCATTTTTAGTTACCTTAACTGCACATTTCAATCAACCGCTTGAGCACGTACTGGTATGTTTACTTGTCGAATTATTTAAGTGTTACCTATTTCCCACGCCTTTCGTTCATTTAATTTCTATTTCTGGTTTAAAGGCAGAAAGAAACCACAAAGATTCAGTCTGTTATTGTTGTCGTTGTAGACAGAGGTCATCATTCATTACATACAGAGTCAATCAAATATGACACTTTTAGTTCAGGCTAATGGAAAGAGCCACGAAAACTGAAACACTTACCATTTACGTGGGAAGCAGCGATGAGTAGGCCTACAGCCAACACCAGCGACAGCGTCTTCGTCGTCATCTCCGATGTTTTAGAATTTCTCCGCTGAATGCTGCTTCTGAAAATATTACAAACATATATCCGAAGATATATTTCTAACATCTACAGAACGGTTTTAGTATGCATTTACTTACTTGCGTATTATTAGCTGAACAGTTTAGCCTAAATTGTCATTTATTTTCTCATACAAAAATTACAAAAAATTACAATAACAAAATAATGTACCAGATATTATTTATACAGAAAACTCGGCTGTTTTATACATTGTGTATTTCTTTTCTATGAAAAAATTGCAAACATTTTAATCTAAATTATTATTCAGAGTAATATCCACAATACTTGTAGAGAATTTCTTATTACCTGCGTATAATAGAATTTCTCTTCTTCTGTTGTCCGGTCACGGCAGTCGCGTGTAACTTCACTGGAAGTCAAATAACAGCTTGTTGCCAGCTGAACGTTCTTATAGCATCAAACGTCGTTGAGGGGCGGTGTGGCAGTAGTGAATATGAGTAAGACGTTGACGAACTTGATAACACTATACTGATAACTGATGTCAGGCGGTACTGAAACCGGAAAATAAATCAAAAATTAATTTATCAAGATTGGCAATTGATCGAGTTTTGTCGGATTTTAGCGGATCGCACTGCTACACAGTATGATCGGCTATTGGCATCATCATGTCGTCCGTCTCTCCATCCGTCCGCCCTTCCGTCCGTAACGCTGTGCATTGTGGCTCTCAGGGTTGGTGTACAGTGCTAAAGGTTGTACGAGCGTGGTCCTAGCAGGATGTTCCTATTTATTCCTTCAGACACTTTCGCTGTAGATTCTCACCGGCATCCACATTAAGGGCACTGTAGATGTACTTATTGTCAGGTTGATCAAGGTCAGCTGGAGTCTTGCAGAATACTGGAGCACCTATAGTCTTAAGCACCACGCAGGCAAACCGTCCAGACCAGTCGCTGTGAATTTTATGCTGTCTATTGTGATACATCATTCATTATACATCCGGTAATCAGTGACCCAGTCGCAAGTCCATTAAATCCTGGGTGACTGTAGGTTTTGCCGGATACTGCCAGACTGAAATCCTTCCTGTAACACTTTACCCAGCCGTTAAACGTGGTTATAAAATGTCGCCTACTGGTATAGCTTATACGCGTCTGTGTGTGACTGTGAACGTTGGTTGATGAAAAAGCTACGTCATTAATTACAGCTAGGAGGAACTTAGTAGGACACACACGTCGAGACAATCCAGTCACCAATGCTGTTGATGTTTCAGTTAGCGCTTGTTCTAATCATGTAAATGCGTATACGTTAAACTGTGTTTGGTGCCACCGTATATGACGGTGTTCATGTGCAGGGACCGAAATGACTTTTTGAATTAGGCTATGATCCATCTCCACCAGAGGCCATCCACATAAGATTTTTCAGCACATTTGTAATAGCTCTGTTAGGTCTCTTAACTTCTTTGCTGAATCGTATAACAATTAGAAACTTAGCTGTTGCATGCAGCAGTACGATCGGCTATCACAGCAACAGCGGTGCTGCTTGCAGTACGATCGGCTAAAAAATCATTAGTGCTTGATTTCTGTTTTTACGCTATTCGTTGTGCGTCTCGACCTGTTGTAAGAGCAAAATCAGGTACAGAGCTGGGCGTTCTTAAGCAACTGACGAACTATCAAACCGGTGGCTACAAGATTAGGCCTACGATCGGCTGGAAGGGAAGAATCCGATTTCGTACCAGCCGTTCGTTTATGAACTTACTGAGATCAAAATCTGCTGTTAAATTTCATAGGTTCTACGTGAACGCTGTAGTATAGATATGTCCTTTTTTGCCCACTGTAATTAAGTTAATATATTTATTGCAGTTTTCAACAAAATATGACGTCTTAAATTATTCAGATAGCCCTAGTTAGTTGCCCGAGACCAATCCTGGATACCATCCAATTCAGCAGCCCCCAGGCGACGTTCGCAGCTGGTATGATTATATCGTCATAAACCTGTCGAGCAATTAGTTATACGAATGTTACCTGTAATTTAAGAACACTAGCAGTACGATCGGCTAAAAAAATCATCGGAATAATTTGCCTGCTGACCAAGTTGATTTTTGTTCATTTTCGCGCTCCAAAGTTTCAGTCAGACTCATTAATCTCCTTTTCCCACTAGCTATTGTTCATTGTCTACTGTCCAGTGATTGATACTTACGTTATTGTTATTGCCTTCAGTGGCGTACCCAGAGGGGGGGACATGGGTGAATGTCCCCCCCCGTCGTGGATTGAAAAAAATTTTTAGCCCCTGAATTACAGACAGATGACTGCTTTGCAACTGGCGTCACACGACAGACGTTGCTAAAACCAAAGGAAAATGTGCAATTTCAACGTTGATTTTTCGAAAATTTTCTGGGGGATATGCCCCCAGACCCCCATACTGGGGAGGGGCTACGGCGCCCCTCACCAGATCCCACCCCCCTCGGCGCTTCGCGCCTCCGCGCCTCGCTTGGGACCTTCGGTCCCTCCATCGTCGTGTCCCCCCCTTATAAAAATCCTGGCTATGCGCCTGCTGATTAGCTATCTAGTCTTCTTTATTATAGAGACCATATGTTACTTTTATTATACCATTATAATCTGCATCGATGATGTTGGTCATTAGTAGTGATGTGATGAAACTAAGGCCACATAAAATTTTAAAAAGACTGGTGATCGTCCTTTCCTCAGAGAGGAGGTGGATTTGGCGGTTGGCTTTTTTTTACAGGTAAATAGCATGACAAAATGAGTCAGTGGTAATAACCAAATGCCCAGAAATCCAGTCCATTGCATCCCGGACGCTAATTGAACTGAATGGCAGGTGATGTCAGTGGTCAAAAAACAATGAATGTATTTGGAGGACTTCAGTCATTCATCTCCAAATGATTCCAAGTAGAACTCAGAGAAGTTCAGAAGGTGCAAAATTGAAATCTGCACTTAAAAAGCACAATTTGAACGTTTTGAAGTTATTAATTTAAAAAAATTAAAATGGGTTCAGGGCCATTTCAGCGGGTAGGGCGGGGACGATCGCCAGCTGTATATTTTATGTGGCCTAATTGTGCCTTTTAACGGACCTCAGATGGGCCGCAAAATGATAGACAGGATTCTCTGTTTACTTGATGCAGTTTGTTGGAAAATCTTGGTTTGTTGTGAAAATCTGTGACACCATGTTAAAGAGTGCTTGGTGTGTGCCAGGAAAGGAAGCGAGTGTGATAATTTAACAAAAGAAAATACACAGTAAATTGATTGTTTATTATGGAGTTAGTGTAGATGGTAACCTTTTAGCAGTCTGTCTGTCAGTATCTCCGTACTAATTTTGCAAGTACGATGTTTCATTTTCAGACCTTATTTTCTGGAGTTAATCAACTTCAGTCCGAGTCTGTGATAAGTGAACTTTTTGGAATTGTTCTATTGGGACTTTTTTTAGCCTGGTTGCCTTTCCCGTCACCCAAACGGCAACAAGGCACGGTCACTAATAACTAACTACCAGTCAACGAAGTGACAAAATTTTGTAGTAATTCAGAGAAACATATTAAGTTCTGTGGAAGTAGGCTGAGATTGGTTCAGTGCATGTAATGTGGGTGAGAAGTATTGATACGTTCATCTTGTTCATTTCTTTCTTTCTGGTCATATACACTGTGGTCCAAAAATGACACCCTTTTTGTTTCTGAAATACTTTTGTCTACTGCCGACCAACTTTCTTAATTTTTGGCACATTGTAAAAACTACAGGATATTTGCAACTGGAAGATGTATAGTTTTTGCCCACCTAACACTGTTTGTGTGACTACACTACCTCGTAAAATCTTCATTGACTCAGACTCACTTTAATGCACTGGTCCAAAAAAATCGCTATTTTGCTTTGGTAACAATTGTGTCAATCTTTGTGAAAATTAATTTTTTTTTCATTTTAAAAAACTACTTTCGAAAGAATCATACTGGACGATTATTAGTTATTTCAAGTAACGGTCATGCCTAGCTCTGGCTGGGAGGTTATTGCTATGGTAGCTTTTACGTGAGTTTCAAGCAATGTATGATAGCTGTGGACGGTTATGCATCACCGAATCCTTTATGACGGTGTCGTTTTTGGACCACAGTGTAGCTGACTTAAGAACACATTAACATGTGAACAGCATAATGTTATTTTATAGTTTTTTTCTACAGAAGACAGTTCGTGCAGTTGGTCTGATTGATAGAGCAATGTGGTTTTGTGCTTACTTTGATATGTGAAATAAAATGCACGTAACGACCATTATCTTACATGTGTATCGTTATTTTTCATTCAAAGGTGTAGCATACCACGACAGCATATATGCAGAGCGGGCTATATGGTATCGGCCATCCGTCCGTCAATCGGGTGGATCAGTCGAAACGGTTGAAATTAGGATCATGCAACTTTCACCACAGAGTAGCTCAATACCTCTAGTTTTGCGGTATATGTTTGATACAGAAATTCTGACGGGTTCCGCATGAGCGGGGACGTCAAACAAGGGTGCCCAACACTGCAGCATCGTTAGGTGGAGATGACGTCATATCTGTCGTCATCAAAAATTCCGTTTACAGACAACGAGGGACATTTAACAAAAGCTTTTCAGAAGGAAAAAACATGACACTGCAAGTCAATTGCTGAAAGAATAAGCGAAGAGAAACTGGAGTCATCGTTGATTAAATCTCTTTAGGAAAAATTGATAAATTCGGTTGCTTGGCAAAAATTACTACAATGCGTTTTAATTTTCTTAAGATATTAGGCAGGAGATTCTTGTATATTTTCCGGAGGCGGTACGTGATAATGTAAGTCGTTTCTGATCACTACGTAGATGTGATAATATTAGGAATAAATTTTCTATTTTCTTATGATGGTGCATGGCAAAAATTATGAAACTGTGTCTACATTTGTTGAAGTTATGCAGAGAAAACTGTGGCCTTTTTCCGGACACGGTATATGTACGAAAATGTCCATAAAAAATTAAAAATCATTCATTGTGTAGCACAGACGTGAAGCCTACAAAGTTCTCACGTACTGTAAACCAACAAGCTTAGGCCTATTATAGGAAAACTGTGCTAAGGGAATGCACCACAGTTCTCTAATTCTCTTTAAACGGCTACACAAACGATCGCCGTCTATATCCATTGTGTTTAAATACACCAGCGGGCAGCCTATATATACAACGCGGAAGGTATTCATGCTGTCAGTCGAATACCTTAATTTCCTTTTTGTGTAGGCCTATACGGTATACCTACACTGTAATTGTATAATGCTGCTTGCGTCACGCCGTCGATCTAATTGGTAAGAACGCTTCGAAGCGACCAAAAAGCTAGTTTTTACCACGCGATGCACTTCGTACAGAGGTGTAGCTATGTTGCATTAGTTCGAAAGTATTAAAATAATAATTATTATCCGACGAGAGTCTAAGATAAGCAATCTAGCCTATGGGAACGTCCTACAATGACGCGTGGAATAGGGGTGGCTTTCTATTTGTATCGAAATTAGCGACCTTGGATGACCTTGAACGGCCATTACGCATTCTGTTTCTATGCACATGCATCTTTCGGAGCCCGACAGGAAATTCCGAATTATTGCGGCATCGTGCGGTCTTCTTGCAACAGCAAGCACAGCTAATCCTTGATAAACATTTCGCTATATAGCAGCTGCTTGCGGATTCATTACAGTACAATCATAATAATATTATAATTCGTTTAATGAAAGGTTGACAGACTGCAACCCAGACATCACACATATACGATGCGAGGCGGTACGATGTTAAGCCCTGTCCACACTGGCGACTCGCCGGAAACGGCGACAATTTGTCGACGAATTCGGCGACAGTCGCCCAAAACGGCGACAGTCGCCGTTTTCGGTGACAGTCGCCGAATTCGGCAACTATAGTCGCCAGTGTGGACAGGGCTTTAAGCGTTAAGACGCCCAAATGCTAATGGGAGACAATATAGAGCACGGATGCAAAGTGAAAGTTAACGAAAAAGAACTTCAAAGGAAAAACAAACAACGATTGTTTGAAATCTTCAAATCCAAAAGTGGTATATAAAACTTTCTAAATCTTTTTAAAATCACTTCTTAATCCTTTAAATCCTTTGTAACAACTTATGTGACTAATCTGAGTATAACATTTAACGTGGAATCGGATAAGTAAGTAAGTAATTTATATAGCTCGTCAACTGTAAAATTACCTCGAACGCGCTCGGCGCACTAGTAATGTGAGAAGTAGCTAAGCTATGTCTAAGCTGGAGTCTATAAGTAGACAGAGCAAGTGTATAATGTTCAGCGTTCCAAGCTGAAGGTCCGGCATAACAGAAGTTACAGAACACGCGTCCTCCGTGTGTTGATAGTCTGACTCTGAGAACGACGTCAAGTCAATGATCTATAATGTTCTTATAAGAAACCATGGCCAAGGCCCTTGGCCATCTGCCTGCAATAGGCCCTATGCTGGGTTTCATTGCCATAGTTTGCTCGCTGCGCCTATTGTGTACGGTATTCTCGCTGTCTAGGCCTGCTGGTTGCGGTTCGTGATTTTAACTATAAAGACGACTAGTGAGGCGACATCCTGCGATATTCGAAAAGTACTTTCTGTATTACGGCGTCCATTCGACATTTTTGAGCTAAAGATAATTCAGTTCAACCAGGCAACTTGACTTGACTTAGTTTGATAACTAACAATAACACCACAGTAAACATCTATCGTGTTTCTCTCTAAGTTATTGGAGAGGGTCGTTGAGAGTGGTGGCTTGGTGGTGTAGTGGTTAGCGTGTCGGACTCGAGATCGAGAGCTCCCGGGTTCGACTCCCGGCCAGCGCACTGCCAGGCAACAACTCTGGACAAGTTGCTAACACCCATGTGCCTCTCAAAGGGCGGTGATGTTCTGCGGCCGGGAAGGTAACCGTAGGTCTGGCGTCGCACTGGCCATGCGGCACAGACTTTAGTGGTTTATCCACCTACGGGCTCACGGCCAAGGTAACGGAGATGAGCACCCCACCTACGCCCATTCGGGCATGGTCCGCTTTATCTTTACCTTTCGTTTAGAGTCAACTTCAGGCCTTCCTCGACAGCAACGACATGATGCCAAAAACACAGTCCGCAGCACAGAAACGGCACGTTCCAATGTGTACAATGATTAACTACTGATGGCAGACAGGTCTCTGTGCGCTGTGCTTGCTCGATCTGACTGCAGCTTTCGACACAGTCGATCATGATCATGGTTAATGGATAGTGATCATGATCTGCTGACGCTGATACTAGTCCATGCAGTTTGGGTCCTGTCGTGATTTCGATCCTATACCTGAATGGCAGATCGTTTAGAATTTTGTATGGCGGTTCCACACGACATCCAGAGTCTACATCGTGTGCTCGGCCCCTCAAGGTTCTAGTCCGTGATTATTTATTTCACATACAGCGGACTTGTCAGACGTAATACCGAGAAGCATGGTGTGACGTCACGCGCATTTGCTCACGACACAACGATATGGCGTCGACCGCTGTAAAGTCTCGTCTACACTGGCGTCGAAGCAGATAAAAAAGTCGCTGTCGACTTTTTGTCGTCCGTGCTGGCGACAAAAAATCGACGGACGCTAGTGCATTGGACGACCCATAAGACTTGAGCGCAACATTAGTGCAGTATTGAAATAGAAATAAAATAGAGAAGTAGGGGCCTAGAAGACAGTGTTCTGCGCAGCACTACTCGATTACAGCGCAGTAGGCCTATTGCTCCGCTATTCAGTTAGGTCCACGTAGGCCTACACGCGACAAATGCTAGCTACGGTTAAGAATGTGTACAGTAAGCATAGCCAGCGTTTACCAGTGTAGACATTCATGCCGGAAATACCGTATCTGTCACCAGTGAGATTCGAAGTTACAGCTTGTAGGCCTAATCGATTCGCGATCGCTTTTTGTCTCAGTCGTACAGTTAGGCTTATAATGTAGCAATGTGGTCGAATTTGACAGTGATTGGCTGTAAAGAGCTGTAAAGACTGTAAACGTTAGAAAGTTCGAGATTCGGATCAAGTGTACGCACGCTGGTAAGACATACTTGCTTTGGTCAAGTTTTTACTTCGCGAAGCACACAGTGCAGGGTGCGTTATTGCTACGCTAATGCTGTCTGTCCGTCAATAATACGGACGAGGTACCGTGGTCACCTTGGTTGAGTTACTGTAATTAGCCTACAGTTTTCGCTCTTTGGAACCACAAGATAGGCAATCTATTCTTAGGGGAAGATCCCCCAAATTTCGCGTGGAATAGGGGCGGGGTAGCTGTTTTCGGAAAACCAATATCTCTGAATCGGTGCAAGATATGATCAAAGTTGCTATTGATAACTGATAGGAAGTTGCATAATGCGCTTTCGATTAGTATCGAAATCAACTACTTTTGACGATCTTGAATGGTCATTCTCATTGCGCACTCCGTTCCAAAATACGTGTCTTTTGGAGCCGACCACCAAAAATTTCAATATTGTGGCATCGCGTGTTCTCCTTGTGACAGCATGGCTTTCTTGTTTCGGCTTGTTACGCCTATTAGTCGACTGCTGAGGCAAACAGTGTACACATATTATTTTGGCACAAAAGCTACTGAAAAACGAGATTGTCTCTTTTATAGAATTTTGACCAAGTAAAACGCGCTTCATACGTGTATAATGGGCAGTCTTGCTATTCCTCAGTAAGTGTGTAGGTCACGATGGATACGATTTACATGCATATCACGGTGAAGAAATTAAATAAAATTAATCTCATTTTCAGCAATTGCATGCTTTAAACCTCGGCGCATATTCAGACCATCTGGTTTCATACTCTTCTTGCTCGTTCATGTATGCATGCCATTGCATGGACTGTTAACCGAGTTGCATGTGCCTTTGTCGTTTGTTTTTTTAACCCCTGCACGAAAATGGTGATCACTTATGAAGTAGAACAAGAAGCTCAGCTACCGCAGAGAAACAGCGCGTCAGCTGCCCACGTGGAGGGGGCTAGGC
>Ga0056132_1000247_pt1 | contig 12416 bp, 7 predicted proteins | sample WorMetLIZISLAND2_3_FD_71119 | JGI IMG/M metagenome (GOLD analysis project Ga0056132, IMG submission 71119) | Marine gutless worms symbiont microbial communities from Max Planck institute for Marine Microbiology, Germany - Olavius clavatus LIZARD... ...
TATGTGATCCTGATCAACCAACGTTACAGACAGACAGACAGACAGACAGACAGACGTACGGACGGACGGACGACATACAATCGCAACCACAATTATGAACATACCGGTACTACAGTTAAGGCAGAACGAACAAAGAGAAAACAAGGCGAGTACAATATAGCTAAACAACTTACCACTCGGACGTTGGTTAGTTTTGACGTGAAATAAGCAGATGATAAACGGCGCCACGTGTACACGGATTTCACAGTCTACGTAGCCGACCTGCCGGCATGCACCGTGTACATTGACTGACTGAGTGGACTGGCTGGCTACAATCAGTCGCCGCCACTCGTCAATCTACTACTGCTGCTACTGCTAGTACTACAAGTCTACAGGCGCTGCTGCTGCTGTTGCCGGACGTGCAAGCTGGTCAGTGAATCAGCAGCAGCAGCGGCGGGCTGAGATGAGCGCAGCTGCAGATAGTCACTCCATCGATCAATAGCGCCCAGTCTCAGTCTCTTTCTCACACTTCGCTGCATGGTCAGCGCGTCGACAGCAGAACCGCCCCACTAGTCTGAGCACACTGGCTGAGTAGAAACTCATGAAAGTCCAGACGGTCTGTCATGACCACCCAAGTCACAAACTGCACGTCGTCAACGATAGGCCTATAGCCTACATGGCACGAGATTCTGTGAAATAAAACTAAAAACTCTGGAATCGTTCGAAAGAAATAAGAATTTAAAGTAAAGTAAAACAGTAAGGCAGCCAATTAACTTAACTTTCACGAAAATATTCAGATAATAATAATTTACAAGTTATTTATTATGCCATCATTCAACAAGCGCGCTTGGTGAAAAAGGCCTATTTCAGCATCCGCACACTGAGACGTTAATTGCAATTATTGTCTCACTCTCCTCTGACTAGTCTGACACCACGCCTCCGTCCAGTTACAGCGTGACAGGTGGCGTGGGGCGTTCCGCGCTGCCACGCGGCAGGTCTGAGACAAACAAAGCTTCCAGTGTAGCAAGTTGTTGTGTGAAATAAAAACATTTAAGCACAAATAAGCGGCGACGACGTGGTTTGTATAGACTGAGAGGCTGGACGCCAGGCCAGCACGTGTGTATGTAATCCAGCCGGTCTAATATGTTAGCTACTGGTTGTTGTCGTGTGACAACTACATCCTGTGATTAAACACGTAAGACGTAAACAACTGCTGCAGCCAGTGTTGCTTGACGCCGTTCACCTGTTTCAGCCAATGACTACTAATAATCACCAGTGTTTGAATAGCCAGAACACACTTACTAAACTGCGAATTTATAGCAATTTACATTTGATTACAGACATACGGAACTTGAGATTAAAATTAATGATGATGGATTGTAAAACTCCTTGGTTTTAAACGTCCATATCTCGCCTGGCTCCATCCCAATATATTGTGTTCCAGTCCCTTGACCGTCCTGGTGGCTAAACTCTGACTTTTTCCAGTCACTCAGATTATGTCTTTAACTACACAGGACATAACATAATTATCACAGATTATGTTAACAGATTTTCACAATTTTTGTACCGTTGGAAAGATAATTAAATTTTCATCAAAACTCATGAAATAGGCCTATTTCCCACCTCACCTTAACACTGGTCCCACACTACCTTGGAAAAGTTAAAAGATTAATTTATTAATTATTATTATTATTATTATTTATTAATTTATCACAAAAACCAGGGAATGTATTGTATAGCCTACATTTTATAATCCCCTAAAAGACACTGTAGGCCTAACTTCAGAAAATGTTGACTGATTTTACATTTTAAAACTTTTTTTGTTGCATGCAAAAATAACAGGAACACGTAGCAAGTTATAACGGATATTCACAGTGTCCGCCTTTGGCCTTAAGTTAACACAATCTGTTAGCCGTTTGCACCGCTGATCAATAGCCGAGTCAATAATCGACTGTTCCAGGTTATGCCAAGTGGCTGTGAGCGGTTCTCTCAGTTCATCAATATCACGCATCGTTCTCTGCTACAGCCGCTGCTCCATTGTAGTCCAGACCTTGTAGTCCACTGGTCTTTTTACGAGATTGAAATGCATAAATGCCGTGGTTTTGTGATAAATTAATCTTTTAATTTTTTCCAAGGTAGTGTGGGACCAGTATTACAGTGAGGTGAGAAACATTACGCGAGTTTTGTTGAAAATTTAATTCTCTTTCCAACAGTGCAAAAATCCATGTGAGGCCCAACATAAACCTTGTTCAGCACTTGGAATCATACCCAAATACCAAATCTTCTCTTAACCATGCACAGTACTGACATGGATTTTGATACTGCCTTTGGCACACTGAAGATCTACTTCAATGTTGTCTTATCTGCAATGTAAACTCTAGTCCTAGATCCTTCTCTTCCTCTGAACACCGTAGTTTTATGCTTTCCCATTTTCAGTCTAAATTTGACGGCCAATATGTTTTATATGACTGATTATTAGAACATCTTGGAGACTCTGTTGATCCTCCACATTTTAGTATCATCAGCATTCAGCAAACATACATATTTTATCACCCAATCTGGAAGATCGACAAAAAACAAGAACAGCAACGGTCCTAACACTGAACACCGGCAAACCGAGCTCCTACTGGACAGCTAATTTTACACTGGATAATAACTCTTTCCAGAGCTCTAGTCGCTCAGCAGCAAGATGCTGCCATGCCAGATGATACTGTTGGATACCCGCTGTATTGCCATCATAATGTCGTCAGTGCCACAAGATACAGGGCCTAGAAGAGGTGCGGCTTTCTCTGCCGTTTATTTAAAGTTCATGCCTTAGTGTTAAAACCATTACACTAAAACAACGTCTGCATGTCACCTGATGTCAGTTCTGAGCAAAACGTCTCGCTGTCTTTTGCATGAATTTATAGACAACCAGTGAAGAGAATCATAGGATAAAGTCATGGGCACCAAGGCCAAGACCTAATATCACGACTGGCATGGGGTAAACACTGATGTCAGAACTGAGCACCAAGCATTGCCACCATGGCACATCCTGTCAACTGGTGCAACATTCAGCTACTGGCTCCAGCTCATATGGACAATTTCACCACTAGGTGACACGTTCTCTTGACATATAGCACTAGATAAAACAGCAAATTACTGCAGTCGAGGAAAATGATTGTCTTTTAAATAGAAACTATCACTGAGCACGTATTATCCGTTCCTTCCAATATTACTGGGCTCTGCATGGTGACACAGTGTACACAGATACCAGTGACTAAACAAATCACTATGCAGCATAATTCTTTTTAGCAATAAAACAATTCAATCAGTCAGTCAGATCTAAAGTAAAAACATCAGCATTCGTCCACGCGTAGATATGACTAACTTTGTCGCTTTACTGGCAATGAGTCTACAAGCTCTTCATAGTTAACAACAGTGAACAATATGAACAGAATACCATGACACATAGACGCAATGATCCTGTGACAACTGACTATCTTGTACACAGACGCGGAAACGATTTTTCGGTTGGGGGAGCAAAAATTGAACGACTGTTCGGTTGGGGAAGCAAAAATAGTGAAAAACAATCAAATGCAAAGTATAACTTTATGCAATATGTATTTTTCGAAAAAGGTATACGCAGCATGCAATGGGGTCTGGACTCTGGGGCAAAGCCCCAGAAGCTGGGGAATTTTCGAGAATTTTTGTGTTAAAAGTAACCTTACAGTCTGTAAGGTTACTTTTAACTGTAAATTACAGAAAAAATTAGTTGCTCCCCCAATAGTTTTGTTGGGGGAGCAACTGCTGCCCCGGTTCCCACACCTATGATCTTGTCATTTACACAACGGTGTTGGTCTGGAGCTATGAGGCAATATTCATGAAGAACAAACGACCACAATAACGTCTACAATGTATGAATTTCTCCACTAGATACACAGTGGTCCAAAAAAGTAAGCCACCAAGCTTCTGTCAGAACTTCATCAAAATTCTTTACTAATACTCATCAACAATAAAGTGGCAACGTATCTTTGTGAAATATTACTCTCATATTTTGAATACAAAAAGGTATGGACGTATGGTAGCACAGCGATTATACGAGATGTGGTGGAATCACTGATGGTCACTTTATTACTAATGTACTAATGTATTAGTGTACTGCTTTAAACAGTTGGCTATAGGACGGTGATGCTGAAGTAGACAGAGAGATGATCCTCAAAGTCGGAGGTTCAGGAAGACCTCGCACCCATCACAGTGTTCCCTGACTATCGTGACATCATGGTGGCAGCACGTAATGTACTGTTGAGTTTGCCAGTGAACAAATTTTGAAAACGGGGTCAGTATCTGATGACATAATGAAGTACTAAAATCAACTGCAGCTACGGCACTACAGCACTATACAAATCTATACAGCATCATCATCATCATCATCATCATCACTACATGTGGCTTACTTCTTGCAGATTACCCGGTATGTGGAAATGCCGTGCAATACCGCACTTTTGTCTAAGCTTTAATGGCACTTACTTTCACGACACTTTTGCTAAAGTTCTGCAATACTTATGTACAGCATATGGTAACAGTTCAGCTTCTGGGTGACTCCATAGTACACTATCTATCATGGACACAGCGGATGGTAGTTTTGGATATTTAGGACACACGACTGCAGAATGCTGACAGTTTTGTTAAACTGTGGACCATTTACTACAGAACGCACTCACTCACTCACTCACACAGACGGCAGTTGAAGTTAAAATACATCATGTAAACATTACACACACGTCTGCATTAAACGTCTGATGACAACAAACGATCAATCAATCAATCAATCAATCAATCAATCAATCAATCAATCAATCAATCAATCAATCAATCAATCAATCATCATCACCAGTAAACACAGAGAATGACGAGATGTTTTGTCACATTCTACAATACACGACAAAGTTTTATACATCACACACCTTTCAGATGCCGAGTCTCCTCTACATTTGTACATATAACCACTGCACAAGAATGTTACGTATTTTTCACCCAGTTAATGACATAACTCATTCTCTGCCAGTGTTTTCAAAGAGACAAGGCGATCAATTTTAACTGACTGTGTGAACAGCTTCACAGCCCAGCACCGAGACGTTGTAATGATGTCAGACGTGACCTTCAGTCACACTAGTTTCACACAGCGAACTACGCTAACACTCCACAGACATAGTCACAGCATCACGATCATTGCACTTGAAACTGTCACTGTACACACGTGTCTCAATAAAATGTGATAAAATGTAATAAAATACGATAAAAGCATTGTCAGTCATCAGCAGTACTCACATGAACTGACAATCAAATGAATGAATCGTCAACAAATGATTCTAGTTCTAGTGAAAACGTCAACATCGCGGCTCACACAAACATGCCGCTATTTTCACAACTATTAACACTGAAATTCGTGCATTCAACAGAACTGCATCAAAGCAACGACAGACAACACACGATGAGAATGAGGGTGGCGTGACGAGAGAATCAATCCTGATTACAGTTGATATCACAAGCAACAACAATAACAACAACAACAACAACAAGTTGACGATGGATGCAGGCACCAATGACACACTGTGACAGACAGGCACAAGTTGCATGAGTCTGTTGCCGCAACAACAGCAGCAGCAGCTAACATCATCTGTCAACAGTCAGCAATGACATGACACACAGACACGTAATAATGACATGACACACAGACAGACACGTTTGATAACACTACTAGACATCGGCATACAGTAATTGATAACAATTCACACAAATACGGTAACTGACAAGGCTCACACAGTGAGGCCGCATTCACACTGACACCAATACCGGCTAGTTATGGGTATCCGCGTCAGGTTATAATAAACACAAATTTGCACGCATTCCAATGGCAGCGTTCACACTAATACAAGTACATTACGAGTTTGATTTTCATTCCTATGGGTCGTTTCGCGTGGGTCTTGTTTCTAGGCAATCCGTACGAGTAAGCATGTGATATTACTTATTTATACAGCACATAGTAAAGATATGACACAATTTTAATGTAAACATTTATGAACAACATTGCTGGTGATACTGCAGTAAACTTTTGCATGAAATTCAAGGTACTTCACAATTTGCACCAAATTTTAGTGGCACCTAAATTTACAAGTGTCTGCTTGTACGAGTGACCGTGAACGCTCCACTCGTACAAGCTTTACTCGTATGAATAACCCGTAACCGGTACTCGTGTCAACATAAGTGCAGCCTGACAGATTCTGATAGTACACGACGCAGCGAGTCAGTCTAACATTTTTTTTATCCATCATTACCATTATCATCGTCATCATGTATGTGACAGAAATACACACTTGTTAACAAGACACTTAATCATCACACACAGAGAACAAAACGATGACATTCTGCGTCATTAGCTGTTACGCTGATATAATTACTAAGACACAAGCAGATGACAAGTACTAGCAGTCCAACATGTACTGACAGCTCAGTTACTAATCACACTCTTCACAGACTTAGACACAATGCTGAGCTGAGCACAGCAGCCAGCAATACTCGGTCACAGATTATACATTACTACTAGTAGTGCTATTAACAATTCTGCTTGGCACAATGTCCAGTCCATCCGACAATGCTGCTCAATATATCAACACAGCAGCAAAGTCACGCACGGCACGGCACACTGCAGACAGAAAGGCACACATACACAGTAATCAGTATCAACATACACCTACCTACCTAGCTATGGTACTGCTGCTAAGAGTTCAATGCAAACAAGACCGAGTCAATGATATATGGACAAACACGCAGTCCATGGCAGCCAGTCCAGTGATGTCATTGGCGACTACTGAACTCACACTGGTAATGACACCAGAGTGTCACTGACACCGGCGTGTCACTGACACCAGTGTGTACAGACTGCACAGCTTGTATGGACTGCAGAGCTGGTACTGCTGACATTGCTGGCTATGTACAATGAATCAACGATCAGCGAGCATCCACTGCCACTGCCACAGCCGACATCAAACCATTGCAAACGTACCTGCCTTTAGTTTCAAATACTGCAACACAAACAACAACAACAACAACAACGATTTCATATTCATGCTAGACTCAACTGTAGTGCACATCGATGAATGAATGAATGAATGAGTGAATGAATGAATGAATGAGTGAATGAATGAATGAATGAATGAATTAATTAATAAATCAATCAATCAATCTGGTGCTAGCTCTACTTCCTGCAGAAACTGATATCAAATGTGTACTCAAGTCACAGAGATCAATATTCTGTCAATCAGAAGATCAAGTGTTGAAGCGTTCATCTTATTTTCACCTCGCTTACACAGAAACTCCCCACTAATCCACTACTTGTCGTATCAACAGATCTGCAGCAGGTGACAATGTACAAGGCAGACTAGCTTATCTCATGATACAGGACATCACAGAGACCAGCTGCAGCAGCAGAACATGAGATTCAACTACACTAGGTCAACTCAGCCTTCCATTCCTCCGGGGTAGGTAAATCGAGTACCGGTCTGTCTGACTGGGGTTAAGGCGGGGTGCATTCACTTTTCTCGAGTGTCAGGTAACATTATGTGATCCCATATGGCAAGTGACACCCTGTAGCTGTGAGACTGAGTTCCATTACCTTGTACCTTTTACACAGCTCAGATGTATGTTAAACCAGTCGGCACATCTAGTGAACTGACACTGTGGTGACAGGCAATCACCTGAATGACAAGAGACGGTCCCTCGGCTACTATCTCAGCAGGTATCTGACTAAGAGGACAGTTCTCGATGCTCATGATCTGCAGACTGGAACACAGCGCCAGCTCAGACGGCAGGTTGTGTAGGTTCACGTTATCGTTTATGTACAATGACTCTAACTTCTCCAGCATGCCTGACAACAGCACAACAATACACCTACATTCTAGCATCACTCGCATGATACACATATAACAATGACATTAAATGAAGAGCTTTCTTGGCCTAGAAAAAAAGAAACAGTGGGATGATGTGGCAGTGTTACATAACTGATGAAACGACGAGTCAATTCATTATACTGTATATCACTACTATCACAGAAGCAATCATTCACAGCCATATAATACATTAGCTGCATACACGGTTGATAAGTAATAAACTTGATAAAGCAATGTCACTGGAGCATTCAGTCATGACTGATCACATGCGATTAGACTCGTGCCCAGAAAGTGTGGAATCGAGTTATAGAGGGGTCATCAAAAGTTTTCGTCAGTGGACGAGCTATGCAGTCTGTAATGCTAAGTTGTCTTTAGTAAAGTCTAAACAACCTGCATGCTGCCTTTGAGTACAGTAATCAGACATTGTAGGAAACAATGAGGCATGCCACATCCACAACAAACGAAAGACATTGCCTCATCCGCCATACACTTGCTGTGGCACGGATGGTGAAGAAGGGGATAACGCTGGCTATTGATTACTGGCACTATGCAATACGCTGTTTATGCCCAACGTGACACTCCACGTATCAGCAGCGGTGGGTAAATGTGGAAGAGGAGACATGTACTGAGAATGCCCTCAGTGGCCACCTCGTCGTCAGTCGTGATGTACATGGCTGTCTGAAGGACACAGTTATTATTTTTCTTCTCTTCTTATTCAGGAGCTTGTCGCAGACGTAGCCGTTGTCACGAGTTTCCGCCATGCCGATCTGTCCTGAGCACGCCGCTTCGACGTCACCAGTCCGAGGTTCATTGGTGGCAGGTCAGCCTCCACCGTTCTCAGCCAAGATTGTCTGGGACGGCCGATCCTCATATACTATTATTTTTGATGTTCTTTTTATTGTTTTTACCTAATTGGCTTTGATCTTTTTATTTACTGTATCTCTTTTAGCCATCCGGCTACCGTGTTTCAATAAACTTGAGTTGAGTTGATTGCCGGTATGGTGGCCTACAAGTCCTCAAAAATCGGTCACACTTAACAATGCATTGGACTATCGGACTAAGGTTAGGGTTAGGGTTAGTAGTCCGTTAGTCTGAAAGCCCGAGAGGCTTAAGCGTGACTCTTCAAAAACTATATTTGACTTATATGCAGGTCAACCATTTCAGACCAAATATGGACTCATTTTTAGGAGTTCAACTTATATGCGAAGAGACTTAAACGGATGTATATACAGTAGTCCAGTTCCCACTTCATTGCCATTGTCAGCCATGTCACCGGGACATCCAGCCATGACTGATCACACACTCCATGTCCCACTCCACACAGAGGCCCAGTGCTCAAAGACAGCAGTACAACACATTAAAGATGTTGTATTTAGCTAAGAACTAGGCATGATACACCTGCAATAGATGAACTAGTGTACAGTGTAGATTAGACATTGATGTAAAGCACTAGTAGAAGCAGCAGAAGCACTCTGAGAAACACTGACCGATTTCTCTCGGCAGTAACGTAAGATTGTTTTCACCAGCACCGAGGTACGTCAACTGCATCAGTTGTCTACAAATTCAATTCACATTCTCACATGCCACCTCCTCACCCAACAAACAAAACACTGCTTGACAACGGCTGCAATTACACCACAACAGCCTGCTTAACTACTGTCTACGCCACTCAGCCTAGCTAGTCTGACAATGCACAGTGACTTGGACACACATCACTTAGCAACAGAGAAACAGCATTGTGTAATGTAGGAAGTAGCATAGAGTCTACATTAGACAAACTGACTATTAACTGAGTCAGCCAACCAGTCACATGACACACCACATAACCTACAGTGTACAGTCAGCTAGAATGGTAGAAAATTGTGCGTTAAAAAACATTTTATGGCACTATTACACAAACAGACAGCTAAAGAGAACTGCTGGCCAGTGGTCACATATGTCAGTGCTGTGTGATGAAAATAAAACACAAATCACAAATTAAACAGACGAAGCGTGGAAACTGACCCGATCTGTCGAGGTAACGTCGTCAGCTGATTGGACTGAACAACGAGTTTTGTCAACGCAATGAGTCCACCTGACAATAGACGACACATAGACACAGTGCTGCATGGTGAAAATTAAACTAATCATTTACTGACTGACGCATTTCAACAGCATCAGCAACTCATTCACAATGAATGACACTGACGCAGGTCCATTAACCACCAGCATCACTACTGCAGCACAATCTGCTACTCATGCATCTATCACACTACACGTAGTAACGTCAACAATCATCTCTTGTCACACACTAGTCATATGGACCAAACTTAACATCCAATTCTCAATACAAAGAATACTAAATAGTTTAGAATGTATTTCATTCATGCTATTTGTCTTCAGTGCTTTGACACTCTGAACTGAGTGACATGAAGGGCATCTGGCATGTAAAAACTTGAGCTTTAAAACCCCCACAAGGCATCGCCATGGCAGTTTATGTAAGTAGGCATAGTTCAGCATGAAGTACTCTGTCACTATGAAGAGTTTCAGTCGGTCACGTGACGGCGCTCAGAACAAAGATGACTGAATCAACAGCTCAACTGGCTTGCCAGGTCAGCCTGGCAAATAGGCATTAAAACAATCTGTGTGTGCACGTATCTGTATTTCATTCATGCTACAGTGAGCATAAATCAAGTCAGTTCTACAATGTCCCAGAGTCAGCACAAACATTCACAACTGTCTCACGGAACAAATACAGCAATACCAGCTAACTTATAACTCCCTTTACAAGTCACCACTCTCCAATGAAATCACCCACTGTACACTGTACAGAGCGGGACAAATCGGCGCCGCCGTTTTGGTGCTGGACGTTTCAGCACAAAACAACAAAGCGCTGTTAGGCCTATTATTTAAGCAGTCACCATTTCTGTGTTGGTAGCTCCATGTAGCATTAGCAGAACAACGCGGTGCTAGAACAAATGTCACAGTAGCGCCGAAACATCCAGCGCCGAAACGGTGGTGCAGATTTGTCCCGGCGTCCATATGTCCTGTTGCTCAAACGGTGAGCACACCCAAACTGCAGCGCCCATATGTCACATACCCACACTGTACTCTGCACACTTATTGTGGATGGTCTACTCACCTATATCTGCTGGTAACAAGTCCAGCTTATTCTCCTCCAGATCAAGAACTCTCAACTGCTTTAACCCACCGATGGTTGCAGGCAAACGCTGCACAACAAACCAGACAACACTCGACTGCACATCAGCCTTACTTAACGACAAATATTTTTGGAACAAAACAAAACTCTGACAATCAAAAAAACACCAGTTTTCCAGATTTTCCTGTTGTTCTATGTCTGCGATCTTATGCTTATATATTTGAAACTTAATTTATTCTATAACACAAGATGAGATAGGGATACAAAGAAATAAGTAAACCTTCAGCATGTTGTTGCTGAGTATAAGAACTTCAAGTTTTTCCAGTCGGTCGATGTCGTCAGGTATTCTAGCGAGCTGGTTGGTACCGAGATTCAGCTCTACCATATTCACCCACGTACTTGTATCTAACACATCACAGTGACAAATACACCATACAGTACACATACAATTCTTAACTACTAGAAACCACACTCTGCCACATACTACGCAAAGCACTATACAGGGTGCGGCAAAAAAAAGTAATCCCCTGTCGTATTTTGCAAATTTTTAAGCAACCGCTCAGAATTTTTTGATGAAACTTTGCAGTTATATTCTCTGTTCATATTGACGTAAAAGTGCCAAATATTGTTTAATTATCTTGAAATGTGACAAAGTTATGTGATTTCAAACGCGACAACCGCCCAGTTTTGACGTCGTTAAAAATGTAAAACAAACAAGAACACATAACAAATTGTACAAATAAGTTTTTTTTACAACAAAGCATAACTAATAATACTTTCAGTGTCACATTAAGTGTTTAAAGTGTCCACAATTAATTTCATTCTTATACACACGAGTTATTGCTTTTGCTAAATTCCTCCGAATCCCTGCCCACGCAACGTCTGCATTCGCATTTTGTCCCCATGCGATACCTTTCCCCATGTGACTGCGTTAGCAAAATGCTCATTATTAACAAATATTAGCAAAATAAACAGTAGATCTGCCAGATTAATTGATGCCACTGTGACCTCATTGCTTTTCATCTGGTACGCAGTTGTGTCGTCATAATAAAAATGCTACAGTCAATAATGCAGGCATAAAATTTACACGTTACAAAACGTGGGGTTGCCTCGATTCAAATGGCATAACTTAGTCAAATGTTGTGATAATGTAACATAAATTGGCAGTTATACGTAGATATGAATGAGAAATAGCACGGTAAATTGTTGTGCAAAAATTCCTATTCGTTGTTGAGATATTAACAAAACACGGCAGGGGATTACTTTTATTTGCCGCACCCTGTACAGTGTAGATATGCTGGAAATGTCAGTGAAGGGTAGTATGAACTAGGTGTGGTGAGAGTAGAATGTAACGTCGTTCTGTGTTGATG
>Ga0056132_1000249_pt1 | contig 12391 bp, 3 predicted proteins | sample WorMetLIZISLAND2_3_FD_71119 | JGI IMG/M metagenome (GOLD analysis project Ga0056132, IMG submission 71119) | Marine gutless worms symbiont microbial communities from Max Planck institute for Marine Microbiology, Germany - Olavius clavatus LIZARD... ...
GGCCTTAAGCTATTCGGCCGTGAAGTTATTTTAGAAGAATTCCAACCTATGTCATCACGGTACCTGATCGTTACAGACGGACAGACAGACAGACAGACGAAAGCAATCTGATAACCGCGCTCTGCGCTAGTATCGCGCGGTAATAATAATAATAATAATTATAACAATCACGGCGATATTTATAGTGCTGTCATCATAGAACAGCCATTGCGAGAAGTGCGTATGCGACTTCCTATTAGACCGTCATAGTAACCTTAGTCCTATCTTGCACCGGCCGTTTCGGAGATATTGCAGGCTACCCTACCCCTATTCTACCCCAATTTTGGGGTGTTCCCGTTGCACTAGATCGCCCGTGTTGGGGTCAACCCGAGCGTAAACCTTAAGATAATCAGCCGTGAAATGATTTTCGAAATATTCCAACCTATGTGATCACGGTACCTGAACGTTACGGACTGATTATCTTATACGGTAATAAAAGTAGTATGGTCAAACCATTGATGTCGTTCATAAAAGGTGCATCTTTTATTTGTTCATAAGTTAGGCAAATGTGGCTCGATTTTAAGTCATTCTTACATGATTTCATTCCAAATGAACTGGTGGAGAAGCTAGAATTAAAGTAACTCAACTGTACAATTCTTAGAAGCTAGAATTAAAGTAACTCAACTGTACAATTCTTAATTTATTTTAGCAACAAAAATACACACTATATAGCTAATTTTGTTTTAGGATAACGAAATAGGAGTGACATCCGTCTGAAATAATTTTAGTTTACTTAGTTTTCTGGGTGATGCTGACTTCATTCAACGTCACTGTGATATTTCGCGGCAGCGCCTGCTAAACATTTTGGCACAGCATTCAGCATTGACTAAAGCACTGTCCACACTGGCGACTATAGTCGCCGATTTCGGCGACGACTATAGTCGCCAGTGTGGACAGGGCTTAACATGTCTTCGACATTTTCATTGACTAGTGGGGTGCATGAGTCTAAACATGCCGTGTTGTGCGTGTTGGATTTTTAACGCAGGTTGTAATATTGTGAATTAATCTGAGTAGACAAATGAACGAGAACATTACATCACTTCTGAATGAATATCTTCGCTGTAAAGTTGTGCACTCAAATTTTCGCAACGCAGTGCGGCAACATATTGACTGAGGCAAGTGGTATGATGTATACCGAATCCAGTTTTGAATGTAACAGTGAAAAAATCACGAAAATCAGCCTACATTTGCCGAAGTTATTGCAAAAATAAAAGCGGCGCCTTCTTCACGGATAACAGTGTATGTAGTTAGCGTCGGTTACCTAGCGACGTTTCTAGCGTCCGTAGCGACTCTGTGAGCATCTGTTGTTCGCTGGGGTCGAGTGTGTATCTACCGATGTTGTGCAGCAGCAGCGGGACTTTGGTGCAGTGCTGCATCGGAGAGATGAGCAGATCGGGCAGCTGCAGTCGATGACACCTCTCGTCTTGTCCGCACCACTGCGTGATACACATCATCATCACGGGGCGACTAAAAACGCGGGAGTGAAAAACGTGGGACCAGAATCTTTGTCCGGGAAACGACGAGAGTAATGTTGATTATGATCGTTTCATGTAACTTTTATACTTTTTTTTATTTTTGTATTCCTTGATTGTGTTGCTTCTAAAATCCAGGACTCAATTTATGCCTTTCTTAGAAACAGGCTTTGCTGTTGGCCTGTGTGGCGGTGTCTTACTCCCACGTACGTTTTCCACTCCCGCATTTTCCGCGCCCCATCATTACATCCAACAGCATCTCTCATATTCCCGCTGTCAGCGACTAACGCTTCATCTTACGTGACCGACACACGATCCGACCGCACGGAAGTAACGCAACGCCCAAACAGTGACGTAAACGTCGGAGACAGGGGAGGACATGCACGTCCCCGCCAGATTTTGGAATCAGGGATTCGTCTCCAGGCATATTTTACCTCAACTCACGTTCAGTAATTAATATAGTTAGTAGTAATTTGTTATCACTCGGTGTTGTAGTAATCAGCTTAATTCACACTGTTCCATTATAGCAATGAAGGGCATTAATCAATAAATTATCATTAAGGGAGATGCGGAAACGAAGAGGGTGTAGACTGTAGAAAAGAGGTAAGCGGAAAGGGGAACCGCAAAGGGAAGCTAGAAACTGAGAAGTTATGGAGAGTAAGGGACTATAACGGCTTTTGTTACAAGAAAACCTAGCTAACGCAAATGTAAGCGCGCGACAGCCTGGGTATATAGGATACAACTATCACCCCGCACTTGCATTCTTCACAGTCACACCGTCAACAACAAACATATGTTCACCGAAAAATGCGAAGGAGCGCAAACTTCCGAGAAAATTTGAATTTATAGCAGTTCAAGGTCATCCAAGGCCATCGAACTTGATGCCAATCGAAAGCGCATATGCAACTTCCTATTAATCGTTAGTAGTAACTTTGGTCGTATCTCGTACCGTTTTCGAGATATCGACACATAAAGCTAGAAAATACCCGGTAGCTTGTTTTCCCCACCACACCCTTGTTTGACGCTCCTGCTCAGGGGGAACCCGTCAGAATTTCTGGATTAAACTTATACCGCAAACCCAGAGGAATTGGGCTACTCTGTGTTAAACATTGCATGATCCTAACTTCAACCGTTTTTGACTGATCCACCCGTGTGACGGACGGACGGACAGACAGACGGACGGGCGATAGCATATAATAACGCGCTCTGCATTATTCTGTCGCGCGCTAAAAATCCTGTAGGACGTACACTTTCAGCGCCTTTCAGCGACAACACCATGATCAGAGTAACAAGTCAATAGCTAGCGGCAAAACGTGCGTGGGAGTAAATCGATGCAGCGAGATTTTCCCAGACAGATCTCACAGTCACAACAGATGTGTACTGAAACTAAATTACGACAAGTGCATATATGTCTGTGTCGTAACTTAGTTTCAGTAATTGCAGTGATCATCAATCATTCAAATGAGGATGCGTTTTAACATCAGGTGCTCGAACGTGCCCGTGTGCACCGCAGAATGAGAAAGTGAGGACTTCTCTCCGGAGCATGCACGGGAACAATTTTAGATGAATACACCGACAGCATCAATCACTTATGTCATCACTCAGCGGGAATTGAATCTGGTTGCGAAAACCAGCCAAGCAGGTCGGTCGTTTTAACGACTGAGCCGATGATGTTCGGGGGATGGACAGACAAAGGAAAGCACAGTGTAATATCATACGAAAAATTATTACAAACATACGAAACGACACAATGCAATAAACAAACTACAAAGCTACAAGTCCAAAAAAACAAACAAAAATATTAGAAGCGGTGTGATATCCAACATTTTGGTCGCATTATAAGACTTGTCTGATAACAAAAAAAACGCTGGGCTTTGTTTTAAGTCCACTGTTTAAAGTGGTGATTCTGAGCTTCGATTGGTTGTTTATTGCTGCCACCATCGTGTTACCCTATATACAGTCTTGTTGAAATTTGATTAAGCCTTATGTGGTTATTAATTTCTATTTTTTACTCAATCAGAATTCGTGGGAGTCTCGTGGGCCATCAATGCATGCAGTGTAGTTACTTTTTCGAACTCGCAGAAGTCTTCTTTCTTGCGCAGTTGTTCTAGATACGACATTGCCTTTGAGTAGTTGAGGCAGTAGTCATGATAAGCTTCACCGTCGCGTGACAGCTGGCACAACTGCACGCATACATCACACAGCAACATAAAAACACCGCAGGCAGGCAGCCGACAGAAAGAAGACAGTTGTACAAATATAATCATTTCGTGCTTATATGCCATACATTCAGCTTCGATGTGATCCCTACATGAAATCTTTAAGGGGCTTATGCAACGGCTCAAAGCATTATCGTACTTAGCCTACTGATCACAGTGTGAATAAAGATATACCTATTAGTCAAAAACCTATAATTAGAAACCTGCGAATCACAGTCAATCGTCCGCAGTAAGTAAGTAATAACGTACGCGGCGCAATGCTTTGACTAGAATTGGAGTTCTTCCGAAGTCCCTTGCTGGTACGTCCTTCAGCAGGAGAGATATGAAGTCGCGACTAAACGTGTAACTTACCTGTCACAAAACAGAACCTTAGAGAGTCAACTGTAAAAGGCACCGACCCAGCAACTAACACCAGCATATCATACGCTTGAACGCTTCCACAGTGCAAAAGAAAGAAGACCTGCGAGTACAGACAGAGAAATCATATGTACAGACTTCTGTTTCAAGTATTTATACTTTGTGTTTTGGCGTTAGAAAAGGCGCACGACGTCCTCTCCTAATATTTTCTTGGAGACCTTCAGAAGTTTGGAGAACAGCAGCTCACCCAGGTAAACTTAGAAAAACGTCCGTTAAATTGTTCCGCATGTGCGTCTGTATATATTTCTCTCGCATGCTAAATGATATAACCTATAACAGCAAAATATATGCGCACAAAGTGACATTATGAGCCTCATCGTCTGCGAGCGGGATTATAGCGTACGGATAAAAAATAGTCGATCTGTGAATGCCATTACATATAACATCGAAAGACTTTTAAAAAAAGTCAGTGGTGTATGACGCTACATCAAAAGTAATGACTTTGTTAGCAACAGCAGAAATGCCATTAGGCAGTAAACTGTCTTTAACCTAGGTCTGATGTAATTTCTTCAAATTATTATAACTTACTTTTCTTGCTTACTAGATATACACATAATGTATAATAGTCGACGGGGACACAAGCTAAATGACCGTCGCTACTCGCTACTCACTTGTGCTCACTGAAGTCGTTTTCCCGATAAACATTTGCCGTCCGGTAGCCTGTGTCGCCAGTTTCATTAGGCCTACTTCTCTAATAACCAAACCAAAACCAGTGTACGTATTGTATTGTATACCCTGTTACGTCGGATTGCGCCTAACAGAACAAAGCTACAAGTCGTATAGATAGAAGATTCTCAATAGAGTCGAAATGAATTAGAAACTACAACCAACGTACGTAGCAAAGCTCATCCAGATTTCCAAACAGCTCGTGCGGTTCAGCAAACATCAAATGCCCTTCGACTTGAACCTTCTTTAGAGGTTCCATAAAGCACTAATACACACATAAACGACTTAATTAACTTAGGCTACGCTTACGCATATATGTATATTGATAAACTCAGGAAACACTTTTTGTACGATAAACGTATAACAGACTGTCAGCTAAAGACCTGCTACGATAGCTGTGTCCATGTAGGCCTACTTCATATTTGCAGGTGCAAATCTGAAATTTATATACTTATAACTTGACAAACCAGCTACAAACCAGAAAAAAGTCTGAGTGAACTTAAATTAAATAAATTAAATCAGATCAAATCAAACGCTAAACATTCCGTTAACGGTTGGAACTGTGATATATTTTAATCTAGCCTTAATTTTTGCGTAGACAATTTTTAAAAATAAAAATGATAGCTCCAACACACAATCTGTTAACTTTCCTAAAATAACGGGATCAACTGGTATGTTTTAGGTACTATATAACTAAACGGTGTGTAGCATTTATGGCAACAGAAAATTTAAAAAAAATAATCAAATCAAACTGCAGGGCATCAGCAAACGGATTCAGTTAACTTCATAGCTGTCGAGAAGATATCAGAGTGGAAGAAGGAGAGAGAGAAATCTCACGTTTTTGAGCACCATGAGGTGGTCGATGAGAAAGACGCATTCGCTCTGGAACAATTCCCAGACCGCTTCTCGCCGCTTCCTCTCCGTCTCAGTCAGCGACTGTATGTCGTCTTGCTCCGTTGTCGACAACAGATCCATCCAGTGTGCGTGCTGAAACAGTGACAAAACGCGAAATTCGACACGCCGTCGTCATGACGACTGACGTGTCTTTGTCGCTCAGATGCAGCAGCAGCCAACCGTTTTTCCGTGCTGTGTTATTTGTAAGCAAGCAAAGGTCTGCAATTACAGGTTGCTAGTGAGATTTCCATGAAGTTGTCGTCCTGGACAGTTAATTTATCGGAAAACGGCGACAATAAAATGTTATCTCTCAGCAATTTAGTTTAATTAGGCCTATCGTAAGCAGATGGGACATAAATTCCGAGACTGTAACACGCTAATTTCTAACGCAAACAATATGCTAATAAGCCTTCGGGGAAAGTTTGGGCTTAATCATATCGCCGTTTGAACGGTAACAAGTAACCGACGTCTTTGTTCTCGAGAACAGCAGTGAGCAGGGCTGGTGCTGTTGCGCAGTCTGCATATATCATTGTAGTTTGCAGCCGACGCTGATGGCAATTAGTCAGCGCACTACTGCTGGTTGCTGTTGTCGACGTCGTGGTTTGTTTGGTTTGGATTGCAACACGTTGCTCGTAAATATAGAACGACGTTAGTGCGCAGCTGCCCAGCTACTCGTCTGATTGATGACCGCCGCCTCAGTCCACACTGACCAAGCACCTCAATGTCTTTCTTGTCTGTCTTTCCCAAATAGTTTCGTCTGCAGACTCCTGACAATAACTTCGCAAAATCACTTACATCTTACTAGAATTTTAGGTTTGTGTGACTGGAGCCAGTGCTGAAGCACATGCACATTCTGCACAAAAGAATAAGTCTGGGAGGGGACACCATAAAATTTGTGAACATTTATATTGAAATCGCATGTTTTTGTACATTTCTGGTGCAGTTTGTAAAAGTTCACATTGCCTTATCCAACAAAGGTTTCGGTACCAGGTTTTTATTTGGACACGATAGGTACGAAGTTCAAACAGGAAGCTAAACAGGTTTTGTCATAACTGCATTATGTGTTGACGGATTGTCAAAATTCTTTCTTTCTCATACATAGCAAGACGTTTGCAATAACGATACTATCTATACTTCAAATGCGTCGCTAAACTATTATTCTCGGCCACTATTTACAAGCTAACGTAGCGACGCGTTGGAGTGCCGTGAGATCTTCAATGATCTGAGTATGCCAGTGAAAGAATTCTGACAATCGGTTAATATTTCATTAAGTTATGATTGAAACTAGATAGATTACTTTTCATGCACCACCATACGGATATGTTGCATAATTGCAGTACCAAAACGTCCTTTATGCACCGCAGTTTCCAGTCTACTCGCCTTTTATTTATTTATTTAACACTCTTTACATGGATCGCAAATCAGACTGCAGAAGCTTGCGAGAAATCCGGCGCAGAATTTATCCCGTCTGTTGTGACATCCGCTCAGGCTCAGCCAGCAAAACCGATAGCCTTGACTTGACTGCAGCGCAACAAAATCTGATGACAAATGGCAGAGAAATTCGTGGGTCGCTGTGTTAGATCTATCAATAGTCGCAGTGTGGACTTCTTAAGGAAGAAGTGAACGGAATGCGCAGTGAGTTAAGAAAGTTAAAATTCTATATTTTGGAAGACGGACAGAGTTTCGTGACTGTCTCTCTAATATGATACGATACGATGATGAGATTTAACGTGCGCATGAAAACTGACAGAAAACTGTCAGTTTAATCTAGCACACGGAGCAAACTAAAAATAGGAAACTACAGAAAGTTAAAGAAAGGAAAAAACAAACTAACAAAGTACATGATTGGTAAACTGAAAAACAGCTAAAATGAAAAACTGGGATGTGATTGTGAGAGGAGAAGTGAGAAGATGAAAGCCAAGGAAAGAAAGAAAACTGGTGAAGCCAGAATTATGAAAACTAAAATGAAAAACTAGTGGGCGGACAGAGACTGAGAAGGTAAATTAATGTGACATGCTAGGTGTAAATAATAACAGTAAACAGAAAAAAAACAGGAGAAGGGGAAAGAAAGAAGAAAAGAATAGAAAGAACGATTTGTCTCAGAGACAGTAGACAGCAAGGGCAAATTAAAAAAAGAGGTAGTGAGAGGACAGAGCGAAAACGTGAAGCTAAAGGAAAAATAACGAAAATGAATAAAGAGTAAGGTTAGAGAATAACTAAAACTAAAGCCGGTGAGCAAAAAAAGTTCGATGAGCTGTCCTGTTATCCGTTAGAGCAGTCCAGAAGGTGTCATTGGTTTATGGAGGAAAAGATTTCTGAAAAAGAAATGTTTTGAGCCGTGAACGAAAGACAGAAGGTGTGATATATGGTGAAAATGGTGAGGACGTAGGTGAGCTGATATGATTATGAAGGAGCAATGAATCAGGAACAGAGAGATGAGGACATGGTTGACGAAATGAGCCAGGAAGTTGATTCCAGAGGTGAGGTGATACGTATCGAAATAAGAAATAAGCGACCTGTGATTTTCGAAGTTAAGTGAGTTAAAGGTTGAGCGAGGGTGATGAGCGAGTGAAGTGAGGGGTTTGGAGAGATGTTCTCGTCGGTTGCATAATAACAACAAGAAGCTCAGCTGCCGCAGAGAAACAGCGCGTCAGCTGCCCACATGAATGGGGAGGCTAGGCCCTCCAGCCCACTCCCCTCCTCCCCCTGTGGCTACATGTATGCGTATGGTCGAATCCGAAACCCGCAACAAACGTACGTCAAACGTGCCGTCCACTAAGCGCACGTTAAGATGAATCGGGCATTCAAGGTCATTCAAGGTCATCCTTATTGGTGCCGGCAGGAATCTAGAACGGTGTGTTGTCGTAATGTTTGTAAACGGCATTTTTAACGACGTCAGATATGATGTCATCTAAATTTTCCATTTTTTAGTACACTGAAGCGTCAGGATGATGCACGTCAAAAATTACGAAACTATGTCAAAATTTGTTAAAGTTATGCCTAGAATATTGTAGACTCTTTTAGGACACGGTGTAGATAACACATAAAATGACCTTCACAATACAACGGAGAGGACGACGCTTACTGCCGTAATAGATAGGGCTTATTACCGGTACTAATACAATTATTACTGGAGCAAAGATTTGATTTATGCGATCATAAACATAATGATCAAAACACCTGGTTAGTTGCCCTCAGCTACCCCCACCCCCAAAGAAAATGTGCTTTTTCTCTCCCTCCAAAAATCTAACAAACACCATTTTAGCAGCTATCATTTTGTGATTTGCACAGTAACGCAAGGCCTGCCCCCAAATCTGTTTCTTTGTTCCCCCCCCCAAAATGGTGGCTGGCTATGTGCCTAGTTATGGCTGCCTCCGAAACTTATGGAATGACAGATCACCGTCATTCTAGGCACGTAGGAGCCAACACCGAAAACGAGCGGTCGCCCATCGCAGAACGACACGTCGCGTCGCGGCCACAATCAGCGTCAGAACGGCGGCAGAGCAAAACTGTCGTCGACTGTTCACGTTCATATCGGCTGTCGTTGGATTGATTCGGCGAAGTATGATTCAAATATACAGGACTTTCGGTCAGTTTAGTTCATGGAATAGTGGCATGATTGTTTCTTTGATGCGGCCGAATTTAGTGAGGACTGAATCTGATGTATTATTTTGGAATACTCTCCTTGCTGCTAACGAGTATGCAAGCGCTGCTAATACTGCTGCTGGGATCGCGAGATCTGACAACGTGAGAGCTGAAAATGTGGCACCGGATTGCATGTAGGGATGGACAACTAGATGGGATTGGCTATTACCCGGTGTGGGTGTGTGTGTGTGTGTGTGACATTTTTGCTGCAACCCATATAACGCGCCTATGTTCCTTGCTCAGTTGCAGCTATTAACCTGTGACCAAATTCATCGACGACGGTCATCGCTCGCCTTTGAACGACGAAGAAATCAGGCAAACATGATGAACGACAAACACACACATCTTTATTTCACCATAAATGGTAGCAGATATTTTTAAAAACGCATCAAGTCCTGCCTTTCAGATTCGGCAGCGTCGTTTATAGTCGTACTCAGTTTTTGAGCCATTTCGTCGGCGCTCAAACAGAAGCGTATCGTGAAAGCGACGCTACATATCGGCGAATCTGATTGTTGGCATTAAAACAGAACAAATATAGTCACATGCCTATCTACCTTGTAGTTTATGAGACGACTGTCTTTAAACTCGGACGTTTTGAGGCTCTGTAGAACTTCGCTGAGTTCAGCGATGTTGTCTTTTGATCGATGAGGCTTCTTGTCGATCTAGATCATCACGCGAACACAAACACGAAGACATGTCACAGCAGCGCATAGTAAGTAATAGCATAGGCCTACTGCTGAAGTTAAACCCACTGAGTTCTATTTATAGAACTCGGTAAGTAAAACCTGCCGTGCTGTTGATAAGTAAGTAAGTAAGTAAGTGATTTATATAGCGCCAAAGTCTCAGAAGAGAATCAGGGCGCATATCACACCGGCAACCAACTCTCATGCCGCGCCCGTATATATACCACAGCCCAATTATTCCAGCATCGATTTTACTATGTCACGTACAGTTAAGCCTCGTCCACACTGGCGACAATTTGTCGCAGGGAACGGCGACTATATCGCCAGTGTGGACAAAGCTTTAAGCCCTGTCCATACTGTCGACTATAGTCGCCGAATTCGGCGACTGTCGCCTCAAAAGGAGACTGTCGCCGAATTCAGCGACAGTCACCGAAAACGGCGACTGGCGCCGAATTCGGAGACTGTCACCGAAAACGGCGACTGTCACCAAAAACGGCGACTGTCGCCCAAAACGGAGATTGTAAGTAAGTAAGTATGTAAATTTAATTTATAAAGCGCACAATGTCGGCGAGAAATTCGCCGAATCTGAGGCGCTGGGGTGAGGAGTGAGGGGGCACTAAACATGGCTAGATGTTGAAGAAAAATAGAATGTTTTGAGTTTGCGACGGAAGGAAGCTATTGAACAACTATTGCGAATGTCAAAAGGAAGAGAATTCCAAATAGTGGGGGTAGCTACAGAAAAACTTCTAGAGCCAAAACGTTTCCGGCGACTACAGTCGCCAGTGTGGACAGGGCTTTAGAAATTTAGAGATAATAATGCTCAACTGATAGCCCCGCACTAGCTGTTTCGATGTATTCTCAATAATCGCTGTTAATGCTCATTTTTGTCCGTCTGAAACTTTTACAGTCATTGCCCGGATTTGTTGAAAGTTTTAGTGCAAAAGTCACTTCCTGCGCGTTTACTTAAACTCAATTTCGATCTCGTTCAAACACAAGAGCGTAAAAACGAATACAGTTTCACATATTTAGACTGTCGAACGCATTTGTCGCAGATGCGGTTATGCTAACAAAATTATGGCTCCGATGGCCGACAGGTTATTTGGCAGTTTGAAGAAGCAAGACTACGCGTTGGTCAGATACTAGTATAACTGCTGTTCGTCTGTATCTGTAATGAGTTTTATCCACTTTAACAGCGAGCTTGCGTCAACATGAAGCTGTTCAAAGGATGTCCATTAGCCCATGCCACTTAGCTACTGATCACGAAATGACATATGTAAGCGGCGCAATAGCAAGTGTCCGGACATTTACCTTTGCCTCATCAAATGTGCTACCGGCTTCCGACAGCGTAAACGTTTCTGACGTCAAAGTAGCATCGCCAGTTAACGGAACGCTTTCATCAAACTTTAACTTTCTCCAATTTTTATTTATTGAGTTATAACTTCCACTGCGTTGCGTATAATCTTTGCGTATCTGGTCTTTTCGCCTAAACAGCAAGGCTAGTTACGCATGCATTGAGAAATGCTACCACCAAATTCTCTTGTGACTTGTCGTTCTTATCTAATGAGCCATTTTGCGTGTGACTTGTGCACTTAGTGACCTTATGACTTACTATTTAACACAGGCGTACGAGCCCGGGAGGCTGGGGGCTGCAGCCCCTGAGTCGGGCAATAGCCATTATTTTTCAGGCAAACGCTAATTTTTTTCGGGCAGAAGCCAGCAGCCAAAATGGAAAGAAATATTTTTGGTATTTATTAAACGAAATAAAACGGAATACATTCCGTCCAGCGAGATGAAATGCCCGAAGTCCAGGATTTTTACTAAATACGCCACTGGCGCCCTTCACTCTACAGGACCCCCTCTCAATCAGTTTGCTGGATCCCCCCCTGTTCATTTTAGTTCCTTCACGCTAATTATTAAATTAACTGATTTATGCATATTTTGTATTTATCAACGCGAACACAGGCGATATGAAACGAGTTGTATGATGACGATGCGACATGTGCTACTGCACAGTCGTATCCCAGATGTGGAGCATCAAGAATACGCTAGGTCTGGTCCATAACGTCAGCCTCATAACCGTTATTAGCAGCAGCAGAAGCCCAAACGAGTGGACGCCTGCTACACACTGTGTTTAATTGATTGACATTGTAATGCGCGTAGATTGAGATTCCGACGGCTAAGTGACGAGCAATGATTGTCCTGCGGCCAAGTAAATTTCCCATCGGACAATAGTTTGCCAGATACTGTTGTCATGAGTGAAACGGTTAACCAATTTAAAAACAGATTAGATAAATTCTGGTCCAATCAAGATATAATATACAATTATAAAGCAGAATTAACCGGAGTCGGCAATAGA